>Ga0272442_10002036_pt1 | contig 29745 bp, 24 predicted proteins | sample SSMForm2O_FD_200262 | JGI IMG/M metagenome (GOLD analysis project Ga0272442, IMG submission 200262) | Marine sediment archaeal communities from Little Sippewissett salt marsh, Falmouth, MA, United States - SSM-Form-2O | ecosystem: Environmental > Aquatic > Marine > Wetlands > Sediment ...
TCTCAGGAATTTTTTCCATAATATATTTAACGCTTTTGCGGAATAATCGATCTTTAAAATCCTGATCGCAATTAAATAGAAAATGATACTTATTATACCTAAAACAAATAATTTCACTAAACCTTTTATCCAACTATCGACAGAGTAATATCTTCCTAAATAGAGAATAATAAAATACATAATTAAAGAAATGACAAACACTTTAAAAATATTCCAGAAGATCTTGGGAAATACCAGTTCGGGAATTTTTCTTGAGATCACTTTTCGCAAGACAAAGAACTGGCAGAAAGATGAGATAGCTGTTGCCAGAGCCAACCCAGCATGCTTTAGAAATCGCATCAGTATGATGTTTAAAACTATATTCAATATGGTTATGCCAGATGCTATGATCACCGGTGTTTTTGTGTTTTTTTTAGCGTAAAAGATTGGAATCAATAATCGATTAGCACTATAAAAGAAAAGACCAAGAGAATAGTAAAAGAGAGCTTGATAGGTCATTTCCAAAGAAAGTTTATCAAAAGCCCCTCTCATGAATATTAACCTTATTATATCTCTGCCTGAACCTGCAAGAAAGGCAGTAACGGGGAACATGATAAGGGCGATAAACATAATTGAGAATTTAAGATTTTCTTTAAGTTCACCCCACTTATTAGCAGCAACATACCGGGAAAACATTGGCAAAACAGCAACACCCGCCGATACACCGATAATTCCTAGAGGTAATTGCATTAACCTGTTCCCATAACTTAAGGCAGCAATACTACCAGTAGTAAGTAAAGAAGCAAGTATGATATCTACCCAGAGATTGATCTGCCTGACAGCAATACCCAGAACACCCGGGATAAACCTTGTCCAAACCGATTTCAAACCCTCACTGTTTAGTCTCAGAATTATTTTAATCCTGTAGTTCAGTTTCTTTAGCAAGGGAAAATTGATGACCGTCTGTAACACTCCTCCTACCAAAACACCAAGAGACCAGACAGTAACTTTTTGCTCGATCGTTGATGATTCAATCAGTAGAATGTAGATTCCCAAACTTCCTATCATTGCCAAATTAAGAAAGGCTGAGGAGAGACCAGGTATGAAATAATAATCATGAGAATTCAAGATTGAAATGAGGGTAGATGACATACCGATCAAAAAAAGATATGGGAACAGTAATCGGGTCAGCTTGAGAGCTAGGTCGTAGGTCTTACCGCTAAAACCAGGTGCAATCACATTCAGAATAAAAGGTGCAAGTAATATCCCCAGAACACACAAAAAGATTAGAAATAACGAAAGCAAACTGAGAACATTAAGAGCAAAATTTAGTTGTTCCTTGCTACCTTTTCGGATCCCGTATTCATTGTAAACTGGTACAAATGCTGCCGATAAGGCTCCTTCACCAAAAAGTTTCCGCAACAGATTAGGGATCTGGTAGGCTACCTGAAAAGCATCGGCAACATAAGTTGTTCCAAAGAAATTTGTCATGAAAATATCACGGATCAATCCAAGCAAACGGCTTAAAAAAACCGCAATTGACATACTGCCTATATTTCTGGCAAGCTGTTTACTAGACATAATATTACCGATATATTTATTTATTTCATCATTTCAACAAGAACTTTTATTGTAAATATTTATTTTATGAAAAATTCTAATATTACGATTTATAAATATCATCAATTCACCTGTTTATTATTGGGTATATACCTGATGGTTTTTTTCTCCTATTATTCTGTAATATTTACCTGTTGCAGTTAAAATCGAAAAGACTGTTAAAGAATTTTTTATAAATTACTTTTGACAGGATTGATTTAAGGATTAAATTGTAATCAGTTCTTTTTAGAATGCATATTGGGGGTGACTTGGTTTCGACAGGGACAAAGAGGATTGCTGAGGCATGCCGAGGAGATTACCTGCTCGTTAATCATGGTGATAACTAAATCTAAACGCAAACGATAACTTTGCATTAGCTGCTTAGTTCAGCTACGGTATTGCTGATCTTTGCTGAAGAGTTAGCAAATACCGCCATATATTTCAGCTATAAACTTCAGGATGTCTGGACTGCGGTTCGAAACTTACAGACTGGTTATTGGATGTAGTTTGACTGTTTTTCTATCCAATAATGAGATTGAAAACAGCTAAGCATGTAGATTCGGCTTTTGGCTTGTTTCTGGACGCGGGTTCGATTCCCGCCACCTCCACCAGTCTTCGTTTTGAATAAAACGAAGACTGACCCGGTGTAGTTCCCGATAGGGAAACGAAACCGGTCATAACAAGAAATAAACCTCCTCAGTTTATTCAAAACTTCGCCTAGGCAGGCCAGCATGTATTATGTATATACTCTCAGGAGTATCAAATACCCAGATAGACATTACACCGGTTTTACAGAGATTATTGAGAAAAGATTAGAAAAGCATAATAATGGCGAAGTAACCTCTACATCTAAGCACAAACCATGGGAGCTGATCATATTCATAGCTTTTAAATCTAAGGAAAAGGCAATTGCATTTGAAAAATATCTTAAATCTCTTTCTGGAAGAGCATTTGCATCTAAACACTTTTGAATAAAACGAAGACTGACCCGGTGTAGTTAAAAAGTGACACCTAAATCTGCCACTTGTGACAGCATGTTTGCCACTTTCGGGTACTTTATAAATCTTTTAGAATCTCCGATGGTTATATTGTGGTTACCATATGTCAGCTGATATTCTTAACTTAAATGGTAATCAGTGCCTGCCAAATACTAGATTGTATCACGCTCAAGAAACTACAGCTTGATGAAAAGAAAAAGCGTTTTATCATTCTAAAAATAAAAGAGATAAAAAATTAAGAAATTTATTTTTGCATAAGCAGTCCAGTAACATCACATTTCAGCTATATTGTTATAGTATGATGGTTTTTTTAAAATATAATTGCTAACCCTTATAATATTTCCTTGCCCATTGAAAAGGATTTTTAATGTTTGATAACTTAGAATTAAGTTAAATCTTAAATAAATTTAAATAAATTAATAATAAGGAATTTTAAATGGCAAGGTTAACTTTTCACGGAGCAACTGGTACAGTAACAGGTTCGCGTTTTCAACTACAGATCGATGATAAAAATCTACTTATAGACTGTGGTATGTTCCAAGGTCCCAAAGAAATCAGGTCTAAAAATTGGGAAGAATTTCCGGTTTCACCTTTATCATTCGATTATGTTCTGCTTACTCATGCTCATATAGATCACAGTGGCTATCTTCCTAAATTTGTTCGGGAAGGATTTAATGGTAAGATAATTTGTACTCACGCCACTGCGGAACTAGCTGAAGTTATGTTGAAGGACAGTGCTCATATTCAGGAAGAAGATGCCAGATGGGCTAATAAAAAAGGATTTTCCAAACATTCGCCAGCTTTACCTCTTTATACTAAAGAAGATGCTGAAAAAGCTATTGAAAAGTTACATCCCATACATTATGGAGATTTATTTGAACTCTCCAAAACCAGTCGGATCAAATTCCATGATTCCGGACATATTTTGGGTTCAGCCCTAATCGACATCAAGACGAAAAACTCTTTAAAATCACGTAAGATCTTATTCAGTGGTGATCTGGGACGTCCTGAAATTCCGGTGCTAAACGATCCAGATCAAGTTTATAACGTGGATTATTTGATCTTGGAATCAACTTATGGTAATCGGTTACACGAATCCACCGATCCTATATCAGATTTCGTTGAAGTAATCAAGAGAAGCATGGACAGAGGTGGATCATTGATAATTCCTGCTTTCAGCGTAAGCAGAACCCAGACTTTGCTTTATCTGTTACGTCTCTTGGAAGAAGATAACAGAATTCCTTCTTATCCGATATTTGTCGATTCACCAATGGCTATCGAAGCTCTGGAAATTTTCGAAAACCACATTTGTGACTTCGATCTCTATGCCCGAATGCAAAAAATGGCGGGTAGTGATATTTTCCGACCAAAAAACCTGCATCTTTGTAGATCAAAAGAAGAATCCATAGAAATCAATCAACACAGATCAGGATGTATCATCATATCAGCTAGTGGTATGGTAACCGGTGGCAGGATCCTGCACCATCTATCCCAGAGGCTTCCCGAACCACAGAATACAGTTTTATTGATAGGTTTTCAGGCAGAGGGTACTCGGGGGCGCAAAATCCAGAACAAAAGTGAAACCGTTAAGATACATGGAAAGCAAATACCAATAAATGCTAAGATAGAAAAGATTGACGGTTTTTCCGGACATGCCGATTATAATGAGATCCTTGCCTGGCTTATGCCTTTTAATAAGAAACCAGTTTATACTTTTCTCGTTCACGGAGAAAAAGAAGCCAGCCAATCTTTAGCTGGAAAAATAAGTAAAACTTATAATTGGAATGTGAAAATTCCCCAGTTCGGTGATACCTTCGAGTTAAAATGAAGTAAAATGAAATCAAATTATTTAATGACTAATTACTGATTCAGTTTTATTAAAAAGACCTTATTTGAACTTGAGAGTGAAAAAAACTAAATATATTTAGAAATTAATCTAACTAAAAGAGGCGGTTAAAACCGCCTCTTTTTCTCCTGATCGCACTATTTGAGACCGATTTTTTCTGCAACTCCATCTCCGTATGCTTTATCGGCTTTATAGAAATGAACAAGCATTCTTTTTTGGATTTCCCTAGGTACCTTCTTCAAACTTGAGGCAATATTTTCAAATAGTATTTTTTTCTGATCATCAGACATCAAACGGAAAAGATTTCCCGGCTGAATATAATCATCGTCAACTCCACGTTTCTGTTCATAACGGTTGACATTTCCAGATATTTTTAATGGCGGTTCATCATAATCGTGATTTTCTACCGGTCCTCCAAAGCTGTTCGGTTCGTAGTTGGGAGCATTTCCACCATTATCATCAAACCTCATGAATCCGTCGCGTTGATATGTGTTGGTAACTTTAGCAGCCTTGGGTGCATTAACAGGTAAACGCTCATAATTAACACCCAAGCGATACCTGTGAGCATCTGCATAAGAAAATATCCGTGCCTGCAGCATCTTATCCGGTGAGAATGATATTCCCGGAACAACATTCGAAGGTGCAAAAGCAGCCTGTTCTATTTCAGCAAAATAGTTCAGCGGATTACGATTTAATTCCAGAACACCTACCTCAATTAAATGATAATCTCCATGAGGCCATACTTTGGTAAGATCAAAAGGATTGAATCTATATTTCTCTGCATCTTCCTCTGGCATTATCTGTACGTACATTGTCCAGCGGGGATATTCTTTTCTTTCAATTGCTTCGAAAAGCTGGCGGGTATGATAATCTGGATCTTCACCGGAGATTCGCTCTGCCTCTTCCTGGGTAAAACATTCAATCCCCTGCTGGGTCTTGAAATGAAATTTTACCCAGTACCGCTGATTCTCCTCATTGATAAAACTAAAAGTATGACAGCCATAACCATTCATGTACGGAATTCCTTTGGGTATTCCACGATCTGAAAAAAGCACGGTTATCTGATGGAGTGATTCAGGAACTTGTGACCAGAAATCCCATTGCATTACATCATTTTTAGTATTCGTCTGAGGATCACGTTTTTGAGTATGAATAAAATCCGGGAATTTTATAGCGTCTCTTATGAAGAATACTGGTGTATTGTTGCCTACCAGATCCCAGTTCCCCTCATCGGTGTAAAACTTAAGTGCGAAACCACGGACATCCCTAACGGTGTCTGCAGATCCTTTTTCACCTGCTACTGTGGAAAAACGTCCTACAAATTCTGTCTTTTTACCTACTTTTGAAAAGATCTTGGCTTTGGTATACTTGGTAATATCATGAGTTACAGTAAAAGTTCCATAAGCTCCTGCCGCTTTTGCGTGCACTACCCTCTCAGGGATTCGCTCTCGGTTAAAATGAGCCAGTTTTTCCACCAAGTAATGATCCTGTAAGAGTGTGGGCCCTCGTTCTCCGGCTGTTAATGATGTCTGATTGTCAGGAACTGGTATACCCGCTGCTGTAGTTAATGTTTTCTTTTTTTTCTTTTCTTTATCCATCTTTTCCTCCTTGTTATTCATTTCAAGATTCTCTCAATTTCTATGAATTCAACTTCATCCTTGTTTTCACCTTTGTTTATCTTATAAGTTTTTAATTTTACAATATGAATCGTTACTCCAATTGCAATAGCTAAAAGCAATAATTTCAACCAGATTGTTGATATAATAAATGTTACTGTATAACCAATTGTCAGCCATAATAAAACTAGGGTAAAAATTTTATGTTTTAAGATAATACCATTTCCTTCTCTATAGTTCCTGATATAATTACCGCACCAACGATTATTCAGTAACGCCTCATGCATGCGTTTAGAACTTTTAGTATAGCAAAAAGCAGCTAACAAAAGAAATGGAGTTGTTGGTAAAAGAGGTAAAAACATACCTGCTATACCTAATGCAACAGACATTGTGCCGAAGATGAATATCACAGTTTTTAATATTCTTTTTATTCTACCCTCCATCTTTTCAATCTATCTTACCGTGAAAAAATATATATCAAAACTTAACTAATAAAATACGTTAATTATAAACATAGTCAAATAAATAATAATATAAAATTTTAACCTATAGAATTTCCAAGATTTCGTTAATAAAATTGATGAAATAAATATTTCTATTATCTCTTAAGATAATAATCAAAAAACCTAAACCTAAGTTGATTTATCCCAAAATTTATCAAATTAATCTATAAATCTATACAAATAAGTACGATTTTCATTTACTTTTAGAAATTTTTTGCAAAATTTTCATAAAAGAATATTTTGTTTAAATGTTATGAACATATGTTCATAAAAATTTACTGATTTTTCCGGGGAAATAGGTTCAAAATATCTGTTCGGGAAAAAGGTTTTATACTTAAGAAATAAATAATATATTAAAGGAGGAACTAGACAATGAACAACAATAATCCAGGCTCGGGACGCGGTCTTGGACGTGGTGGTGGCAGAGGACGCAATCAAGGAGGTGGTTACGGTATTGGTGGATATTGTGTATGTGCCAAATGTGGAACCAGAACTTCACATCAACAGGGAGTTCCCTGTACAGCTATCCGATGTCCAAAATGTGGTAATGTAATGGTCCGCGAAGAGCTACTTAATAAAAGATAGTCTATGTATGGGGAGAAAAGATCAGAGCAGGCAGATAAATTGAAAATAACCATAGTTTATGATAATACTTCCCTAAATGACATTCTGGTTCCGGATTGGGGGTTTTCTGCTTTAATTGAAACTACTGGTAGAAAGATTCTTTTCGATACTGGCGGAAATGGACGTATCCTGCTGGAAAATATGAAAACATTGAATATCGACCCAACCGAAATAAACGATATATTTATCTCTCATCCTGATTTTGATCACATTGGCGGGTTAGCAGACATCTTATATCTAAACCGAACAGCAATCATTCACAATCCAGTTTCTTTCAGAGGTATAAAATATCCAAACCAAGTTCACTATTATGACAAACCTACGAAGATTTACAATAGTATTTTTACAACCGGAGAATTAGGGAAAAGGGAACAATCTCTAACAATCAAAACAGAAAAAGGGTTTGTACTCATTATTGGATGTGGACATCCTGGTCTCAAGCACATTATAACAACTCTTAAAGAATTCAGTAGAATCATTGATTCCCTCACCGAGCCTGGCAATATTCATGCTATTGTTGGTGGTCTACATGGCTTCAACGAATTTGAAGTTCTGGAAAATATTCATAAAGTCTGTCCGACCCATTGCACTCGACATGCAGATAAGATAAAGAAATTATATCCCACTAAATTCATCAGGGGAGGAGTCGGAACGATATTGGAGTTTTAATCAGGGTAAAACTAGATTTTTCCATAAGATTAAGTATCGACTATGAAAACTAATCAGATTATTTTCTTCTCTTTATCCAATAAAAAATGATTGAACTTTTTTAAGCCCAAAATTTTATCGACCATCAAGGAAATTTTAATCAAGGAGAGTAAAATATGTCAGTTTCCAAACGTGTTAAGCAGATCCGGAAATCTGCAATTCATGAAATGACTAGATTATCAGCACAATATGATGATGTAGCTTTTTTATCCTGGGCTAAACCAACATCCGGTACACCCGAACATATCAATGAAGCAGCAATAGCTGCAATTAAAAATAATCTTACCGGAGGTTATTCCCAAAGTGATGGTTTGCCTGAATTGAGAAAAGAGATTGTCACGAAACTGGCTAGGGATAATAAGATCGAAGCAAATATTTCAGAGTTATTGGTAACTATCGGAGCAATAGAAGGATTAGCTGCCGCTGTGATGTCAATCATTGATCCCGGAGATGAAGTTATTCTACCCACTCCCACCTATTCAACTCATATTAGTCAGGTCGAATTAGCGTCAGGAAAACCTGTACTGGTTCCACTGAACGAAGACAATGAATTTGCCTGGGATCCTGAGTCTATAAGAAAAGCCATTACTCCCAAGACAAAAGCTATCATGTATTGCAGCCCCAGTAATCCGACGGGTACTGTATTTTCTGAGGAAACACTTCGTAACATAGCAGCCATAGCATTGGAACATGATCTGGTGGTAATTACAGATGAAGCCTATGAGTACTTCGTTTTCGAGGAAAAGAAACATTTCAGCATCGCGTCAATTCCAGAGATGAAAAAAAATGCAATAAGTTGTTTTACTTTTACAAAAACCTACGCTATGACAGGTTGGAGGATTGGTTATCTCCATACTGATCAGGAGCTCATATCACAAATCAAAAAAGCTCATATTCCTTTTGCTATCTGTGCACCTGTTGTTTCTCAATATGCTGCCATAGGTGCTCTTAAAGGATCCCAGGATTGTATCACAAATTTTAAAGAACATTATTTTAAAACCAGAAATTTGATGTGCGAACGCCTTGATGAATTATCAGATGTTTTTTCTTATACCAAACCAGATGGTTCTTATCTGATGTTTCCCAGAATGTTAATGAAACAAGATCAAGATTCTCTGCAATTCAGTAAGAAATTATTAAAGGATATTCAGGTATCTACGACTCCGGGTATAGCCTTTGGACCTACCGGAGAGGGACATATCCGGCTATCTTTCTGTGTGACAGAAAATATGGTCAATAAAGCATTCGACAGAATGAAAACATATTTCCAAGGTCGAAAAACATGATCCCTAAGCATTGCAAATTTTTACAACAATATCCTTGTAAGTATCTACCGTTGAATAATTGTTTCTGAAAAAAAATGTTTTGAATATAAAAGATCTATTCTATATTAAAAACAGAAAAAGTGTTATATTTTCCTGGTTACTTGCTGCAGGATTATTTTTTCTTAAACTTAATAAATAAGAGGTTAATATGAAATATCTTTTTGGTCCAGTTCCTTCCCGTAGACTGGGGGTTTCACTGGGGGTAGATCTTGTACCTCATAAAGTTTGTAGCCTGAATTGCATTTATTGTGAAGTTGGGAGAACTAATTATCTAACAATCACCCGCAAGGAATATGTTCCGATCGATGAAGTAATAGCTGAATTAAAGGAATATTTTTCCCAGGAACCCGAACTGGATTTCGTCACCTTTTCCGGTCAAGGAGAACCAACTCTGAATAGTGGTCTGGGAAAAGTGATTTCTTTTATAAAAGACAATTATCCGAAATTCAAAGTTGCCGTTATTACAAATGGAACCTTATTCTGGGAAAAAAAAGTTAGAAAAGAAGTATTGAGTGCAGATGTTATTCTACCTTCATTGGATGCGGTTTCTAAAAATATTTTCTTAAAATTAAACAGACCTTTTAAAGAACTTGATATAAAGCAAATCATCACCGGATTGATCAAATTGAGAAAGGAATTTAAGGGCAAGATCTTTCTGGAAGTCTTCTTTGTACCGGGAATTAATGATAGCAAGTCGGAACTTGTTCTGATAAAAAAAACGATCGAGAAAATCAATCCTGACCTTATCCAGCTTAATTCTCTGGATCGTCCAGGAACTGAAACCTGGGTCGAAACTCTTTCTCAAAAGAAACTTAAAGAAATCGTAACTTTCCTTAAACCTCTCCCTGCAGAGATCATCTCTAATCCTAAAACCCGAAAAAAAATCCAGAGCTTTAACCAAAATATTGCAGATCAAATTCTGGATACAATTAGAAGAAGACCAGCTACAGATAACGACCTAGCCGAGATCCTTGACCTGCATCTTAATGAATTGAATAAATACCTGAGTGAACTAATCGCAGCTGGAAAAATAGAGTCTAATAAACAAGAAAGAGGAACTTTTTTTAAACTTAAAAACTAAACTCAAATAAAAAAAATTTTACGAACTATAGCGCTATAAAAAAATTCTCTATACCTTTATTAATCGTTTTAAATCTAGAATTACATGACAATTTTATCAAGCTAAAAATGGTTAACTAAAAATAAAATAATTTGACAATTCAATCTCAATATGTTTTTTTTTCAGCAATAAATTTTTTAAGGGGATTAGGCTTGCTTGACTACAATAAAACATGTAGTATCTTAAAGGCATTATCGCATCCTGATAGGTTGAAGATCGTCATTTCATTATATCATAATGAGTGTAATGTTTCGGAGTGTCAGAAAAAAATGCAGCTTCCCCAATCAACCATTTCTCAGCATCTAAGAGTTATCAAAGAAGCGGGTATAACCGAGAGAAGAAGAAAGGGTACCACGATCTGTTATAAAGTTATAAATGAGTTCGTAATAGAATTGATTAATCTTTTGGAAAGTTAATTTTTTTTGAACTGATATTTCTAATTATTCATATATATAATTATTAATATATAAGGATAAAAAGATGTAACAGGAATTAATCTCAGAGAAATTCTTGTTTAGAAATTTTTTGTCTGGTCGTGATTTCCAACGAAGAAAGGGGATTGTGAGGAATGGGGATGTCGGTAAACTATATTTTCGTAAATCAATTTAGAACCAGCATACATAATTTGTTTACGATCACATTCACCTACCATAACAATCACAATAAAAAGAATTTTGAATTATTTAAAAGGGAAAATTAGTTATGAACAAAACATCTCCAAATAATTACAATTACATAAGAAGTTTTTTATATTTATTTTTTATCCTGACAATTATCTGGTTAATACTCACATCAAGCTTTCATTGGCAGGAACTGGCTACAGGGATTATATTAATTTTCTTCCTAAGTTTATTTTTACATAAATATTATTTAAAACTTGGTTTACCCGCATTAACACTGAAAAAGATCGTCTATTTTATCTTCTACATCTTTGTGCTTTTGGTTGAAATCATAAAAGCAAACTTTGACGTTGCCTATCGAGTTCTGCACCCCAGATTACCTATTAAACCAGGTATTGTTATTATCAGGACTAATTTAAAGCAGGATATAGCAAAAACGATGTTAGCCAACTCAATTACTCTAACTCCAGGTACATTTACGCTCGATATTAAAGAAGATCAATTACTCATTCATTGGATCTATGTTCGCTCAGAAGACCCAGAGAAAGCAAGCATGATCATTGGTGAAAAATTTGAAAAATATTTAAGGGTGGTATTTGCATGAGTTTTACCCTAAGCTTAATTTTCCTATTTGCAATAATCCTCGGTGTCTTTTTCAGTTTACTTCGGATGCTGTTAGGTCCGACTTCTTCCGACAGAGCAGTAGCGGTGGATACAATTACCACTACCGTTGTTGCCCTTTTAGTACTATTAGCATTATTCTTTAAAAGATACACATATCTAGACATCTCACTGGTTTATTCGCTCCTAGCTTTTATCGGATTAGTTGCAATTGCCAGATTTATGGAAAGGGGAATCTGAAATGATATTATTAGGAGAGATTATTACAGGTATTGGTGTATTATTTTTACTTCTCGGTAATTATGGAATTTTAAGATTACCAGATGTTTACAACCGGATACAAGCAGGAACCAAATGCACGACCCTAGGTGCTTTTCTGACAATTATTGGAGTTGGCATATTAGAACCAATCTGGTTCTGGAAATGTTTGTTGATTGCTGTTTTTGTGCTGGTAACAAATCCCATATCCAGTCATGCTATTGCCAGAGCTTCTAAAAAAATCGGAGTTCTATTATGTAATAGAAGTATTGTAGATAAATCAAAAGAATTTTATGGTAAAGAAGACTAGGAGCTGTAATGATTATTGTAGTTTCATTATTGATAGTTTTCATGCTTATTGCTGCTATTGCAGCGATTTTCTTTAGAGACCTTTTAAATGCTGTAATTGCAGCTTGCATGGTGAGTTTGATAGCAGCTATCCTGTTTTATTTTCTCCATGCTCCAGACGTTGCCATGGCTGAAGCATCAATTGGAGCAGCATTGGTGGCAGCGATTTTTATCATAGCTATAAGAAGAACGCAGAGGCATGAAGAATGAGAGTAATACTGAGTATTCTAGTGTTGATCGTAATCTGCCTGGGAATTGTTTCTTCCCTGCACAGAATTCCTTTTGGAAATCCCGAAACAAAAATAGGAAAGTACTGTATCAATAAAGGACGAGAAGAAACGGGTGCTGCGAACATTGTTACTTCTGTAGTAGTCAATTATCGTGGTTTTGATACTCTGGGTGAAGTTACGATCTTGTTTTTAGCCGCAATCGGATTAGGTTCAATTCTTACAAGCATGTCAAAATGGTCACAAAGAAAAACAGAACCAGCCAGTTTGATCCTCAAGACTGGGTGTCGTTTTTTATTACCACTGATCCTGCTTTTTGGTGCATACATATTTATTCATGGACATCTTTCTCCAGGAGGAGGATTTCAGGGTGGGGCGATAATCGCATCAGCTTTCCTACTAATTTATCTCACTTTTCATGGTAAGGGAATGAACGAAACTGGGAGCAAAGTAACTGAATCTTCAAGTGGGCTCATATTCATTCTGTTAGGATTAATTGGATTAGCAGTCGGTAATCACTATTTTCTCTCAAATTTTTTACCTAAAGGACAATTGAATGATTTGTTCAGCGCTGGAATAATTCCGTTAATCTATATTGCTATTGGTTTGAAAGTAGGATCTGAATTAGCAAAAGTTATTTATAATCTTATGGAGAAAAGTTAATGGAATTTTTAGCAGATTATATTTATTACATAGGAGCATTCGGTTTAATTATTATCGGATTATTAATAGTTCTAGTAAAACATAACCTGATCAAGGTTATAATTGGATTAAGTATTCTTGATACAGGGATTAACCTTTTTCTAATCTCTGTGGGCTATCTAAAAAATGGAACTGCTCCAATATTCTCCAGGACAGATCTTGAACCCGGGAATATGGTAGATCCTGTTCCCCAGGCATTAGTGCTAACAGCTATTGTAATTGGAGTTGCCATTTTAGCTTTAGCCCTCTCACTTGCTGTAAAACTCTACAAGCATTATGGAACATTGGACTTACGAAAAATAAAGGAGCAAAGATGGTAAATCCAATTTTACTGATTGCAATTCCCCTAGCACTTGCTTTTGCCATACCTCTTTTTGGTCTTATCTCAAAAAAAATAATCCGATATATTCCAGTAGCGGCATTTCTTTTTAATTTAATTATATCTATCAGTCTAATCCCAAAAGTTCTACAACAATCAATAGTAGTGAAGATCAGTGGGTTTCAACCTCCTTTTGGGATCAATTTATTCGTTGGCCCAGTGGGTATTCTTTTTTCCACCTTGATCGCGCTGACTGGTTTTCTAGTATCTATTTACGCTCTGGATTACATTGAAAAAAAAGGATCAACAGAGAAATACCATATTCTTTTTCTTATACTACTCACTGGTGCAACCGGAGTAGCTCTAACAGGTGATATTTTCAATCTGTTTGTTTTTTTTGAAATCCTTTGTATTTCATCCTATGCTTTAGTAGCTTATCTGGGTAATAAAGCGGGCATCGAATCTTCAATTAAATATTTAATTCAGGGATCGATTGGCTCAAGCTTACTTCTACTGGGAATTGGTTTAATATATGGACAATTCGGAACTCTTAATATGGCTGATATAGCTAATCAGATCAATTCCTCAAGCTCCCCTGCCCTATTTGTTCCCATGGTACTGATGGTAACCGGTCTTGGGGTTGAAGCAGCAATTTTTCCTCTTAATGCTTGGCTTCCTGATGCTCATTCCTCTGCACCTTCATCTATCAGCGCTATTCTGTCTGGTATTGCGATAGAAGTTGGATTATATGCAGTAATTCGAATATTACTGACCCTATTCAATGCAGCTGATTTTATGATGTTCGTTTTATTCTTAGGTCTATTGACTCTGCTGATTGGAGAGATGTCTGCTTTCAAACAAAATAATCTAAAAAGGATGTTAGCATATTCCAGTATTGGACAGATCGGCTTGATTTTATTTGCCATTTCTTTGAAAACACACTTTGGAATCAGTGCGGGTCTTTTCCAGGTCGTAAGTCATACCCTGGGTAAGGCATTGTTATTTTTAGCTGCTGGATACATGATATATAAAACAGGATCAATGCAGATATCTTCCCTGAACGGAATTGGTAAAAAGATGCCGATCACATCGTTGTTATTTACAATCGGTTCTTTATCAATAATCGGGTTACCACCTTTTGTGGGTTTTGCCAGCAAACTTATGGTTATTCGAGCTTCTTTAGCATCTGGTGACATGCTTTTCACAATCCTGGTTGGGATTATTCTTTTAGGAACTGTTATTGAGGGCACGTACTTTTTCAGAGTAGTGCAGTCGATATATTTTAAAGAAAGCAATGAGTCCGTTAGCAGAAGTGAAACTCCAGTTGTAGGCCTGATACCAATGTTCATATTCGCTCTTTTGATCATATTTATAGGAATATATCCAGATTGTATATCAAAGATCCTTAACGCAGCATCTTCCGAATTTCTTAATCGTCTTGACTATGTAAGGAGTATATTAGGATGAATTTGATTCTAATTTTAATTATTTCTTTTGGAGGAGCTATCCTTACCTACCTTGCTGGTAAAATAAGCTCCAAGCTAAGAGATATCTTGGCTGTTATTATTTCTTCCGGTTTATTCTTTTATATTTCGAGCTTATTTGGTACGCATTTTGAAACCAAACTCTGGTTAAATTTTCTGGGATTCCCATTGCTATTAAGATTAAATCAATTAGCTTGGATATTTACCCTGGTTATTTCTCTTATAGGTGCTTTAGCTGTAATTTTTTCTCTCAGTTATATCAGGGGAAAAGAGAAAACAGATTATTATTATCTTATGATACTTACAGTAAATGCTGCAATGATGGCAATTGTTTTAGCTGGAGATCTGATTACTTTCTTCATTTTCTGGGAAATCATGAGCTGGACAACATTTCTCATGATCTGTTATAAAAAAGGACCAGCATTGAAAGCAGGGATGAAGTACATAGTGATGTCAATTTTCGGTTCTATGGCTATGCTCATTGGTATCTTAACTATTTACACTGCCTTTGATACTGTTGTGATCTCAGAATTAATTACGAAATTCGCTTCTGCTTCTCCCGGTTTTACCCTCTTTACCATGATAATGTTTTTTATTGGATTTGGGGTCAAGAACGCGATCGTTCCTTTCCATACCTGGCTTCCTTATGCTCACGCTGAAGCACCATCACCATTTAGTTCAATCCTTTCGGGTGTCTTGATTAAAATCGGAGTTTATGGATTTATTCTAGTTTTATATGTTATGGTTGGTGTTTACAAATCCTTACAATTAAGCAGTTGGTTAACTGGAATCAAATATACTCTTTCAATAATAGCTGCTTTTACTATTGTTATCCCAACCCTAATTGCTATACTTCAGGATGACGCAAAAAAATTACTTGCTTGGTCAACTATCGGTCAAGCTGGATATATTTTTCTGGGACTAGCTTTTGGAACAAGTCTAGGTCTTGCTGGTGGAATGTTGCATTTCTTCAATCATGCATTTTTCAAGGCTCTTCTCTTCCTGGTTGTAGGTGCAGTTGAATTCAGAACCAACGGGATCCGGGATCTTAACTCCCTAGGTGGATTAAGTAAAAAGATGCCATTCACATTTATCGCTGCCTTGATCGGAGTTGCAGGTCTTATAGGAATACCCATTACCAACGGTTTTGTTTCAAAATGGTTGATTTATAAAACACTTATTATCGAACATTCACCTTTTCTCGCATTCGCAGCTCTCTTTGGAACATGGGGAACAATTCTCTATTGTTATAAATTTTTACACTCGATATTTCTTGGACAGTTACCTGAAAAACTAAAATCTGTAAAGAGAAGCCCGGTTAATATGAGAATACCTTTTTTTGTTCTCTCCGTTGGAATAATTCTGTTTGGTATATTACCCGGAATTCCCCTGAGAGTTATCAATGAAATAATTGTCTCCACAGGATTGGAAAGACTAAACATTTCATTGTGGGGTCTTGTGTCAGATACAGGTATATTAAATACCTTAAATATATTTATTGCTATAGTTATTACAGGTTTAATTGCTAGTTTTATCTTTAAATTAGCTCGCAGATCAAGGTATGTTGATCAGGATGATAATTATGCCGCCGGAGCATACGTACCAAAGGATAAATATAATTTCTCAGTAGATTTTTACGCTCCCTTTTACAGGATGTTCGAGAATTATCTTAAAGATTTTTTTGATATTCTATACGATAAAATTGCCAGGACAACTGAATATTTGTGTGATAATATCAGAAAAATATACAATGGGTATGTTGGTAATTATGTAATGTATATTTTAATATTTCTGGGAATTCTTGTGTTTGTACAGTTAAAATGGAGTGTATTCTAATGTATTTCTTACATTTATTTATCTTAGCATTACTAGCATTGTTTTCAGGAATAATTTTAGTTGGTATTTCTCGTAAGATCTCCGCTAGGATTCACTGGAGATATGGTCCGCCACTTCTTCAACCTTTGATAGATGTGATTAAGCTATTCAGCCAAAACAGTATAAGTCATGGTTTCTTTTTCGATTTCGGGATTATATTGACCCTTGTAGGTTCTTTTATATTAATATTTTTCATTCCTGTAAGTAACCTGTATGTTATGAATTCGGGTGGATTAATAGCAGTAATTTACATCATGCTTCTAAGCCCTTTTGGCCTTGCAATAAGTGCCGCAGCAGGAGCTAATCCTAATGCAAGTATAGGGATCACCCGTAAGTTTCTACTCTCTTTTGCCTATGAAATCCCCCTACTTCTTATCCTACTATCAGTAATGACTCATTATAATACTATCTCATTAGTTAAAATAGTAGATATGCAAGTTGATTCGGGATGGTCTTTTGGTTCAGGTACCTTAATATTATCGGGAATTTCATATCTACTAATTTTGCCAGCAATTCTAGGTATTAGGCCTTTCGAAGTTGTTAATGCCTCTCAGGAAATCTCTTCAGGTCCCTTAACTGAATTCGGAGGTAAGCATCTGGCTTTTGCTTCTATACAACATTCTCTACATACTTATGCTGTTCTTGCGCTTTTTGTAGATCTTTTTCTGGGTGGAAGTAGTTTATTTGGATTGCTGAAACCAATTTCCAGCACTATCTGGGGTTCTTTGATCGGAATATTGGTATTCTTGGTAAAAGTGGCAGTATTAATGATATTCTGTCTCTTTATAAATGCTGTTTTTCCCCGTTATCGAATTGATCAGGCAATGAAATATATCTGGAAGTGGCCCTTATTAACTGCTTTCGTAGGGCTTTTGATCGTAAGTTTATTGAATTAAAAAATTTTAAAGGTAGATAATATGGATAGAAATCAGATTGGTAAATGGTTTAAAAATCCTAGTAAGATGGCAAACAAATATTCACTTCACGCTATTTACTTCTGTACTGGTTGTGGCATTATCGAAATACCGCCATCGATAACAACAAGATGGGATGCCGAAAGGTTTGGTATAATTCCTGTTGCCACTCCAAGACAGGCAAACCTTTTCATGATAACAGGTTATGTTTCTACAAAAACTCTAAAGGCAATTATCAGAACATATGAGCAAATGCCTGAGCCAAAGTATACTGTTGCTTTCGGTTCTTGTCCGATTAACGGTGGTATGTATTATGATTCTTACAACACAATCAAATGCCTGGATAAGTTCATTCCGGTAGATGGTTATATTGCCGGATGTATGCCTCGTCCCGAAGCAGTATTTATTGGAGTAACCCATCTATGGAAGTTGATCGATATGGACAAGGCTAACGGATATAAAAAGTATAGAGAAAACTATCCCTTCTATCGAGCTAATCAGGAACAGCTTTTTGGTGATTTGGATTGGCCTCCCTTATTTCCCAAGGAGAATACAAATGGATGAATTGATCAAAAAACTTCAAACTGATTTTGACGGGCTTGAAATATCTACCCTTGCTAAAACCAGGATCACTATTTCCACTAAGAAAGAAAGCATATTACTACTTCTAAGTTATCTAAAAAGAATGGGTTATGATCACTTAGCGATAATATCCTGTAATGATTGGATCAAGGATAATGAACTTGAATTGGTCTATATAGTTTCACATTATCTCGAAAAAGACTACGGACCGGATTCGGAGATAGATAAATTTAATATAATTATTAAAACCAGGATTCCCAGGGAAAAAGCAAGATTTGTGACTGTGCTTGATGTTTTTGAAAACGCAGAACCCTATGAACGGGAATTGCACGAAATGTTCGGAATCTATTTTGAAGGACATCCTCGTTTGACCCTGTTAATGCTCGAAAGAAACTATAAGATACCCCCCTTCAGAAAAGATTTCAACACTAAAAAATACGTTGATGATCTATATGGAAATATACCTACAATAGAAGAAAGAAAAAAAGGTAAAAAATGAGAGAGCTTGAACTATATTTTGGCCCACAGCATCTTGGTATGGTTGGAAACTTCAGTATTACCCTGAAAGTTGAGGGAGATAAAATTATTAAAGCTGATGCAAATCCCGGTTACTTACATCGAGGTTTTGAAAAACTTATGGAAGAAAGAACCTGGATGCAGAACTTTCCTCTTGTTTGCAGGATAAACGTTGTAGAACCAGATCATATGGAACTGATCTATTCTATGGGAGTGGAAAAACTTGCAGATATAGAAGTTCCGGAAAGAGGTAAGTTTTTAAGAAGCATATACTGTGAGATGGCCAGAGTTAATTCTCACTTATTCGGTTTGTGGGCTTACAGTAATATGCTGGGTTTTGACACGGTTGCTCATTGGGCTATGTACCACCGAGATCTTTTATTGGACAGGTTTGAGGAACTCACTGGTGGAAGAGTTTATCATATCTATCTTCGTCCCGGAGGTGTAAGAAGAGATTTTCCAGAAGGATTTACCACTAAACTGGTTGAAACCCTACATAAAATTGGAGGGAAAGTCCCAGATTATAACCAGACTTTTTTCGAAAACAGTTTATTTAGAAAAAGAGCTGAGGGGATTGGGATAGTAAATCTTGACGAAGCAAAGAGAATGGGCGCTGTAGGTCATATTCTAAAAGCTAATGGGGTAAAATATGATATCAGGAAAATTGAGCCTTACGATGCCTATGATCAGGTAGAATTCGACATACCAACTCAAACGGGTGCAGATGCTTATTCCCGACTCCTGACCATTAGAGATGATATGATCGAAAGTGTACACATGATCTTCAAGTTGATTGATAAAATACCTCCTGAAGGTGATGTTTATACTAAAACACCAAATCCTTTCAAATGGACTATACCTGCTGGTGAAAGTTACGTAAGGTGCGAATCATCCAGAGGCGAACTTGGACTTTATATCGTAAGTGATGGAGGTGAAAAGCCTTACAGGGTTCATTTTAATACTCCTTCCTATAACCATGGGCTTACTGTTCTTGAAAAAGCCCTGGAAGGAGAAAATATTGCAGATGTTGGCAACATAATGATAAGTCTATATGTTGTTGCCCCTGAAATCGATAGATAACAAAAATAGGATGGAAAAATGTCCGTAAAAAATTATTTAAATCCATTTAAAGCAATTAAATATTTATTCGAGAAACCCGAAACTTTACAATACCCTTTTGAGACCAAAGAAATCGCTGATCGCTACAGAGGATTTCACAAAAATGACTGGTCTAAATGTACTGGTTGTGGTAATTGCGCTGATATTTGTCCAAACGAAGCAATAGAAATGATAAAGATCGACACACTTGAAGCCCAACCAGAAAAGGGTATCAAAGATGAAAGACCGCAAATAGACTACGGAAGATGCTGTTTCTGTGGATTATGTGTTGATATCTGTCCACCTGCTTCTCTATCTCTCACCAAAGATTTTTTCCATATACATTTCGATACTGGGACCTTTACTTTTATCCCAAAAGATGAAAATATGGATGAGGTAACTTATAAAAAGGCAGATGATTATTCCATATTTCAGGCAAGCCTTTCCCATCGAAAGCAAGACTATGATGGGTTTTCACCTGATCTGCGTTATACCTTGTTCGAACCTGAGCGAGTTCAAATGCCAGAAGTTGAACCTGACAAACGTGTACTATCATTTATGGAACAAGTACTCGGTTTTGATACAGAGCAGGCAAAAAGAGAAGCTGGTCGCTGCTTGGGTTGCCAACTTTGTGAAGAAGCATGCCCGGCACATTTGAAGATATCAGATTACATTGACGCTATCTATAGAAACGAGCCTAAAGAATCTCTTAAGATAATTTATGAGGATAATCCCATTCCTTCTATTTGCGGACGAATATGTATGAAACATTGTGAGGATGCCTGTTCACTGAGAATTAGAGGTGATTCTCTTGCTATAAGGTGGTTAAAAAGATATGCTGCTGATCAGATAAAGGATTTCAAGGAAGAGCTTGAAATCAAACCAGGTGAGTCTACCGGAAAAAAGGTAAGTATCATCGGAGCTGGACCAAGTGGATTATCACTTGCTTATTTCCTGCGACTTCAAGGACACCAAGTAAAAGTTTATGATGAACTCCCGGGTGGAGGTGGAGCAATTAGAATAGGGCCACCAGCTTATAGACTGCCGTTAAAAGCAATAGACAAAGACGTTAACTATATAAAATCCTTGGGTGTAGATTTTCAGTTTAACACAAAAGTGGGAAAAGACATACCATTTACCGAAATTTACAATAACAGTGATGCTGTTTACATTGGAATTGGAAATACAATAAGTTTTTCCACAAAGGTTAAGAACTCCGAAAATTGTTGCCTTGCTCTTGATTTCCTTAAGGAAAACAAATTAGGTGAGTATAGTAAAGTAGATAAAGAAATTGTTGTAATCGGTGGTGGGAATGTTGCTATGGATGTTGCCAGAGAAGCAATAAGATTACAGCACATTCAATTCCCTGACCAAAAAGTAATAACTAAAACAGTATCTCTGGAAGATTGGGATGAATTACCAGCTTCAGAAGAAGAAATACAAGAAGCAAAGGAAGAAGGAATCCAGTTCAATCCTGGCTGGGGTCCAAAAGAAATTATCCTTGATGAAAAGGGTAGAATTAAAGGTTTATTATGTAAAAAAGTGAAATCTGTTTTTGATGAGAAAGGTCGATTCTCTCCAACCTTCTACGAAGAAAAAGAAAAAGTTCTGGATTGTACAATGATCATCGAGGCGATTGGTCAAAGACCAGATTATTCCTTCCTACCCCAAGAACTACACGCAAAACTAAAATTCACTCAAAGAAAAAAATTGCATGTAGATGAAAACGGAATGACATCGATTCCAAAACTTTTTGCCGGTGGAGATATTGTAAACATCAACCTTGATGCAGTAACAGCTATTGCGGATGCTAAAGTTGCTGCTGAAGGTATCAATAAATGGGTTTATAAAACTTGATCAAGAAATAAACCAAGTAATTTTTCTTCGATTTTATAATAGAGATTACTACTAAATCAATAATCTCTCGTTGCAGATTTAATCAAACTTATTAGCCTAAATGTGATGCAACATATTCCGTAAGTTTGCCTAAACTATTAACATAACTGCCATATTCGTTATCATACCATCCCATAATCTTTGCATGAGTGACCGGAATATTGATGTCCTGGGGATTTTTGATCCCAACAGAAGCAAGAACCTCGGAAGAAACATTCAGGAAACCAGTCCTGGTATGGGTTACATTGCCTTCAATTACAACAGCAGCAGGAAATCCAAGAATATCACCAGAAACATTCTGCTTAACTGAAAAATGAAGTAGTCCCTTTTGAGATCCATTTGCAACCATCTGATAAATGTTGTTTATATAATCTGTATTGATGATCGGCATCCCATTATCATCAACCCTGGAGTTGAAAGTAATGTTAAGAGAAATTAGCGATACTGTATTCGTTGGGATCCTTATCGAATCTGCCATGAATCCGAAATTGATGATCTCAGGTAGAACCTTTTCTAGGGTTTTTGCTGCTCCAGTAGTGGAGAGGATAATATTATTGAGAACCGATCTATTCTTCCTGAGATCTCCGGCCCCGGTTACAGGAACGGAATCGAGAACTCTCTGTGTATTTGTTGCAGCATGAACTGTCGACATAGAAGCGGTGAGGATATGATTTGTTTCTTTATCCTCTAGCAACGGATTTATCATATGAGCTAAACCTGTAGTAGTACAACTTGCAGCCGAGATCACATCATGTTCAACAGGATTGTATTCGAGATGATTTATCCCGTATATAAGGGTTGGGTAACGACTGATATCAGCTTTTGCTTTATTTTTGATCTTAAAAGGAGCACTGGCTATAACCTTCTGTGTGCCTGAGGTCAAATGCCCCAAAATACTACCCTTGGGATCACTATCTGGGATTGTTGGATCAAGAAATTTACCGGTACAGTCAACAACTATCCTGACCCCTTCATTTTTCCAGTTGATATCGCGTGGGTTTCTGACTTTGTTCAGAATTTTTATTGGGAAACCATCAACTTCGATAATATTTTTTTCACGGTCAAGCAGCTTCAGATCACAAGTCCTTCCTGAATACCCATAAAGAAAATGATCTAGGGTACCATAGGTTGAATCTGTGCTGATCGTATGAATTAAATCATCCAGGCTTTTCCCAACCTCTCTGCCAACATTAATAACCAAACCATCAAATTTCCTGTTCATAAGATGATACCAGAATGTCAACTTACCAATGCGTCCTAATCCGTTGATTCCCAATAATTTTTTTTCACTGATACTGGATTTCATGACCTACTCCTTTTATATATTTTAAAGCTCATACTTAGCGGATCGTTATGGGGTAGTTTCCACTGTAAATAATGCCGTTGCTTCCATCAATAGCAATTGGATCAAAAGTGTGGAATGTATTACCATTTATTATACACTTCTTTTCTTTTTCATGCACAACCATATTATCACAATTTACGATGCAAATTTTACCCAGGTTTGCCGCTGTTACAGCTGCATGAGAAGTTGTTCCTCCCCTCCCGGTTAGCAAACCTTCACACTCGAAGATAATCTCAATATCATCCGGCACTGTGTCGGGTCTAACCAGAACAGCGTTCTGTCTGGGATTTTGTTTTTTCAGTTCTTTAAGATCATTGTTATCAAAGATAACAGCTCCGTTCAATACTTCATTACCTATACCAATCCCGCAACCAACTCTTTTCATGTCATGGGGACGACTAGCAAAGACCTTTTTCTTATCACGTTTTATCGCTTTCATATCCCTGGTTTGTAAAATATAAAGATCTTTCGGTTCCGAGGTTTCGAATGTAAATTCTATCTCCTGATAACCAAATCCATGGACTTCAGTTAATTCTCGTGAAATTTCTTCCAGCTTATTGAAAATTTTAGGGAATGCTGACTCCAGAGAGAAAGGGCTATTTTGATAATACTTTAACCTTTGACGTTCACTTATTGGGAGCGGATTCACTAGTCCAGCCACGATATCCTCCCCCTGACTGAGAAAGGAAAAATCTCCCACAATATTTATACCGGTAACATTATCCAGAACATCGTGAGTGAAAAGGACTCCTGAACCTGATTCACGATGAATATTTCCCAAGACCATTTTCTGGATTATTACAGCTGTCCCCCACTCCTCTGCTACATGCATATACTCTCTGTAATGTTGGGCTCTTTGAGTATTCCAGGATTGGAAAACTGATATCACTGCTCTCTTGATCTGTAGAAATGGATCTGACTCGAATTGAATCCCATTATCAATAAGTAACTTCTTATAAGAATATGCAATCTCACGCATTATTTTCGGTTCAAAATCTATCTTTTTTGAGACTTTATATTTTGTTTTATAATCTATTATGATCTGATCAAATTCATTCCTGTCCAATCCATAAGCCATACCCCAGGTTTGAAGCAAGCGTCGATAACAATCCCATGAAGTCCAACCAAAGTTCTCCTGTTTACTCAGGTTTTCTGTAATTTCATCATTCATTCCAACATTAAGGAAAGTATTCATGATCCCCGGCATGGAGATAGTCGAACCAGAACGAACACTTAATAATAGAGGTTTTTGAGGATCACCATACTTTAAACCTGAGATTTGTTCGAGTTTTGAAATATGGGATTTCAATAATTTATCTATTTCCTTGTTTAAAGAAGATAGTTTATCCATTAAATTCAAAACATTAAAGACTTCGGTTGTAATTACAAATCCTGGGGGAACAGGATAATTCCATTGATATAACTTTTTGAGATAAAATGCTTTCGATCCTAAAAAAATCTGATTGTCCATTGCTTCAGTGTTTACCCAAAGGGGACTGAGAATTCTATCAGGATCATAATTCATTATCTTATTAATCTCATCATCTGATAGATCGTTTACCATATTTCTGAGATTATTAAGAATTTTCCCAATAAAATTATCAAAAATCTGGACCAGGAAAGCTGACGAAAGTAATTGACGATAGAATATCTCAGATTTCTGGGCAATGATCTTCTTTTTCTTGTCATCGTCGATTTTTTTATCAAAGTTTATGTATTGAGGAATAATGATATTTAGTAGTTTATTATAGGGTCTGGTGAAGTATTTATTGATTATTTCCTTGATGCTGGATTCCATAAATTGGAATATATTAATATATTGTCTAATTGTAAATCCACCTGAAGTTAAACTGTATTTAAACATTTTTAAGTTTGAATCGAAACCTTGATCATTAATCCCATCAAGGCTTAGACCTTTTTTCAATAAATCTAATATCCTATAAATATTTTTAAGGTTCCTGGCAGTAAAATAATCAATATTAATATTTGAGATAATTCTACTGAGTATTGTTGATGCTATTCTCTCCAATCGGAAGGTTACACCCAAGGCTTCAAATTTTTTCTCATGATACTCACCATACATGGATGGGATACCGTAAGCAATATGTCTTTTATGATAAATATTTTCCCACCCCTTGCTTACAACAGGGTCAAAGATTATCTGATTCAGTTTAACCATAATTTCGTAAATAGCATTCAAGGTTTCGATATCTTCCTGATTTGAAAGACATTTTTCCAATTTCTCAATATCAGATTTATCAATGAAACCATGACGCTTTAAAATCTCGATTATATTGTTGGTCTCGAAAGAATACTTCTCTTTTAACAGTTGATACAATTCAATAATGAGTCGAACTCTCTTTATATCATTCTTTCGATTATGCTTAACCTTTGAAAGGAATCCTTCAACGGTCTGTATATCTTTCATTAGTAACTGCTTCAAGCTGCAATTACTGGTCTTGCAAACCTGGTTAAGGACTTTGTGTACTCCCTTAACCCATACACTTTCGATGTTTATTGTATCTATTACATTTTGAGGTATTATTCCTTTTAATCTGACTAAATTAAGATCATACCAGAATTGAATTATCTTAAATGTTATCTGGATATGAGAATTATTTCCTTCCGTGTGGGTTTGTTTTCGTAGAAAATGAATTAGTTTATCATTTCTCTGAGATATTTCGTCAATCTTTGTTGTTACATCTCTTAAAACACCCTCGGCTCCAATTTCATTGAAATAAACAGGAAAAATCCTGGTAAGTTGTTTCACCCTTTTGTAAATAGGAGATATTTTTGAATTCAATAAACGAGTTACATCCCTTTGAAATAAATCCGTATCAAAAATAAAAATCCCACCAATGTACAAATTAATTATCAGAGCCGAAAGAAGTTGTTGCATCATTTCAGGGTCGTATTCGATTATCTCTAACCAGATCCGGATATTTTTTACATGATTTGGATCAACTTTTAAAGTCCATTTATCAGCTGAATAAGTTACTCCACCGGCAACAAAACCAAAATTTATCATTTTCTCTTCGTAATAATGAATAAGATTTTCATTTTTGGTGTTTATTATTTCTTTACCTAAGGTTAAAAGAGAATCCAAAATCAGATTTATATGGCTGGTTTTAAAGTCAGAAAAAAGAGAGAAAAGCTCGTCAATTGAGTTTATACATTTTTCTTCATTAAGTTCATTGCTTATACTCTTTATTGCCCGGTTCAGATCTATAAGCAGATAATTACGGTGATAGACCATTCCGGGAAGATGCAAAAGGTAGAAAATATAACTGAATTTTTCCGTGACCTTTTTAAAAATATCGGTTTTTTTCCGTAATGCTTCAATAATATCTGAAAAAGTAAAGACACTCTCACAAAGTTGCTGCCATGTCTCTGCTTTTTTTAGCTTGTGGTTGTATGATCTGAAAAAATTCTGACCTAAAGTTTTTATCTCTGCCATATAATCTTTGGACATTTTCGTTTTGTTATCCTGATACCACTTTTCAATATTGGTGGTATGCTGCCAGAAATCTATATTCTTACGAATCAATTTGCGCATAAATTTGAGGATAGGTTCAGTCAATTCAGGATTAGAAACAGCAGATTCAAGACTCTTAGTGAAATAACCAATATTACTTAAATAGTGAAAATAAACATCAGCGAAATTTCGATCAAGAATATTAATATATTTAAGTGCTAATGATTTATTATTAAGGATCAAATCCAAATTTTTACTGAAAAAATTTAAATAGATGAATACAATCTGTTTAGATAATTCATTTGCAAGTTTCTCTCTAAGTAAATCCTCGAATATTTTAAAGAAAATCTTGATCACTTTTTCAAATTGTTTTTCATCCTTGTATATCCAGAAATCGCTGATCAATATTTTGTTTAATAGTTCGATCACTTCTTTCCGGTTAGAATAAGGATGATGGAATTCTTTGAAAAATTCCTTAACTCTTTTATGGATTCCCCAATAATTTTCCGAAAGAGTTAAGAACCAAAGGTGATCTTGGGGAATAATTACCTCAATATCTCTGGTTTTTGCCAGATTATCCTCTAATGCTTTGGAATTGATAATTTTATTCATAGGTTCGCTATATATTTTATAAGGTCGATAATCCGGGCTGAATAACCACTTTCATTGTCATACCAAGCAATAACCTGAATCAGATCTTTAACCAGAACTCTGGTTGAGAGAGAATCAAAAATGGCTGAATAATAATTATTATTTACGTCACTGCTGACAATCGGATCTTCGCAATATTCCAGATATTTGCTTAATTCTTTGCTAGAATAAATTTTAAAAGCATTATTAATTTCATCGCACGTAACATCTTTATCTAATTGAGCAGTTAATTCTGCAAATGAACAATCGGATACCGGGACTCTGGTGGCAAATCCATCAAATATCCCTTTCATTTCAGGCATAACATCAGGAATACTGTTTACAGCACTGGAAGTGGTCGGGATAATGTTATTCAAAGCTGATCTGGCTCTCCTAAAATCAGGATGATAACCATCCTGGAGATTTTGATTGTTCGTAGAGGGGTGAACTGTATTCATAAATGCTCTTTTAAGCCCAAAACTCTCATTCAAGACTTTCAGCAGAATAGCCACACAATTTGCCGTACATGATGAATTGGATATTATTCTATCAGTTGGTAATAGCTTATGATGATTAATACCCATGATTACCGTTTTATCAATAGTTTTATCATCAGATGGGCAACTAAGGAGTACTTTATTAACCCCTCTTCTGATATGCTCTTCTATTTGCGATCTAGTCTTAAACTGTCCACTCGATTCTACTACCAGATCAACCCTGGTTCTTTGCCAAGGGATCATACCTGGCTTTGCAGCATGAGTAATTAAAATCTGTTTTCCATTAACAACAATTTGGTCTCTTTCAACTTTGACTTCAGCATCGAATTTTCCGTGTAAACTGTCATACTTAATGAGATGTTCAATTAAATCGAGATTCATCTTATCGTTGACGTGAACAATCTCTATTTCAGGATCTTCGACAGAAAGGCGAAAAACCAGCTTACCGATCCTTCCAAAACCATTAATCCCAATTCTTATAGGCATTTAAATACTCTTTTTTAGATTTAATTTAATTAAAATAATAGTATCAATTAAGAAAGTCAAGTAATTCCCACCATCTTAAGCAATTTTCACTTGAGGATTTTCCAAACCTAGCTGAGATAGGATTGTAAATAGTTAAGGGTTGCACTATTTTAACGCATAAAAGCTTGAAAGATAAAGGTTTCTTTTCTATCTGTTATCCTGAAGATCTTCATAAAACTCTCATCATTTTTTTTTTAGAAAACAACAGCTAAAAGTAAAAAGTGTCAAGGAAAAAGATAGAACTTTTAACGTTACAAGAAGCAGATAAACGAACCACAAGAAGTTTTGTTCAGATATGCTTTATTGATTGGATTCTCCGGGTGTAGGAATTTCGAAGAATTGCCAGTTATCTCCTCCATCCGGCAATCTGCCCTCAGAAACATCGGTAGATTGCTCTCCAAAAACATATGAATCTACCAGATTACCTTCCGAGTCAGTCAATCCAATTTCTTCACCTTCTTCATCAAGCTGGATATCCAAATGAATAACTCCCTGGTCCGGATCTTTATCTGCCCATAAGATAAGAAAACCACCCGGGCTAATTGTGGTAAGATCTGGATCTGTAGTTGGAACTTGCCAATTCATAAGATTGTCTAATTCATCCGTAAGATAGTATCCACCAATATCTGCCGGGATATTACCAGCATTGTATATTTCTATCCAATCGTCATATTCTCCGTTTTCATCAGCATAGCAACTGTCATTACTAGCCAAGAATTCATTCAGGTAAAAAACCGCTTGCGGTGTTTCTCCTGTTCCATTTTCTGCTCCAGGAGTAGGTATTGTGTCATATCCTTCACCAAAATATTGCCAATTATCTGAACCATCGGGTAGGCGTCCTTCTGAAACATCAGCTGTTTGTTCTCCGAATACGTAAGAATCAATAATGGTGATACCATCACTTTCTGATAGAGCTATGGCTTCCCCAAAGGCACTAAGTTTTATATTTACATGTAAAATTCCCTGTTCTGGTTCTGTATCAGCCCATAATATTAAGTAGTTTCCCGGAAGAATAGTGGTAAGATTTGGTTCTGTTTCAGGTATCTGCCAGGTATCTAGTTCCTCCAGATCATCTGTGATAAATAATCCCCCAATATCACCCGGTATATTACCACCATTATAGATTTCAATCCAGTCATCATATTCACCATTCTCATCAGCCAGAGTATAGTTATTTTCTGCCATGAATTCGTTAATATAGAATTCTACCAGAGGTGATTCACCCGAACCGTTACTGGTCCCGGGTGTTGGCATTGAGTTATATCCCTCACCAAAGAAAGTCCATTGACTATCACCATCGGGTAAGCGACCCATTGATATATCCGAAATTTGATTAGAATAAGTATGCGAATTTAGAATTGTTGTCCCATCAATATCTGTCAGCACAATGTCCTCACCAACATTGTTAAGTTCAAATCCCAAGTGTAAACTACCTTGCAGGGGTTGTTCATCTGCCCATAAAATAAGAAAACTGCCGCTCTCAATTGTGGTTTCC
>Ga0272442_10002037_pt1 | contig 29743 bp, 17 predicted proteins | sample SSMForm2O_FD_200262 | JGI IMG/M metagenome (GOLD analysis project Ga0272442, IMG submission 200262) | Marine sediment archaeal communities from Little Sippewissett salt marsh, Falmouth, MA, United States - SSM-Form-2O | ecosystem: Environmental > Aquatic > Marine > Wetlands > Sediment ...
CTGGCTGCAAACGCCGTGACGAGCCAAAGCGGAGCACGTCGAGACCGTCCAGCCCCCCCGGTGTAACCCTGTCCTACGCTCCGTTTGGTTGCGGCCGAGGGGCGAAGCCCCGAGGCTGCGATGTGTCTCATGCGTCCCATGCGCGTGGGACGCATGAGACGCATGGGACCTATGAGACCCGAGCCCTGAACAAGAGCGTTCCCTGGCACACACCCACATCGCCGCGGCATCGCACAACGCGCGCACGACCCACACAACAGTTCCAGCCACCGGCGAGAGCAGTTGACGGCGTGCGGGATTCCGACTATGCTTCTTGTGGCCATCGAGCCCCGCTGAGCAGCGGCCCCCCCGGGATACGTACCCATCGCCAATCAGGAACGCGCCATGTCGCCCCTTCCGTCGCGACGCATGGTCCTCCCTGCCCTCGTGTGTCTCGGCGTCGCCGTGGGCGGGGCAGCGTGGCTGTCTACGGCGCGGCGGGACACACCTGAGCTGGTGTGCGCCGACCCGCTCGCGTCGGCCATCCTTACATCTTATGAGCCGGCTCGGAACCACGCGGCGGCGAGCATCGCCTATCCGCTCGACGAGACGCTCTTCCCCCCCGACATCGCGGCTCCCACGTTCCGCTGGACAGACCGCCGTGCGGATGCGTGGGCGGTGCTCGTGGAGTTCGCCGACGGCGGCCCTCCTCTGGGCTTCGCCGTGCGCGAGCCCCAGTGGAGGCCGTCGCCCAGCGACTGGGAGGCGATCAAGCGTCGCACCACGGAGGCCGAGGCCGCCGTCACGGTGGTGGGCGTGCACGAGGCCGACCCCACGACAACCCTCAGCGCAGGCCGCGTGCGCATTGCCACCTCGCCCGACGAGGTGGGCGCCCCCATCTTCTATCGCGAGGTGAACCTGCCCTTCGTCGAGGCCGTCAAGGACCCCTCCCACATCCGATGGCGTTTCGGCCCCGTCTCCTCGACCGAGCAACCGCCCGTCGTGCTCGAGAAGCTGCCCGTGTGTGGCAACTGCCATTCCTTCTCGGCCGACGGCTCCCTGCTGGGGATGGACGTCGACTATGCGAACGACAAGGGCTCCTACGTGCTCTCGCCCGTGGGCCGCCAGATGGTGCTCGACCCCGCCAAGGTCATCACGTGGAGCGACTACCGCCGCGAGGACGGCGAGAATACCTTCGGCCTCCTCTCCCAGGTCTCGCCCGACGGCCGCTACGCCGTGAGCACGGTGAAGGACCGCTCGGTGTTCGTGCCGCGCGACGAGCTGGCCTTCTCCCAGCTCTTCTTCCCCATCAAGGGCATCCTGGGCGTCCACGACCGCCAGACGGGCACATTCCGGGCTCTGCCCGGTGCGGACGACCGCCGGTTCGTCCAGAGCAACCCGGCCTGGAGCCCCGACGGCACGCAGATCGTCTTCGCACGCAGCAAGGCGGCGACGCTCGAGAAGGTCCACGCGGGCAAGGTGCTGCTGAGCCCGAAGGAGTGCGAGGAGTTCCTCTTCGGCGGCCGCCCCTTCAAGTTCGACCTCTGCCGCATCCCGTTCAACGAGGGCAAGGGCGGCCAGGCCGCCCCGATCCCCGGCGCCTCGGCCAACGGAATGAGCAACTACTTCGCCCGCATCTCGCCCGACGGGCGGTGGCTCGTCTTCTGCCGCGCGCGCAACTTCATGCTCCTCCAGCCCGACAGCCAGCTCTACATCATGCCCGCGACAGGGGGCGAGCCGAGGCGCATGCGCTGCAACACCCCGCGGATGAACTCCTGGCACAGTTGGTCGCCCAACAGCCGCTGGCTCGTCTTCTCGGCGAAGGCCAACGGCCCCTACACCCAGCTCTGGCTCACCCACGTGGACGAGCAGGGCCGCAGCACGCCGCCCGTCGTCCTCGAGCGGTTCACGGCGCCCGACCGTGCAGCCAACATCCCGGAGTTCGTGAACGCCGCGCCCGACGCCATCGCGAGCATCGCCGAGCGGTTCGTCGACGACCATTCCTACGAGCGCGCGGGCAACGAGTTCCTCCGCAGCGGCGACCCGGAGCGCGCCGCAGCCGCCTACCGCAGAGCCCTCGCCATGAACCCCCGCAACGCCGAGGCCCACACCAACCTCGGCGTGATCGTGCTCAACCAGGGCCACGTGCAGCAGGCGGAAGCCCACTTCCAGAAGGCCCTCGCAATCCTCCCCAGCGACGCCCGCTGCCACCGCAACATCGCGGACATCCACGTGCGCGAGAAGCGCACGAAGGAGGCCATGGCCGCATATCGCGAGGCGCTCCGCCTCGACCCCGCCTTCACCGAGGCGCGACTCAACCTCGGCCTGCTCCTCCTCATCGACGGCAAGCTGGACGCAGGTGCGGCGGAATTTGCCGAAGCCGCGCGCCGCGATCCCACCAGCGCCCAGGCCCACTACCACCTCGCCCGGGCGCGGATGCGGCAGAAGCGGTCGGACGAAGCTGTGCCGGAGTACCGCCGAGCCCTGGAGCTTGCCCCCGACTCCCTCCCCGTGCTGATGGGCCTGGCGACGATCCGCGCCGCGGGGCCAGACGGTGCTCTCCGTGATGGAGCCGAGGCCGTGGAACTGGCCTCGAGGGCCGCGCGCCTCACCCGCCGACGCGACGCCAAGGTGCTCGACGTGCTGGCCGCCGCCCACGCGCAGGCGGGCCAGTTCCCCGAAGCCATCGCCGCCGCCCGGGAGGCCATCGCCTGCGCCCAGCGCGCCGGCGATGCCCGCCACGCCCACCTCATCCAGGCCCGCCTCGCCCTCTACACACGCTCCCAGCCCATCCCCGCACGCGACGACGCCAGGCGGTGAGCTTGGCTCAGCCTCTGCTGTAGGTGTCAGGTCTTAAGTTATAAGTTAAGCGTGCACACTGCCCTCCGAGGTCTTGCCTTGATCGTGTTGCCGAGAGTCGCGGGGCAGAGACGCCCCGCCCACATCTGGGGCCAAGGGGCGTGTACGCGCCTGTCGGCGGCATCTGAGATACACGGCCACCTCTCGCGAACTTTCCGGCCACTCCTGCGTCCAATACAATGGCGTCGGGCCGGACAAGCCGCGAGTCTGTCTATGCAAGGGGATCGAGCTATGCGGAAGAAGGCACGAGCGATCGTCGGAGCGGCCTGTTGCGTGCTTGCGGTGGCGGCGGTGGCGGTGGTGGCGGCGGCAGCACAGAAGCCAACCGCGATCCCGAACCAGTGGCGCTTCAGCGCCGACGGCCTCGATGCGTTCCCCCTGCTGGACTTCACGCCACCGAAGCAGGACGACAAGACCCCCAAGTCGGATCCCAAGGCCAACCAGGCGGTCAGCGAGCTCCACGGCCGCTTGAGCACGCTCGCCTCGGCGCGGAAGTGGGACGAGGCACGCAAGGTGCTCGACGAGATGCTGGCGAAGTACGGCAGCCACCCACGCACGGGCAACGCGTTCGACGAGTACATCAGGCGGCTCGTGGACGACAAGTCGAAGAAGGACGAGGCCCTGGCGGCCTGCCGCCTGCTCATCGAGCGCTTCCCCGCCTACATCTGGAGCGCCTACCACCACATCCGCCGCGTCACCGGCTCCTACCTCTACTTCCACAACGCGGGCAGCACGAGCGTGGAGCCGGGCAAGAAGCCGCGCATCGGCCTCCACGGCCGCAACGTCGACCGGATCACGTTCTCGGTCTACGCCGTCGACCTGTTCAAGCTGCTCGACCAGGGCATCTCGCTGCGCGCCCCCAGCGTGCCGCGCGGCGCCAAGCCGCTCAAGACCTGGACAGTGAAGACCCAGAAGCGCAACAGCCGCTGGTTCTCGCAGAACGTGGATATCCCGGTCAGTGAGCCGGGCGCCTACCTGGTGACGATGAAGACGAAGCACTACCAGTGGGTGACGCTCAGCGTCCTCTCGCGCCTGGCCGTGGCCACCAAGGGCGACGGGCGCATCCTCATGGCCTACGCGGGCAACGTGCGAGGCGGCAAGGCGCCCGGCGCGTGTGACCTGCGAATCCTCGACAACACCCGCGAGATCTTCCGCGGCAAGACGAACCCCGACGGCCTCTTCGTCGGCGGGATGAAGGGCGATGCCCACAACGCCCTTGTCGTCGTCCGACGCGGCGACGATTTCGCCGTCTCCTACGCCCAGTCCTCCTGCCAACGCCACGCCTACGGACGCGTGTTCCTGACCACCGACCGACCCGTCTACCGCCCGAAGCAGACCGTGCACTTCAAGCTCATCGCCCGACGCTACAACCTCGAGACCGACGGCATCGAGTTCAAGCCGGGCGAGCAGGTGAAGGTCACCGTCAACGACCCGAAGGGCAACGAGGCGCTGCGCAAGGAGGTCAAGACGAACGACTTCGGCACGGCCACCCTCTCGATGACGCTCGGCGAGGAGCTCCCCATCGGGCGCTACTACGTCCACGCCAGCGGCCCGTCGGCCAGCGGCTACGGGTACTTCGACGTGGAGGCCTACAAGAAGCCCGAGTACGACGTCTCCGTAGCCGTCAGCCAGGGCAACGCGGTTCTCGGCGACCCCATCGGCATCAGGATCGGCGCCCGCTACTACTTCGGCGAGCCCGTCAAGGAAGCCAAGGTCAGCTACGAGATCTATGCCAACCCCTATTCCTACAGCTACGCCTGGTGGCGCTACGGCTACGCGTGGTACCACGACTACTACTGGTTCGCCCAGAGCTACGCCTCGGGGCGCCGGCAGGTGGGCGGCCAGCTCGTGGGACGGGGCGAGGGGCACCTGGGCAGGGACGGCACGTTCGAGATCACCTTCGACTCCAAGAAGCTCGACGCCACGAAGAACTACGACTACAACCTGACCGTCCGCGCAAGCGTCACGGACAAGAGCCGCCGCCAGATCCAGGGCTATGGCTCCGTGCTCCTTGCCCGAGCGGGCGTGCAGCTCGCCATCCACCCCGACCGCTACTGCTACCGCCCCGGCGAAAAGGTGACCCTCAACCTCCGCACCAGCAACCTCGATGGCGACGGCCTCTCCGCCGCCGTCCGGTTCGTCGTCCAGCGCCGCGACGAGCACAGCGAGTACCGCAAGCTGTTCGGCGAGACGGTGGAGACCAACGGCCAGGGCCAGGGCGCCTTCTCGTTCGTCCCCGACCAGAGCGGCCACTTCCGCATCGTCGCCACAGCACAGGACGCAGCGAAGCGCACCGTGCGTGCCGAGTGCCACGCGTGGGTGGCCGACCGCACCTGGCGATCGCCCTACCGCTACGCCGGCATCGATATCCAGACCGACCGCCAGCTCTACCGGCCGGGCGACAAGGCCCAGGTGTTCATCACCACCGGCCACACCGATCACGCGGCGCTCCTGACCACCGAGGGCGAGCGCATCCAGAGCTACCGTCTGGCCCGCTTCAACGGGAGCCTGCTCACCTACGACGAGCCCATCGAGAAGGCCATGGCCCCCACCTCGGCCATCGCCGTCGTGCTCTTCGCCGAAGGCGGCTACGTCCAGCGCCAGCGGCGGCTCGTCGTCCCGCCCGCCGACAAATGGCTCAAGGTCGCCGTCACGACCGACAAGCCGCAGTATAAGCCCGGCGAGAGCGCCGCCTACACGGTGACACTCACCGACCACCGGGGCGAGCCCGTCGAGGCCGAGCTCTCCTTCGCCCTCGTCGACGAGGCCATCTACGCCATCCGCCCCGACCAGACCCCCGACATCCGCAAGTTCTACTACGGCCAGCGCCGGAGCTACGTCAACACGCAGACCTCCTTCTGGTTCCGCTCACAGGGCCTGGGCGGAACCCCGACGGAGCAGGGGCAGCGGGCCGTCGCAGCGGAACTGTCTCAACCCGGAACACCCCCCCGCCCCGTCGCCGCCGCCCCACCGGGCAGAGCAGGGCGTCCGCGAGCCAAGGGAGCAGCAGACAGAGTCGCCTTCGTCCAACCCCGCCTGCGCACCGAGTTCGCCGACTCGGCCGTATGGAAGCCCACACTCATCGCCGGCAAGGACGGCAAGGTGGTCGTGCCCTTCAAGATGCCCGACAACCTGACGACCTGGCGCGCGAAGATCATCGCCATCACCCGCGACGGCCGCGTGGGCCAGGAAGTGCATAAGATCGTCACGCGGCAGGACCTGATGGTGCGCCTGGAGTGCCCCCGCACGTTCACCGAGCGCGACGAGGTGACCGTGAGCGCCGTGGTGCACAACTATCTGCCCACGGCCAAGCGCTGCCGCGTGTCGCTCAAGAACGACGGCGGCACGCTGAGCCGTTCCCGCCGCGAGGTGGACATCCAGCTCGCCCCGGGCACCGACCAGCGGGTCGACTGGCGCCTCCGCGTGGACACCCATAAGCCCATCCAGCTCACCGTGGCCGCCCTCACCGACGAGGAGTCGGACGCGATGCGCCTCACCATCCCCGTGCTCCCCCACGGCCTCCGCCTGCTCGAGGCCCGGGGCGGCGCGGTGGACGCCGCCGCACGCGTGGCCCTCACCCTGCCCGCCGACGCCGATGGCCGCAAGGCCTCGCTCCGGGTGAGCCTATCGCCCTCCCTCGCCGCCACCATGTTCGAAAGCCTCGAATACCTCGCCAACTACCCCTACGGCTGCGTCGAGCAGACGATGAGCCGCTTCCTGCCCACCGTGGTCGTCGCCCAGGTGCTCCAGAAGCTCGACATCAAGAACGCCAAGCTCGAGGAGAACCTGCCCAAGTACGTCTCCAAGGGGCTCCAGCGCCTCTACGGCTTCCAGCAGGCCGACGGCGGCTGGGGGTGGTGGAAGCGCGGCAAGGGGAACCCCTACATGACCGCCTACGTGGTCTACGGACTCGCCAAGGCACGCGAGGCCGACTTCCCGGTGAGCAACAGCGTGCTCAGCCGAGGCATCGCCGCACTGGCCAAGCTCATCCCACAGGAGAAGGAACCCGACACCCGCGCCTACATGACCTTCGCCTACGCACAGGTGGAACGGCCCAGGGCGAAGTGGCGCGACTTCCTCTACGAACGCCGCGAGAAGTTCAGCGACTACGCCACCGCCCTCCTCCTGCTCACCTGCCACAAGGTGGGCGAGCAACAGCGCACCCAGGAGCTCGCGGCCCAGCTCGAAAAGCGCGCCGCCGTCACCGGCGCCATCTGCCACTGGGGCGCAAGCACGCGGGCCTACCACTGGCAGAGCAACAGCATCCAGGCCACCGCCTACGCCATGAAGGCCCTCGTGGCCGTCCAGCCCAAGCACCCGCTCCTGGCGAAGACCGCCAACTGGCTGGTCGTCAAGCGGCGCGGCAACTACTGGTATTCCACCAAGGACACCGCGGCCGCCATCTTCGCTCTCGCCGACCACATGAAGGCCAGCGGCGAGCTCAACCCCGACTACGATGCCTCCCTCACCGTCAACGGCAAGCTCGTCAAGTCCCTCCACGTGGCGGGCAGCGCCCTCGAGCTCGAGCCCATCGTCTTCGAGCTCGGCCCCGACCAGCTCCGCAAGGGCGAAAACGTCGTCGCCATGACCCGCAAGGGCACGGGCAGCCTCTACTACTCGTGTGCCCTCGAATACTACACGACGGGCGAGGACATCGCGGCCACCTCGGCCGGCCTCTCGGTCACGCGGGAGTACCGCCGACTCGTGCCCAAGGAGAAAGGCAACCAGCTCACGTTCGACCGCCAGCCGCTCGGCCGCGAGGTGCGCGGCGGCGAGGAGATCGAGGTCCGCCTCACCGTCAAGGCCGACAAGCACTACCGCTACATGATGCTCGAGGACTTCCTGCCCGCCGGCTGCGAGGTGGTCGAGGACAAGAGCGACCTGGGCAACCGCTTCCGCTACTGGTGGTACTACTGCTCGCAGCGCGAGGCCCGCGACGACCGCATGGTCTTCTTCCGCGACTACCTCAACGCCGGCGAGCACACCTTCGTCTACACCCTGCGCTCCGAGACGCCCGGCGAATACCATGTCATGCCCGCCGTCGCGAGCCTCATGTACCAGCCCGACGTTCGGGGCACGTCGCCCGAGCGACGCCTCACTATCTTCGAAGCCCAGACGGACCAATGACGTGACGCACTCCGCACACACCGCGCGGCGGCTCCGCTTGACGGGTGCCCTTGTGGCCGCTCTGCTCGTCGCGGTGCTGCCTGCATCGCGCGCCGAGCTGCTGCCCACCAGCGGCACGTTCGAGGGGATCTACCATCGCGACCGCTTCGGGGTAGGGCGCTTCGGCTTCTTCATCGTCCACCCGTCGCTCCACCCGAAGCTCGCGGAGTTCGAGGGTCGGTACATCCGGGTGGAGGTCGCGGGCGGCGCCCAGCCCTACAACCCTGGCCCGGCAGTGATGACCCGCGTGGGCAAGATCGTGGAGCTGCCGCAGCCGCCGGTCCGACTCGAGTTGACCACCGTGCCGCACCCGGCGGGCGAGGGCCAGCCCTGCCAGGTCCTCCTGCGCGTGGGTAACGCGGGGCAGGCGCCGCTCACGCTCCGCTCGGATCCCGTCACGGTGGCGCTGCGTCGGGGCGGCGAGCCGCGGGCCGATGTGCAGGACACGTTTGGCGGCTACCGCCGAGGACAGTTCGCCGCTGAGACGGGCAAGTGGCAGCTCCGCTCCGTGGCCAAGTCCACCCCGTGGCGCAGGCATCATATCCTGGGGCATCCGTCCGACTGGGTGCCGCGCGTGACGATCCAGCCAGGCGAGACGTTCCCGTTCTGCCTCGCGCTGGACAAGGGGCTCGCGAAGGGGCAGTACGAGATCGCAGCGAGGCTGAGCCTGCATCTCGACGCCGACAAGCCCGTCCCGGTCGCGGGCTGGCTTGCGCTCGACGTGCCCACCAACCCCCAGGATACGAGGCCACAGATCCCGAGCGCCCTTCGCCTCCGTCCCTCGGCCTTCCGCGTGCGCGACGAGTGGACGGCGGTGGATCTCCGCCTGACCAACGGCGGCCCGCAGCCGCGCTGGATTCCGCAGTGCACCGACAACGAGAGGGCCCTCCTCTGGCTCGGCCGTCTGCACGGCACCACGCGTGAGGGGAAGGAAATTCCCCTGACCTTCAGCTACCCGAAGGGGAGTTCCAAGGGCTCGCCCGAAGCCTGCACCATGGCGAGAGTGCCCCCAGAGGGTCTGCAGACGACGATCGAGTTCCGCCCCGAGAGCGCGTTCTCCGAGTCGCCCGTCGCGCGCCTCACCTGCGAGATCCTCACCGACCGAGGGCTCGAGACGTTCGTCCTCGCCGACGCGTTCACCGATCGCACATTCGCCGCCCCGCCGCCCTTCGGGACTGCCAGGAACGGCCTGAAGGTGCGCATCCGCACCCACAGACAAGCCTGCGAGCCCAAGGGGCTACTCCGCATCTACTGGCAGCTCGTCAATCTCCACCAGAAGCCGCTCGTCCTGCGCTCGGCGGGTGGATGGCGGGTCGAGATCGACGGCCGAACGCTCGCCAGACCCTACAAGGACACGGTGTGGGGGTGGGCAATGAGCTACGACCACTACAGGCCCGAGGAGCACTACATCGACCTGCGCGGCCTCGACCTCGCACCCGGCGACCACACCGTGAAGCTCTTCTGCCGCAGCGTCGGCGGCCACTACAAGAACGCGAACGGCAAGCGCATCCCGGCCTACAGCGGCACGGTGGCCTCGAATGTGTTCCGCTTCACGGTTGCAGAGAGATGAGCAGGGTCACGGCGAGGCGGGAGCGAGGACCACGCGGAAGCCCAGCGTGTCGTAGCTCTCGTTGGGTTCGAGGGGCATGCGGAAGGCGGTGCGGCAGTAGTCCTCGGTGAAGGCCCACGAGCCGCCGCGCTCGACGCGCTGATTGCCCTCCGCGGAGTTCACGGGGTCGTCGACCGGGCTGCGGGAGTAGAAGGCAGGGTCGAACGTGTCGAGGCACCACTCCCACACGTTGCCCGTCATGTCGCACACGCCGAACGGGCTGTCGCCCTTGGGGCTGTAGGTGCCCACGGGCGCGGTGCGGGGGTGGCCGTCGTCGGCGGTGCCGTCGCCCCAGGTCACCCCGGCCCGCTTATCCGCGAAGTTGGCCCACGAGGGGTCCCATGCCTTGCCCCAGGCGAACTCGCGTCGCTCCCGCCCGCGAGCCGCATACTCCCATTCCGCCTCCGTGGCCAGGCGGTAGGCCCAGCCGCGCGGCCGCTTGGGGTCGGCGGTGTTGAGCCAGGCCACGAACTTCTGCGCGTCGTTCCACGAGACGCATACGACAGGGTGCTGGTCGGTCTGGGCGAAGCCGGGCTTCCGCCAGTTCCTCTCGGGCGTGCGCGCCCACACGTCGTTGCCGGTGTAGGCCTGCGGCCCGCCCGTGCGCTCGGGCTCCGTCGTGTAGCCCGTGGCGTCGACGAAGCGGCGGAACTGCCCCACGGTCACCTCGTGCCTGCCCATCAGGAAGTCGCGGGCGATGCGCACGCGGTGGCGGGGCTGCTCGAACTTCACGCGGCGCCCCACCTCGCCGTAGCGCTCGACGAGCTCCGCCACCTCCGCCTCGCTCGTGCCCATCTCGAACTCGCCTGCCGGAATGCGCACGAACGCCATCCCCAACCCGTTGGTCCACCGCTCGCCTGCCCACGGGGCCTTCGCCGCCCGACGGGCCGGCCCACACCCTGCCACCACCACGGCCACCCCCGCGGCAAGCACACGGAGCCATCGCCTACGGCACACCATCGCACGCCTCCAACCGTGCCCGGAGCGCGGGCAGCCGCTCCAGCGGCACCGCCACGCGGGCCGACTTCGTGCGGCAACACTGCTGCCCCACGCGGAGTTGGCCGGCAAGACCCAGGAACTTCATCGCCGTGAACTCATCCAGGATGTCCGCATCGACGATGAGGCCGGCCATCGCCCGGGCCGCGTCGTCACACGCCTCCCCCAGCGTCTCGCCCGTGCCGAGCGTCATCAGCTCGCCGTCGCGCACGATCGTGATGGCCCGGCAGATCGGCTCCGCAACCACGTCCACGCTCAGGGCCACTTCCGCAGCCACCTCCAGGCCCTGGCCGCCAATCTCGCCGTCGCCCATCACCGCGTGCACATCCCCCAGCACAAGCAGGCCCCCAGGCTGGAACACGGGAAGATACACCGTGGCGCCGGGAGCGATATCGCTCGTGTCCAGGTTCCCGCCGAACGCGCCGCAATCCATCGTCGACCACGAGCCCTGGGCGGGCGCCACGCCCAGCACCCCGATCATCGGGGCGATGGGAATACAGATCGTCTCGCTGAACTCCGCCATCCCGTCTCGGATGGGAATCGCGTGCTGCCCCTTCCCCCGGCCCGCACTCACGTGGCCCGTCGACTCCGGCATAATATCCAGGATATCGATGCGCAATGCCTCGCCGGGCCGGGCGCCGGCAACGGCGATGGGGCCTGTGGCCGGATTCGCCGCGGGTGCGCGGTCGGGGCCTTTGCCCACCTCACGGTCACACGCGTGGCGGCAATGCACGCTCACCATCGAGCCGCGCGCCACCTCCACGACCGGCTTCGCGCGCGCCGGCACGTCGCACAGGAACCGATCGCTCGCCACGTGGATCATGTCCGCCTCCGCCTCTATTCTGCCCTTTCGCGTCCCCCGCGTCAACACCCGGCGAACCCCAGCCCTGATCTTCCCTTGAAATCGCGCGCCGGCCCCTTTATCATGGACGAGACGCCGAGGCCGGATGAAGGTGCGGAGGGCGGCCTGCCAGGGGAGAGCAGCCCCTCACCTCCGCCACGAACCTTGTGCGCCCCTGAGCCGATGAGCGGGACGCCATACGCGAGGTATCCCGTCCCAGCATCGCCGTGGCGAACACCGACAGGAACGGGACGTGGCTGAAGATAAGACACGCAGCGGCCCAGGCCCCGCCAACGCACCCGACCCGAGCACGGCCCCCAGCCAGATGCTGCTCGACACCCTCCCCCACCCGACCCTCCTGATAGACCGCGACCGCATCGTGCTCGCCGCCAACCAGTTCGCACGCGACCTGGGCGCCCACGTCGGACACCCGTGCTGGCTCGAGCTCAGCCCCGGCATCGGCCCCGAGGAGCACGCCCACCATGGCGCCTCCGCACCAAAGGACACCCCCTGCCCCTTCTGCCGAATCGACGAGGCCTTCGCCACCAAGGACACCGTCCACGTCGGCGGCGTCCAGGGCCGAGGCCGAGTCTGGGACGTCTACTGGGTCCCGCTCGACCACCGCCGATGCCTGCACTACGCCATCGACGCCACTCGACACAGCACCGTCGAAGCAGAACTCCGCCGCGAGCGCGACAGGGCACAGCAGTACCTCGACATCGCCGGCGTCATCATGGTCGCCGTCGGAGCCGACCAGACCGTCCAGCTCATCAACCGACGCGGCTGCGAAATCCTCGGCTACAGCGAGGACGAAGTGCTCGGCCGCAACTGGTTCGACGGCTTCGTCCCCGAGCGCATGCGCGAAACCGTGCGCCAGGCCTTCGATGCCCTCATCGCCGGCAAGCTCGACCTCGCCGAACACTTCGAGAATCCCATCCGCACCCGCTCGGGAGAAGAACGAGCCATCCTCTGGCGCAACACCGCACTGCGCGACCCCGACGGGAACATCACGGCCACCCTGAGCTCCGGCCTCGACATCACGGACCGCCGCCGCGCCGAACAGGACCTCCGCGAGACCGTCAGGGAGCTCGAGCGCTCGAACGAAGACCTCGACCAGTTCGCCGCCATCGTAGCCCACGACCTCCAGCAGCCCCTGCTCGCCATCGCAGGCTTCGCCCAGCTCCTCCAGCGCCGCTACCACGGCAAGCTCGACGACAACGCCGACCGCTTCATCGACCGCCTCGTCAACCGCACCGAACGCATGGCCGCCCTCATCCAGGACGTCCTCACCTACTCGCGCGTCGGCACCGGCGGCAGCACCTTCCAGCCCGTGCCTTGCTCCATCGTCTTTCAGCAGGTCGTCGACCTCCTGCGCGACCATCTCGAGCCGGCCCAAGCCACCGTCAGCGCAGGGCCGCTCCCCGTCGTCTTCGCCGACCGCTCCCAGATCGCCCAGCTCTTCCAGAACCTCCTCGGCAACGCCGCCAGGTTCCGCTCCGAAGAGCCCCTCGCGGTCCGCGTCGAAGCCGCCCGCGAGGACACACACTGGCACTTCTGCGTGACCGACAACGGCATCGGCATCGCGCCCGACAACCTCGACCAGATCTTCGTCATGTTCAGGCGCCTCCACAAATCCACCGAGTATCCTGGAACGGGAGTGGGCCTGGCGATAGCCAAAAAGATCGTCGAGCGCCACGGCGGCCGCATCTGGGCCACCTCCCAGCCTGGCGAGGGCGCCACCTTCCACTTCACCCTCCCCTGCTCCGACGAACTCTGGCAAGACGACCCACCCCCACAGAGCGCCGACGCCCCAACCGACGCGTAATGCTGTAGCTCTCGGTGTAGGTGTCAGGTCTTAAGTTATAAGTTAGCCGCCTCACCAGCCCGCCCCCCGCGCGCCCCCACCGGCCTCGCGTCATCGGAATTGAAAAGTGTCTTGCCCTTGAGTGAACGGTACCCAGATGCTAGATTCATTATACGTGAGTGAAGTGTCACGATAATGTGAGGGTGGACCCCAAGGACGCTATGAAAACGAGACATGCACGGAGAGAGAAGCGATGACGAGCCGGGCGGTGATTCTGTGTGCGATCCTGTTGTTCACCCGGTGCAGCGCAGCTACAGAGGCGATGGCTTCGGCGGCTTGGGCTGATTGGGCGAGTGGCTTTGCCAATCCACCGCAGAGCGCGGGAATCCGCTGCTTCTGGTGGTGGCTGAATGGGAACGTGACCCGCGAAGCGATCACCCGCGACCTGGAGGAGATGAAGGCCAAACGCTTCAGCGGCGCGATGATCTTCGACGCGGATGGCTCGGCGCAAAGGGGGAACGCGCGAGTGCCGGCCGGGCCTATGTTCGCCACTCCCCAGTGGCGTACGCTGTTTGTACACGCCGTGCGCGAGGCCCACCGGCTGGGCCTCGAACTGAGCCTGAACATTCAAAGCGGGTGGAACCTCGGCGGTCCCGAGGTGACGCCCGAGGAATGCGCGCAGCAGCTCGCCTGGTCGGAAACGCGTGCCAAGGGTCCAGGGACGTTTGCGGGGAAACTGCGCGGCACTAGAGGACGCTACGGCTTCTATCGGGACGTGGCCGTGGTGGCCGTGCCCGTGGTGGACACCCCAAGCGGAACGCATCTGACGGCGAGCTCTTCGCAGGACAACTTCCCTCCGGCACGTGCCGTGGATGGCAATCCAAAGACCTTCTGGGTCTCGCGCACCGCGCCGACGGCGGACAAGCCCGTATGGTTGTCTTTCACGCGTGATGCGCCGGTGGCGGTAAGTGGTGTGAAGCTGCTCGGCCGCCGGGGCTACGGACCGCGACGGTGCGAGGTCCAGGAGTCTCAAGACGGCCGCACGTTCCGCAAAGTGAAGGCCTTCGACGTCGCCGACGGCAAGGAAGCAACCGTTCGCTTCGCTCCCGTTCGCTCGGAGCACGTGCGCCTGCTGGTTGAGAACGCCTACGACTCGAGTTCGCCCGACGCGCCGCGCAACGCGCAGATCGCTGAAGTCGTGCTGCTGGACGCCGCTGGCCGTCCACTGGGCGTGAAGACGCGACACCCGATCCGCGACCTCGTGAGCAAGTCTGGCCGCCGCGAACTGGGCGGCTCGGCCCCCGACTGCCGGCCGCTGCTCTTCGATCGGCCTCCCATGGACGGCGAAGCCGATGCACGCGCCGCGGAGGTCGTCGACCTGACGGGGAAACTGCGGGCGGATGGCACGCTGCGCTGGGATGTGCCCAAAGGCCAGTGGCGCATCTTCCGCTTCGGTCATGTCCCGACCGGCGCCCACGTCTCCACCGCCAGCGGCAAATGGCAGGGCCGCGTGCTCGACTACATGAGCGAGAAGGCCTTCCGCGGGTATTGGGATCGCCACGTCCAGCCGCTTCTCAACGACATCGGGCCGCTGGCCGGCAAGACGCTCCGCTACCTGCACACCGACAGTTGGGAGTGCGGAGGGATGAACTGGACGTCGGGCTTCGAGCGCGAGTTCAAGGCCCGGCGTGGGTACGACGCGATCGTCTGGTTGCCGGTGATCGCGGGCTGCATCATCGACGGGCGCGGTGCGTCCAATGCGTTCCTGGCCGACTTCCGCAAGACGATCGCGGAGTGCGTGGCGGATCACCACTACGCACTGTTCGCGGCGATGGCCCGCACGCGAGGCATCGCCATCCACCCCGAGTCCGCCGGCCCCCACGCCGGGCCTCTCGACGGCCTGAAGAACTACGGACACAGCGAATTGATGCTGAGCGAAGCGTGGGTTCCGTCGGGGCACCGCCCGACGCCCGCCGCGCGCTTCTTCGTCAAACAGGCCGCCTCCGCCGCACACATCTACGGGAAGAAACTCGTCGGCGCCGAGATGTTCACCTCAATCGGACCGCATTGGGAAGACGTCCTGTGGTCCGCACAGAAACCCACCTTTGACCACGAAATCTGCGATGGGTTGAACATCGCCTTCATCCACACGTTCACCTGCTCGCCGAAGGAGATGCATCTGCCTGGACAGGAGTACTTCGCCGGGACCCACTTCAACCCGAACGTCACCTGGTGGCCTTACGCGGGCGAGTTCATCCGGTATCTGAACCGCTGCCAGTACGTGGCGCAGCAGGGCCGGTTCGTCGCCGATGTTCTCTACTACTACGGCGACCACGTGCCCAACATCGCGCGCCGCAAAGGAGACGATCCGGCCGGAGCGCTCCCAGGCTTTGATTACGACGTGGTCAATGAGGAGCTCTTACCGAGATTGGAGATGCGCGACGGCCGGTTGGCGCTGCCCAGCGGCATGCGGTATCGGATATTAGTGTTGCCCGACCATCGGGTGCTCTCGCTCAAAGCGCTCCGCGCGGTGAAGCGACTGGTCACGGCCGGCGCGACGGTGCTCGGGCCAAAGCCGCTCCGCGCGGTAAGCCTGGAAGGGGGAGCGAAAGGCGCCGCAGAGTTCCAGCGATTGGCCGATGAACTGTGGGGCGCGGGTGAGCCGGCGGCCAAGGGGCGCCGACCCAGCGGCGCGGGGCGCGTGATGTGGGGCACGACCGCGCGCAAAGCCCTGCTGGGCGACGGCCTCAAACCAGACTGCGAATTCACCGATACGGCTGCGAATGCGGTGTTGGACTGGATTCACTACACGATGGCCGACGCGGACGTCTATTTCGTGTGCAATCAACGCCCGCGCGTTGAGCGGTTCACGTGCCGTTTGCGCGTCGCGGGGAAGCAGCCTGAGTTGTGGGATGCCGTCAGCGGCGCTATCCGCGACGCGACGACGTTCGCGTTCGAGGATGGGCGGACCTCCCTGACGCTGGAGTTGGCGCCCAACGGAAGCCTCTTCGTGGTTTGCCGGCGCCCGGCGGCCAAGGGGCTCAAGACCGCGCCGAACCACCCGACATTCCGCTCGGTGCAGGAGATCGGTGGGGCGTGGGACGTCAGCTTCGACCCCAAGTGGGGCGGCCCCGAATCGGTCCGCTTCGAGAAGCTGGTGAGTTGGACCGCGCGACCCGAGCCAGGCATTCGCTTCTACTCGGGCAAGGCGGTATACAGAAACACGTTTGACGTTTCCAGTAAGCGGGGGGGCGCCCGCCTGGCGCTCGACCTTGGCCAGGTCAAGGACACCGGCATCGCACGCGTGCGCCTGAACGGCCACGACCTGGGCATCGTCTGGTGTCCGCCCTTCCGCGTCGATATCACGAAGACGGTCAAGCCGAGGGGCAACACACTCGACATCGAGGTGGTGAATTCGTGGCGCAACCGTCTGGTCGGCGACCGCGACGTGCCGGCGGAGAGACGCCTCACGAAAACCAACATCCGAATCCGCAGGGAATGGAAGCTGCGCGAGTCGGGGTTGCTCGGCCCGGTGACGCTCCAAGCGGCCGGGCGGTAACTCCCTCCGCCCAACCGCGAAGGCGGCGGAAGAGGGAACGAAAGGGACTGCATGGAGACCCTGAACACGGAATCCGGGGATCGCCGTCCACAAAGTCTACTTAGTCCGCAAGGCCGCTGGTAGCAGGTTCGGCTCGGCGGGAGCCTCGTCCTCCCATGCCCCGCCAGGCCGCGACGGCCAGCCCTGAAGAAGGAGGCCTACCCCAGTGCGTCATCGCCGAGCGGCATCTGTTCTCGTGCTTCTGTGGAGCCTCATCATGTCCAGCGCACGTGCCGGCGAGGCCGCCGCCTCGCATCGCCTCCCCGACGGCGTGCCGCCGGCAATCGGCTGCTGGTTCTGGACGGAAGAGGAGTTTGCCCCCAACGGCTACCGGGCCTTCGTCGACCTGATAAGTCGCCATGCCGCCCACAACCTCCTCACCACGAGCATCCGGGCGCCATTGATGGAGGTGGCCGACCCCGCCGTCCACGCGCAGATCAAGGCGGCCGCCGCCTACGCCCGTGAGCACGGCATGGGAGTGGTAATGGACCTCGATGTGCGCCTCGCCCGAAAGGTGTTCCAGAAAGCCCACCCCAGCGAGCTCCAGGAGATGCTCCGCCTGCGCGAGCTCCGCCTCACGGCGAGCGGGCAGGCGACCCTCCGCATCGCTTCCGACAACCTGCGCGACCACTACACCTTCCGCACCACCGACTACATCCCCCTGGCCGGCCGCCTCGTCCGCGTCTACAGCTACGTGCGCGGCCCCAACGGCATCGAGCCCGACACGGTGCGCGACATCACGGCCGACCGCTGCACGGTGCAGAGCGCCACGGCCAAAGATGTGACCGTGGCCATCGCCTGCGATGCCCGCACCGAAGGGCGCACAGCCTGCGCGATGGTGGCCTTCACCCACTTCACCCCCGCCGTGTTCGCCCCCCACCTGCTCGAGTTCCAGCGACAGCTCATCGACAGCTACGCCGATGCGCCGCTGGCCGGCGTGTGCAAGGACGAGTGGGGCTTCCCACCCTGCTTCGACGGATGCCCGGCCAAGAACGACTACTGGTTCTCCTCCTACCGTGCCGACGCCTACGCCCAGCGCACCGGTGGCCGCGACCTGCTCCGCGACTGCCTGCTCATGACCCACGGCGAACGAGGCCGCTCCCACGAGCGTCAGGCCGCCATCAACCACTTCCTCGAAATGTCCACCCAGCGCAACGGCGCCATCGAGGATGCCTTCTACCGCGCCACCAAGCACACCTTCGGCCCCCAGGCTGTCGTGGCCACCCACCCCACGTGGTGGCCCTACCCCTGCGCCCGCGAGTTCAAGAAGAACGGCCTGAGCTGGTGGCAGGCCACCCGCGACCTTGCGCAGGTCGACGAGGTGACCCCCTTCGCCTGCCGCACCTCCCTCGCCAAGAAGTGGGGCAGCCCCCTCTGGTACAACATGTTCTACTCTCGAACTGTCGGGGACTATGAAACGTCCATCTGGTCCCACGCCCTCGGTGGCGGGCGGGTGAACTTCCATCCCGTCTACCCGTCCAACGCGAAACGCGGCTGGCGGCGCCGCGTGCTACTCGAGGGCAGCCTGATGCGTGGCGATTGCCGCATTCGCCTGCTCAACTTCATCACCCGAGCCCCGCTCGACTGCCCCGTCGCCGTCGTCTTTGGCCACCCGTGCGCGATGAACTGGGCGGGGCCGGCCTACGACGACGTGGGCCTCGCCGTCGCCAACCGCCTGTGGCGGGCAGGCTTTCCAGCCGACCTCATTCCGTCGAGCGAGATCGGCGGCACCGCTCTCAAGGTGAACGCGGACGGCCTCGTGCAGTACGGCCCCCAACGCTACGCCGCCGTTATCCTCTACCACCCCGAGTTCGAGCGGCCCGCCACCGCTGCCTTCTTCCAAAAGGCCGCACAGGGCACCACCGCCCTCTATCGCGTGGGCGAGTGGACGAACACCTTCGACGGCAAGCCCTTCGACGGGACCAAGGCGCTGCCCGACACGATGCAGCCGATCGGCGATGTGAAGACGTGTGTGAGCAGCGTCGTCGAGCAACTCCGGAAGCAGGGCGTGAAGCCGCAGAACGCAGGGTGGGCCACCCTCATCGGCTTCGGCCATCATAGCGCGGCACCCGGTAGAATGGGCCACTGCCGTCTGCTCGATGGCACCGAGATCCGCCTTGCCGGCGCCCGCGACGTGGCCGGCGACCCCATCCGCACCGAGTTCGACGTCGCCGGCCGCAAGGTCACGGTCGACGCCATCGGCGTAGTGGGGATTCGCCTGCGAGCGGATGGCAGCCTGGACGCCCTGGCGGCTGGCGGCCTGAAGCACATCGCCGTCGGCGCCCTGGCGATCCACCTCGACCGCCGCGCCGACGTGGCGCTCTGGCGCGACGCCGACGGCAACCTCCACGGCGTGCTTCAGGACTTCGACGGCCCGGTCCCCCCTCCCCTTGCCGCGCTGGCCTCCCACTGGCTCCGCCTCGCCGTCCCTCCCCCCGCACCGAAGTAGCATAGAGAGGTGTCAGGGACCTTTTGGCGTAAAGCACTCTCCTTTGGCGCTGTTCCGCCAACGAATCTAGCCGCGCCGCGCGGCTTCTTCCTTGGCCATGGCGGTCCAGGCGTGCAGGCGGTCGGGGTGGCCGGCGAGAGTCTGGAGCTCGCGAAGGACGATCTGGACGTGGAGGCCGGCCAAACGACGCATCCCCTCCTCCAGGTCGCGGCGGATCGTGGCGAGCGAGTCGGTGAACACCACGTCGCTGGCTTTCTGTCGCCACATGATCACGCGGGCCGTGCCCGCGCGGTCGACCACGCGGTCGAGGTCGGTCCAGGCGCTGGAGACGAAGATCCGCAGGTTGGGGATGGCGAGCACGCCATCGACCTTCGAGGTGAGGTCTTCGCAGCAGCCGTAGCCGCACAGGCCAAACCGCTCGAGGATCGGCTTCTGGTAGGCGAGCAGGAACTCCTCCCACATGGCGGGCGAGACGGCATCGAACTCCTGGCTGTTGGTCATGCACCACAGGTGGCGGAAGGTGATCCGGCCGTCGGGCGGGTCGGGGGCCAGCGGGTCGCTGCACGTCATCGGGCCGGTGTTGTTCGGTGTGAGGAGGCCGCTGGCCTCGGCAACGTCCATGGCGGCGAGCACGCCGTCGCGCAGGTGGGCCATGAGGCGGTGGACGAGGTCGGGGCGGTCGGCCATGTCGAGGAGCAGCGGAGTGAGCCCCCGCAGCTCGGCAGCCGCGGTGCACAGGGTGGCGCTGAGGAGCGGCCCGCAGGTCCGACGGGCCGGGAGGATGTCGCCCAGGAGTTCCCCAGCCCGCTCCAGGGCTTCCTCCGTTCGGGCTCGGTCGAGTGTGAAGCGGGGGAGGCGCAGGCGGTCGAAGTCGGCCTCGGTCTTCAGCGGCGGGTCGTAGAGCCAGGCTCCGCCGGGCACGCCGGGCTGGTGGCGGCGGACCTCGAGCCCCCAGCGATTCGCCGGCTCGCACTCGAAGACGGCAGGCACAGGGAGCCAGGGATCGACGGGAGAGTCGTCCCCGATGTCGTGCTTGATCAGGGTGCGGCGGAAAGTGCGTTCGAGTCCCCGCAGCCAGGGGTGCTCGCAGTCGAGAGCCTCGTCGGGCAGGATCTCACCCCACGCACCGACGGGACGACACCAGACGGGATGGCGGTCGGGGGTGCGCAGGGCATTGGTGTCGCGCCAGCGCTTCTGGATGGCGGCGTTCTGGGGGCTGGCGGCGATGGCGGCGACCTGGCGTGCCAGCTCGCGGACTAGGCCGACCTCGCGGCCTGGAAGCGCCGATGCCACGGCTCTACCCCTTCACTGCCCCCGCCGTGAGGCCGCTGATGAACTCTTTCTGAAGGATGAAGAAGAGGATGACGACGGGGAGGATGGAGAGCAGCGTGCCGGCCATGAGCACGCCGTACTGCTGGCTGTAGAGCCCCACCATCTGGTTCAGCGCGATGGGCAGGGTGAACCGCTCGCGCGTGTGGAGCACGATCTGGGGCCACAGGAAGCTGTTCCAGGTGCCCATGAACGAGATGAGGCAGAAGGCGCCCACCATCGGGCGCGAGACGGGCAGCGCCACGTGCCAGTAGAGCCCGAACTCGCTGCACCCATCCACGCGGCCCGCGTGGAGCAGGTCGTCGGGAATCTGGAGCATCGACTGGCGGAAGAGGAACATGCCGAACACGCTCACGCAGCCGGGCACGATGAGGCCGAGATGCGAGTCCATCAGGCCTGCCTTGTAGATCAGCTCGTAGAGCGGCGCCAGCATCACCTGCCCGGGGATCATCATCGTGGCGAGCATGAGCACCATGATCGGCCGCTTGGCCCTGAACTCGTACTTGGCCAGAGCGAACCCGCCGAGCGAGGAGAAGAAGAGCTGCACCATCACCGTGACGCCGGTGATGAAGAAGCTGTTCATCAGGAAGCGCAGGAACGGGATGGTGGTGAAGAGCTCGCGGAAGTTCTCGGCGGAGAGCTTGCTCGGCGGCGGGAAGAAGAGGTAGGTGAACAGCACGTCGGGGTGCTTGATGGCGGCGGCGAAGAGCCACACGAGCGGGGTGAGCATCACCGCGGCCGCACCGGCCAGAGCCAGGTAGAGCACGATGCGCAGCGCCGTCCTGCCCACGTCAGTCTCCCCGCTTCCAGGCGCCCGTGATCCGCATCTGGATCAGCGAGATGACCAGCACCCCGAGGGCGAGCGTCCAGCCGATGGCCGAGGCGTAGCCCAGGTCGCCCGTCTCGAAGCCATTCTGGTAGAGGTACATCACAATGGTGAGGCCCGCGTTCTCCGGGCCGCCCGAGTTGCCGAGCATCAGGAACGGCAGCTCGAAGAGCTGGAACGAGCCGATGGTACTGAGGACGATGACGAAGACGGCCACAGGCTTGATGCCGGGCAGGGTGACATGGCGGAACTTCTGGAAGGCGTTCGCACCGTCCACCTCCGCCGCGTCGTAGAGTTCCTTGTCCACCCCCTGGAGTGCGGCGAGGAAGTAGATCATATTGAAGCCCACGTACATCCAGAGCGACGTGAGGACGAGGGCGGGCATCACGAGGGTGCGGTTGCCGAGCCACTTGGTATCGAGGTCGAGGCCCGCGATGGCGTGGAGCACGCGGTTGAGCAGGCCGAACTGCGGCTGGAAGATGACGACGAACAGGACGGCCACAAACACCATGCCGACAAGCCGCGGGGAGAAGAAGACGAGGCGGAAGAAGTTGCGCCCCCACAGACGACGGCGGTTGAGCAGGAGCGCGAGCCCGAGGCTGAGGGGAAGCTGGAGGAACACGGAGAAGAGGGCGAACACCGTGGTGTTCCACACGGCCTTGAGGAAGTCGGGGTCGGAGAACAGGAACGCGAAGTTGCCAAGCCCCACGAACACGCGCGAGCGCGGGCCGCTGGTCGTGTAGAAGGAGAGCACGAGGCTCTTGGCCAGAGGGTAGAGCCCGAAAACGAGGAACACGACGGCGAAGGGTGCCACGAAGAGGTAGGGCGCATACTTGTGCTGGAGGCGGAAGAGCTTTCGGCTGCCGAGCATCAGAAGGGATTCCTGCGCATCTGGGTGCGGACGTAGTCGGCGGCGTCCTTGAGTCGGGCTCGTGCATAGGCGTCGAAGCCGTCGTCGCCGTGGGCGTTGTAGTAGATGGCGCAGGCGGAGACCACCTCGCTCATCTTGTTCTTGGCCAGGAGGATGAAGGGGCTGGTGTACTGGGGGGGCACGTCGTCGGCCAGCTCGGCGTAGAGCTTCCCGATGCGCTGGGCGGACCAGTAGGCGCGCGGCTCGTTGAACGCGGGGAGCTTCCAGGCATCCTTGAGGGGCGGGAGGATGTTGAGGTCGCGGAAGCGCTCGGCCAGGTCTTCTGGATTGAGGTAGAGATGCCTGGCGAGCCCGTAGGCCAGCTCCCGGTTGGCGCACTTGCGGGTAATACCGAGCATGGTGCCGCCCCAGGTGCTCGTGCGCCGCCCGCCAGGCTCGAACGCGGGCAGCGGCATGAGGGCCATCTTGCCGTGCATCGAGGCCACGTGGGTCTCGGCGACCTTGCTGCGCCAGTCGGGGCAGATGAACGAGAGGAAGTAGCCCTTCTCCACGGCGCGGGTGAAGATGTCGCGGCCCCCGATGTCGTTCCCGATCCGCTGGGGGCCGGCCACGAGCGGCACGTACCACTTGAGGGTGGCGAGCGCGGTGGGGCTGTCCATCGTCAGGGTGCCGTCGGCGTCGAAGTAGCCGCCGTCGCGCTGGAAGAGGAAGGGCTCCATCGACCAGCCGCTGGTGTCGGAGAGCTGGATCATGTAGCGCTTCTGCGGGACGGTCACGCGGCGGCCTTCGCGGATGAAGGCGTCCCACGTGGTGAGCTTCGCGGGGTCGATGCCGAGCTTCTCGAAGAGATCGCGTCGGTAGGCGAGCATCACGGGATGCACGTCGTGAGGGAGGCCGAAGATCCTGCCGTGCGAGGTGTAGGGGGCGAAGCGGGTCTTCACGATGCGGTCGTAGAGACCGGTCTGCTTGAGCCAGGGAGTCCAGTCGGTGAAGCCGAAGTCCTCGACGGGTCCGCGGAAGAAGGTGCCGGCGGAGCTGATCTCGACTTCCACCAGGTCCGGCACGTCGAGGTCGGCCCAGAAGGCGGCGCGCAGGCGGCTGGTGACGGCGACGCCATGGACAAGCTGCACATCGACGTCGACGCCGTGCTTCTTCTCGAAGGCGGGAGCGGCGTTCTGGTAGGCGCGGGCGTGGACGTCGGCGAAGGTCCAGAACCGCAGGTCGGCCTTCTTCGACGAGACGGGATGGAAGAGGAGCCAAGCGGTGGCCACGAGCGCCACGAGAAGAATGAGCAGGGGGGCGAGGCCGAAGGGGAAGAAGTCAGAGAAGTCGCGGACGCGGGCTCGCAGGCCGGCCATCGCTTCGCGGGTGCGTTCGCCGGCGTCGCTGGGGCATGCTTCGCGTTCCACCGAGGGCCTCCAGGACAAATGCGTTGCAGGGCAGCCGGCGAGCGTGGGCGCACGCCACGATAGCCTGGGACCCACGGGAAGTCAACCCCGCCCGCCGTCCGCCGCGTCGCACGCGCGCTCCCACGCATGAACGAGGCCGGCGCCCACATCGGGTGCCGGCCTCGGGTAGCTCACGTGAACGGCCGCGGGTCAGCCTTCCTTGGCCACCTGCTCCGTCTCAGCCTTCTTGCCCTTGTTGTACTTGGCGTCCCACTTCTCCTGGAAGCGGCTCGCGATGGCTTCGGCCTTGGACTTGCCCTTGATTTTGCCGCCGATGGTGCGGATGGCAGGCTTGCGGGGCTTCACGGCCTCCATCCCCTCCTTCTTGGCCTCACGATACGCCGAGTAGGCGCCCTTGTAGTCCTCGATCAGTTCCTTCTTGCGGTCGTTGAGATTCCGCCAGTAGATGGCCTCGAACCTGGTGCTTCCCTCGGTGTCCCGGACCTGACATACGTAGAACTGCGCCGACGGCGAGTTCAGAGACACGGAGCCGCCTCACCCGCCCTTCGCGGAGCGGAGCCAGCCAACCATGGCGAAGGCCCCGACTCCAACCAGCAGTGCTATGCGCATCTTGCCACTCATCTGGGGTCCTCCAGCAGGTGAACGAGTGCCTCTGCTTCAGTTATCATAGCGCAAAGGGGCGGGTTGTCAAGGCTTATCCAACAAAGTTTGGCGCATCTCAAGCCTGGAAGTACCAGGGAGATGCGTCCTATGCCCCTTTCGCGAGATGCTGCGCTCACGCCCACACCTGGCGAGAGCTGCGGGCTCAGTCCGCTTCGCACACGACCACGGAGACGAACGTGTGTTGCTGGTACATGCACGTGAGGCCGCGGAACGGCCCTGCGATGGGTCCGAGCTCGCCCCAGGCGTAGAAGCCAAAGATGGGGAAGCCCGCCTGGTCGCCCAGCGCGGGGAGGATGGCCTGGCGCACCTCGCACTCATCGTCCGAGGCGCGGAGCTTGCGCAGGCGCGCCCCCCGCGCGCAGCAGTCCGAGACAAGGGCGACCAGCGGCTTCGCATCCCCTGCCTTCTTGACCGACTCGACGATGCCTTCGGTGGCCGAGGCCAGGATCGCGCTGGCGTCGGCTCCACCCTTGAGGATCTTCACCTCGGTGCCCACGGGCACGGCGGCGACGAAGCGGAGGCCCTTCTTCTCCTTGTCCCCCTCGAGCACCATCCGCAGGTACACCTTGTCGGGCGCAACGATGACGCCGATGGGGTGCTGGTCGTCGCTGGTGAACGCCTCGTCGGGCTTTATGCCCCGAAGCTGGCGATACACGTCGGCCGCGGGCTTACCATCGAGTTCGTGGACCCACTTGTCCTTGGCCTTGGTCACCTTCACGGTCTCGGCGGAGGGCTCGAACTCGTTGGTGTGGTTGGCGTAGACCGCGATGGGGCCGCCGATGCCCATCGCCACCACGTGGCCCGCCAGAGTCTCGTCGTTGAAGAACTGCACCCCCGCCTTGTCCGTCTCGTAGTCGTTGGGCATGCAGTTGCCGCCGAACAGGACGACGTCCTCGCCCGCGGTCGTGAGCACGCCGCGGATGAGATCCTCGACGGAGACGTCGTCCTTGGTCTCGAAGGACAGGCGCATCTCGGAGAGGGCAAAGACAATCTTGAGGTCGGCCACGTCCTTGAGCCCCGCGGCGATGCCCTTGCCCACGGCGAGGCGATCGTCCGCGAGCGCGATCTTAACGGCCTTGCACGCCACCTTCTCGCCCCCGATGGCCAGCACGGCCACCGTGTCCGTGAGCTTGGTGCCCCCGTTGACGAGCGAGCGGGCGCGGCAGCCGATCACAGGGACGTCCTTGGCCGCAGACCGCAGGGCGGGGAGCACCTTCTGCTCCTTATCGGTGTCGGGCACCTCCTTGTCCTTGCCCTCCTTGTCCTTGGCGGTCTTGGGGAAGTACTCGTAGAAGACGATGGCCTTCGCGGGGCACCCGAGCTGGGCGATGGCATTCGTCGCGGCGGTCTTGGCCGCCTTCTCGGGGTCGGCATCCGTGCACCAGGCCACCGCGAAGGCAGCCGCTGCGGGGTCCCCGGCCGTGGCCGAACCGGCGGCCGCTTTGCCAGGGCCGGTCACCGCTGGCTCCCTGGCTGCCTCGTCGCCACAGCCCACCAGGATCAGCGCAAGCCCCAACACCAGGACACACGCCAGAGCCTTGCTTGCCACGGTGCCCTCCTTTCCTGAACCCCCATGCCCTCGACGAAGCCGCCGGAAGCGGCGGCCCATCCCGAACGTGCGGGATTATCATACTGTCCGACCCCACCACGTCAAGTCGCCCGTCCGCCTGCCGCGTTGGTTGACACCTGTGCGCCTGGGCGCTACCGTATCGGCGACCCCGCCCCTGTTTCTCACTGCCACTGGCAAAGGGTGCAGATGGACACCGAGTTGGAGCTGGTCGAGGGCGATGCCCTCTACGCACGCGTGGTCCTGGAGACGATGCTGCGCGCGCGGGCGAACCTGTGGATCGCCACGGCGAACGTCAAGGACTGCCAGGTGGAGGTCGACGGCGAGTTCACGAGCATCTGCCAAGCGTTCAGCCAGTTGTGTGACCGCGGCGTGGAGGTGCGGGTTCTGCACTCGGCGGTGCCGTCGGCGGCCTTCCTGGAGAGCCTCGCGGCGGCGCGGCTGGCAGCGCATCCCAACTTCGGGATGCGCCGCTGCGTGCGCGTGCACTTCAAGGCGGTGCTCGTGGACGACGCGGTGCTCCATCTGGGGAGTGCGAACCTCACGGGCGCGGGGCTCGGCGCGAAGAACGCGCGGCGCCGCAACTTCGAGGTGGGCATTCTCACGCACGAACCACGGCTGATCGACCACGTGGCTCGCCTGTACCACGGCATCTGGGAGGGCCTGGAATGCGAGCGGTGCGGGCGGCGGAGCGTGTGCTACGTGCCGCTCGAGGAGCCCCCCGGCTCAGCGTCCACGCACCCCGTGTGACACGACCGACGAGCACCCCCAGCTCTCCTCTCCCTGCCTCGAGACCCTGCTGCCCGCGGGACGGGGCGCCCTCCCCCATCGTTCATATCGCGCACTGCGCAATCGGTGCCGCGCCTCACGCCAGAGGCAGGGAGAGCGTGAAGGCGGCGCCCTGCGTCGCGGAGCCATCAAGCAGCAGCTCGCCCCCCATGTCGCGCGCCAGGCGCCGGCTCAGGGCGAGCCCGAGGCCAATGCCGGGTGCCGAGTGAGCGGCGTCGCGGGCGGACTTGGAGAAGGGACGGAAGAGGCGGCGGCGGTCGTCGGGCGAGATGCCGTGGCCGTGGTCGCGCACGGTGAGCTCGATGGAGCCGTCCGTGCGGTGGGCGTCGAGGTGGATGCGGCGGTCCTCGGCGCCTGCAGCATACTTGCACGCGTTGTCCACGAGGTTGAGGAGGATCTGCTCGACGGCGGAGCCCTCGGCCCGCACGCTCGCCTCCGCCGCGTCGTTGGGTTCGACCACGAGGGCCATGCCCGCCTGCTCCGCCCGGCGCCCGAGCCGGTCATCCGCTCGCGCCAGAAGGCCGTTGACCGGGAGGTCGGCAAGCTGGCTGCGACGGCGCCCCCGTTCGAGCCGGGCGTAGGCCAGGACGTTCTCGACGAGGTGGCTGAGCCGCTCGGCCTCGCTGCACAGTGTGGCCAGATAGGTGCGGCGCTTCTCCGCGTCGGTCACCATGTCCTCCGCCAGCATTTCGCTGTACATCTGGAAGGTGGTGAGGGGGGTCCGCATCTCGTGGGTGACGGCGGACACGAAGGTCGCGCGCCGTTCACTGAGCGATACGGCACCGACGAGCAGCAGCCCGACCGCCACCCCCGCAACGGCCACGCAGCCCCAGGCGATGACCAGCGAGAGACCCACGGGCGAGAGGAAGGGCTCGGGCTCGGCAGGCACCAGGCCGGGCACGAGGCGCACGGGCAAGCCGGCGAGCAGGCGGGCCGCGCGGTCGGCCGCGCCGTCGGGCACGGGCTCGAGCTCGGCGTCAGGGAGCAGGTCGCGCACATCCTCGAGGAGCCACTTGCGAATGGAGGGCCAGTCGAGCCAGCAGCCCTGCACGTATTGCGAGCCGTTCACGCGCACCCTGCGTGCGAGGATGAGCACGTCGCCCACCCACGCCGCGCGGAAGACGGGCTCCGTCACTTTGTACGGCTTCGAGGTAGCCGGGCTGTCCACCCCCTTCTGAACGGAGAACTGGTCGAAGCTCCGCGACCGCGCCTGGTACTCGTTGACGTTCCGGACTATCTGCTGCTCGGGCGACTGGGCGAGCAACTGGGACTGATTGTTCAGCGTGGGGTCCGAGTCCTCCAACACGGTAAGCTGCTGTGCTGGAACCGTCCGCTCCTCGGCGAACGCCGCGAGGAGCCTCTTGCGGTCCAGACGCCGCCCCAGGTCATCGAGCACCCGGGCCGCGGCCTCGATCTTCTCACCCGTCGTGTAGTCCGTCTCCGCGCGGTCGCGCATGTTCGAGGTGGGCACGCTGGGCGAGGAGAGGGTGCCGTCGGGCGCGAGCTGAAAATGCAGGAGCACGTGCTCGCGAGCTTCGGTGAGCAGCGGCGAAGGCACGATCACCTCGCCGCGCCGCAGTTCCTCGAACATCCGGTTGTAGGCACGCTCGGCGGGGTAGAAAGCGCTGTAGGCGAAGTAGGGGCGTGCGTTCTCCTGCCCGATCAGCGGGGCAAGATTGGAGTCCATGCGCCAGAGCGCCAGGCGCACGTTCTCCTCGAGCGCGGCCTGGCGCCGCGCTGCCGCTTCGTCGCGGGCCAGGTCCAGCGTGGAGACGGTGACGGACACCATGGCCACGAGCAGCACGGCCAGCACCCCTCCGAAGGCGATCCAGGTGGTCCACAGGCGTTTCACGGCGTGGGTCCTCCTGCGCACGACGGGGCGAGCATGTAGCCCTTGCCCCGAACGGTGAGGATGACCTGCGGGTCGGCGGGGTCGTCGCGGAGCTTCTCGCGGAGACGCGCGACGTGCATGTCGATCGTGCGGGTCTCCACGCCCTGGGGGTTGAGCCGCCACACGCGCGAGAGGATTTCCTCGCGCGAGATGGTGCGCTCGGGGTTGGCGGCGAAGTACCGGAGCAGCTCGGCCTCGCGTTCGGACAGCTCGCGGCGCTCGCCGTCCTCGAACCGCACCTCGCGGCGCGAGAGATCCGCCGTGCCGTCGGGCACGGGGACGAAATGCACGTCGGACGGCCGCTCCGGCGAGCGGCGGAGCACGGCCAGGACGCGCGCGAGCAGCTCCTTGACGCTGAAGGGCTTCACCACATAGTCGTCCGCGCCCAGGCGGAGCCCGCTCACGCGGTCGCTCTCCTCACCCCGGGCGGTGAGGATGATGACGGGGAGCGTGGGCCGCGCGGCGCGCACCTCGCGAAGGATGTCCAGCCCGTCGCGGCCGGGAAGCACGAGGTCGAGGAGCAGCAGGTCACACTCCGTGCCGATGGCCATCTCGAGGCCGCGCTCGCCGTCGGCCGCCTCGAGGGTGCTGTAGCCCTCGAACGCCAGGGCATCCACGATGCCGCGCCGGATGGCCTCGTCGTCCTCCACGATCAGGATGCATTGCCGGGTCACCGGGCACGCTCCGTAGGACAGGCGGGGTCAGAAGAGATACAGGTCGGTCAGTTGCCATAGCGCCCAGTGGCGCTGCGACGCCGCTCGCGACGTCTTGGGCTCCTTCCCGAGCGCCTGGAGACGCTCGCGGAGCACGGGGATGGCGAAGGGCGCGCCCGCGGGCCGGTGCGACCATCGCAAGGGCCGTTGCAGCAGGCCCTCGACCCCCTTGCGATGCCGCTCGGCCACGAGGCGCAGCACGTCGGCATACGTGAGCTCGGCGCCGGGGGCCACGGCCACACTGATTGTCGCGCGATCGAGCGTGAATGCAAGCATGGGCGGCTCATCGCAGTCGGCCGGCACGGCGAGAATGTCGAAGACCCTGAGCTGGCCGTCCGCCGCGTGCTCGCGGCCGAGTCGCACACAGCGGAGGCCTGGAGCCCC
>Ga0272442_10002038_pt1 | contig 29742 bp, 26 predicted proteins | sample SSMForm2O_FD_200262 | JGI IMG/M metagenome (GOLD analysis project Ga0272442, IMG submission 200262) | Marine sediment archaeal communities from Little Sippewissett salt marsh, Falmouth, MA, United States - SSM-Form-2O | ecosystem: Environmental > Aquatic > Marine > Wetlands > Sediment ...
AAACCCCGGGAGTCTGGAACGTCTCTGCGCCTCGCCATCTCAGCGTCCCGGTAGACCCTGCTCCGAACCTCCCGCAGCCCGCAGGTCCTTCAGGGTGTTGATGTTGAAAAAGGATATCATGCCGGCATCATAGGGGATTATTTCCGCGGCTGCTACCCTGCGAACCCGCACCTTAGGGAAAAAAGCGACGATCCTCCTGCCCCCCGGCTGTGGGGAGGCCAGCAGCTCCTCGACGGCGGGCAGGCAGGTTCGGGCGTACAAGGCGAACAGCGGTTCGTACTGCTTGCGGATATAGGGGATGGTGACGTCCCAGACAGGGCGGCCTTCCCGGGCCAGCTCCAAAAGACGGCGAAAGAGGCCCGCCTTGAAAAAGGGCATATCCACTGCGGTCACAAAATTGAGTTGGCTGCGGCTGGCCAGCAGGCCGCTGTAGAGCCCCATGAGGGGACCGCATCCCTGGCGGATATCCTGCACCACCTGCACCCCGGGAATCCTGCGACTCGCGAAGCGCTGGTTTACCACCACGACGATCTCTTGGCACACCTCCCTCAGGGCGTCGATGCGGGTCTCCAGGAGCGAGCGGCCGTCAATCTCCAGCGCCGCTTTCTCTTGTCCTCCCAACCTCGTCCCCCGGCCGCCGGCCAGCAATACGGCGGTAACAGCCTCCGGCCCGAGGGGATGGTCCGCAGGAGAGATCAGGCCGTTATCCTTTCCCGCCCGGCGTAGACCACCGCCCGGCTGCCGCGGACATAGCCCAACAAAGTGATATTTCGGCTCCTGGCCAGGCTCACGGCCTGGGCGGTGGGGGTGGTGCGGGACACGAGCACCGGAATACCGAGCCGCAGCAGCTTGGTCATGATCTCGACGGTTACCCGGCCGCTTGTGAGCAGGACGGCTTGGGCCGCATTATCCAGCCGGCCGGAGCCCAGCAGACGGCCGGCGATCTTGTCGACGCAGTTGTGCCTGCCGATATCCTCGTTGAAAAGCTGGAATTCGTCGTGGCAGAGCAGGGCGCTGTGAACCCCCCCGCTGGAAGCGAAAATTGCGGACCGCCTGACGAAAACGCGCATCAGCCGCCAGACACGGCTCATGGCAATTCCGAAGCCCTCCTCCGGGGGGGGCAGCTCTGCGGGGACGGGCGGTACCCCGGTCAGCTCCAGGCGGAGCTCCTCCTGAGTTCCGGACACCACCGAAACCGCCTCCAGGGAATCGATGCGCCCGGAGGTATAGAGATAACCCAGAGCCAGTTCTTCTGTAAACTCGTTCAGGCAGCAGAAGGTTGTGGTGTGCTCATTATCGACATAGAGGCGCAGGGCCGTTTCCGTGATCACTTTCCGCACCGCGGCCTGCTCGCGCAGACGTCCCCAGCGCCGGGAAAACAGATCTACCTGCATGTCGGTCACCAGGGTTGGTTGCATACAAGAGAGTATAGCCGTAAAGATTTCACGCTGTAAACCGGAATCCGTCTGGATGAGGGAGGAGCTTCAGGCCCCCTGCAGCATCTTGCCGATCTCCCGAATAAGGCGGGCCGGATCGATCGGCTTCTCCAGCACCCGGTTTACCGGCAGCCAGGTGCTGTCAGGGGTCAGCTTGAAGGGCAGCTTCATCTCCCGGGTGATCCCGCTGACCAGGAGCAGCTTCATCTGCGCCAGCTCCGACTCTTTCTGAATCTTCCGGGCGATTTCGAAGCCTTCGGTGTCGTGGGCCATCATCACGTCCAGGATCATGAGATCGGGCCTAACCTGCTTGGCCTTGCTGAGCCCGGACTCCCCGTCATAGGCTGTATGGACCTCGTACCCGTAGGCTTCCAGCAGCTCCCGGTTCGAGTCCACAAAGCTCTCATCATCGTCGACGATCAGTATTTTCTTTGCACTAGCCATCATTCTTCCTTATCTCAACAGGCGCGGGGCAGAGTGAACACAAAGGTCACCCCCCTACCCTGCCTGGATTCCACGCCGATCTCACCCCCGTGGGCCTCTACGATGTTCTTGGTAATGAACAACCCCAGCCCGGTTCCCTTCTGCCTGCGGGTTTGACCTTCCATATCCAGCCGGGAAAATTTCTTGAACAGGTCGGCAAGCCTCTCCTCGGGAATCCCTCCCCCCTCGTTGAAGACTTTGAACTCCAGGAAGTCGTCCTGCGGCTGGGCGGCGATGCTGGCAATCCCATCCTGGCGGCCGTATTTAAGGGCATTGCTGATCAGGTTCTCGAAAATCTCGCGGGTCATGTTGAGGTCTGCCCGGATAAAGCATTCCTCCTTGATATTGTTTACCAGACACATGCCGCGGTCCCCGGCCTCGACAGAGTAGGCTTCCAAAAGGGGCTCCAGCACGTCGTCCAAAACGGCCACTTTGCTGAATACAGGCTCCAGCTCACCTTTCTCGATTCGTGAGAGGTTGAGATAGTGCCGCACCATCTCCACGATGCGTTTAACATTGTGGTCGATGTGTTTCAGGCTATGGCCCTGTTTCTCCGTCACTGGCCCGAACTTCTCCTGGGAGATCAGGTAGACATAGTTCATGATGGTGGCCAGGGGGCTCTTCAGCTCGTGGGAGATGAAGCTCACCGTCTCCATGTAGCTGTGGTTCACCACCTTGAGAGAGCTGTTTGCTTCTTCAATCGCCTTGTTGGTCTCCAGGAGCTTCGCTTCACGCTCGCTCAATGTCTTGGCCATCACATTGAAGGATTCCATGAGGGCCCTGGTCTCCTTGGAGGCATGGGCGCACTGCACCGGGTTCGGCCGCTCCCCCAGGTGCATGAGCTTGACGGCTTCCGCCAGGCAGTGCAGGGGTCGGGCGATGCGCCCGGCCAGGAAGAAAGCAATCACCAGGGCCACTACCAGGGAGATGATGGACAAAAGTACGTAGCGGTAGATGGTGCTTCTGATCAGGCCGGTAAAGGGGCTTTCGGGTATGCCCACGTAGAGCATGCCGATCACCTCCCCTTCCCCGTTGCGGACCGGATCGTAGGCGGTCAGGTACCACTCGCTGACCACGAAGGCCCTGCCTTCCCAGCGCAGCCCATTGTCCAGCACGCGGTCGGCCACCTCCTTGCTGGCCCGGGTCCCCAAAGCGCGGTTGCCGTTGTTCAGGCGCACGGTGGTGGCGATACGGCTGTCCTGGATGAACACGGTCACCGTGCCGCCGCTGCCGAGCTCTTTCTGCTCGAAAACCGTGCTGGAGATCTTATCCACCAGCTCGTGATTCCTGTTCAGGAGAATGCCGCCGTACAGTACGCCCAGCACCTCTCCCCCGTCCTTGACAGGGACGACTCCCAGCATCACCATGCCCCGGGTTTCCACGCTCTTGGCGGCCTGGCGGGCCCGGGGGGTGTCCTCCAGCTCCAGGAAGGCTTCCTCCTCCAGTCCAGATGCCTCACGCTCCAGCTCCTGCCGGGAAAACAGGGTGGTGCAGGTCGTGGTTTCGCCCTCCAGGCCCAGGCGTACGGCGGTGTTGGCCTGCCGGAAATCCCCGTGGCTGTAGGGAGGAGCGGTGCGCATCATCACCCGTCCATCCGGGTTCACCAGGGTGAGAAAATCTAGACCGGACACCAGACGGATCACTTCCAAACGGTTCTGGACGTCCTGATTGGGCCAAGTGTCGGCCCGACATGCTTCACGTACCGAGCGCTTGCCCGCGGCCAGCTTGAGAATGGTTTCGATCTCCGCGAGCTTGGCATTGTGCTCGCTCCAGGCGCTGACCAGGTCCATGCGCACCCGGGTCTGGGCTTCCTTGATCACCCGGTTCTGGATGATATGCATCGCAAAAAGGGCGCATAGAATTTCGATGCCGATAGCCAGGATGGCCAGACCCGCGAAGAGCTTGGTTCTAATCATCTTTCCGACCGCTGTCCTCTTCGGAAGCTTCCTCGTCTTCCAGGGTCCTGCTTATCAGGTAGATCAGATGCTCCAGCTCCAGCTCCAGGTTTACACTGCGGATAATGCAGCGGCGCGGCGCGCGCAGTTGGAGGGGAGAGAAATTGAGAATACCCCTGATGCCCGCCAGTATCATGATATCCGCCACCCGCTGGGCGGCATCCTCCGGCAGTGTGAGAATTCCCAGCTGGATTTGATTCTCCGCGATATAACCGCGCAGCCCGTCCATGGGCAATACCGGTATTTTTGCTTTGGCGTCCTGCTTGGCCTCGTCGTGGTCGAAAGCGGCCACGATCCGGATATGCTCCTCTTCGAAAGCCCGGAAGTTCATCAGAGCGCTGCCCAGCTTGCCGGCGCCTACCATGATCACCTTCTGGGTGACATTTCTGCCCAGGATCTGGTCCAGACGCTCCACAAGATTGTCTATCCTGTAGCCGCCGCGCTTGTGGCCTGAAATATCGAAGAGGGAAAAATCCTTGCGCACCAGGGAAGGGGAGACCCCCACCGTGTCGGCCAGGTTGTCGGAAAAGACCTTGGAAAAGCCCAGGCTCTTCAGCTTCTTGAGGGTATCCTTGTATTGGAGCAGGCGCATCACCGCATTTTCATTACCGATCATAATGATTTTTCTCGACTCCTTATAACTTATTATTCTCTTTTTATGTTACTTTGTCAAGTTTTTTTGTTATTGTATTCACATTTTCGTCTTAAGGGCAACCGGTTCAGCGGACAACAGTCCGGAACCGCTCCGGCTGCATTACAGCCTGCTGACCCTGGCGGCGCAGACCTTGTATTCCGGGATCTTGGCCACCGGGTCGAGCTCGGGATTGGTGAGCAGGTTGGCCGCTGCCTCGCGGAAATGGAAGGGGATGTAGATGGTGCCTTTGCCGATTCTCCTGGTCACGAAGGCCGGGGCCTGGATCTCGCCCCGCCGGCTGGCGATCTTGACGGTCTCTCCATTGGAAATGCCCAGCTCGTCGGCGTCCTCCGCCGCGATCATCACCCGGGGGCCCGCCAGGTTGTTCAGACCCGCGGACTTGCGGGTCATGGTACCGGTATGAAATTGCTCCAGCAGGCGGCCGGTGGTCAGGACCAGGGGATACTCCTCATCCGGAAGCTCCGCAGGCTCCCGGTGGCGGATTCCCTTCATCAAACCCCGGCCGCGGGCGAAGTGACCTTTATGCAGAAAGGGCGTGCCCGGGTGCTCCTCCGCAGGACAGGGCCACTGCAGCCCCGTATCACCCACCCGTTCCCAGCTGATGCCTCCGTAGGAGGGGGTGAGGCCGCGGAGCTCCTCGGCCAGCTCCCGGGCGCTGCCGTAATTCCACTTCCCCCCCAGGGCATTGGCGATCATCTGGATGATCTCCCAGTCCTCCCGGGCCTCCCCGGGCGGCCTTAAGCCCCGGCGCAGCCGCTGGGCTCTGCGCTCCGTGTTGGTATAGAGCCCGTCCTTCTCCGCGTAGCAGGCCGCGGGCAGCACCACATCGGCCAGCCGGGCCGTTTCGGTTAAAAAGATATCCTGGACCACCAGGAAATCGAGCTTGCCCAACTCTCCGGCCACCCGGCCGATATCCGGCTCGCTGAGCAAGGGGTTTTCCCCCATGATGTACAGGGCCTTGAGGCTTCCTTGCGCGGCGGCGGCGGTCATCTCCATAGCCGTCAGCCCCGGCCGGTGGGGAAGCTTTTTCCCCCAGGCATGCTCGAATTTGGCCCGCGCCTCGGGATCTGCGACCTTCTGGTAGCCGGGAAATACATTCGGCAAAGCCCCCATGTCGCAGGCGCCCTGGACATTGCATTGCCCCCTCAAGGGATTGACCCCGCCTCCGGGCCTGCCCAGATTGCCGCAGAGCATCTGCAGGTTGGCGGTGGACCAGACATTGTCGGTGCCGGAGGTGTGCTGGGTGATGCCCATGGCATAGAAGAGGGAGGCCGTTTTCGCCTGACCGAAGACAGCGGCGATCTCCCGGATCTGAGCGGCCGGAACGCCGGAGATTTCGGCCGCCTTTTCCGGCGGATAATCCGCCACTACCGCCTCCAGATCCGCGAAGCCCTCGCAGCGCTCGGCGATATAGCTCCGGTCGTGCCAGTTGTTGCGGATGATCTCGTGCATGATGCCGTTCAGGAGGGCCACGTCCGTGCCGCAGTGCTGGCGAACGTAAATGTCGGCGAAGCGGGCCATGCCGATCTCTTTGGGATCGATGACGATCAGCTTGCTCTTACCAAAGCGAACGGCCTGCTTGATGCGGCTGGCGATCACCGGATGAGCGGCGGAGGTATCCGAGCCGATGATCATGATCACATCCGCTTCCTGGATACCTGCGAAATCGTTTGTCATGGCACCGGAACCCAGCGACGCGGCCAGACCGGCCACGGTGGCGCTGTGTCACAAGCGGGCACAGTGATCGACGTTGTTTGTGCCCACCTCCCTGCGCATGAGTTTCTGAAAAGCGTAATTCTCTTCGTTGGTACACTTGGCGGATGACAGCCCGGCGACGGCGTCCGGGCCGTGCTTCCGTGCGATCTCCCGGAAGCGGGAGGCCACCAGATTGATGGCCTCCTCCCAGCCGGCGGGGCGGAGTTCTCCTTCCGGCCCCCGGATCAGGGGGGTGCGCAGCCGCTCGGGGCTGGCCACGAACTCGTAGGCATAGCGCCCCTTGACGCAGAGCATGCCGTCATTGGTGGGGCTGCCTTCAATCCCGGTCACGCGGACGATCTCGTTTTTGGCTTCGTTGATATGCAGCCTGATTTGGCAGCCCACCCCGCAGTAGGGACAGACCGTATCCACGGTCTTGAGCTCCCAGGGTCTCCCCCTGCCCCGGGACTTCTTGTCGATGATCGCCCCCACCGGGCAGAGCTGCACGCACTCACCGCACTGCACGCAGCTTGATGAGCCCATGGGCAGATCGTCATCACAGATGACCCGCGTCCGGTGACCCCGGTAGCCGAAATCCAGGACCTCGTTCACCACCGTCTGGTTGTCCCCGGCGATGCAGCGTCCGCATTTGATGCAGCGGCGGTGATCAATGACGATCATCTCGCTGGAATCGTCCACCAGCCCCGCCTCGTCAGCATGCGCAGCATGCGCATCCGTGAAGGTGAAGGCCGGCTTCTCGATGCCCAGGTAGTAGGCCGCGTCCTGGAGCTCGCAGCGGCCGTTGGCCTCGCAGCTCAGGCAGTCGTGCTCGCCCTCGGCCAGGAGCAGCTCTATAAGCATCCGCCGCACCTCCTGCACCTGTGGGGACTCGCTGTCGACCTTCATGCCCGCTTCGGCGGTTAGGGTACAGGCGGTCTGAAGTCCGGGAAGGCCCTCCACCTCCACCACGCAAACACGGCAGCGCGAGGCCGGCCCCGTCTTGGAATGATAGCAGAGCGAAGGGATGTAGACCTGGTTTTCCCGGGCCACCTCCAGGACAGTCTGTCCTTCCCGGAAAGGAAGCTTCCGGCCGTTGAGCGTCAGGGTCGGGCTCATGTCATTTACCTCCGGATTCATGACCTCCGGCCTTTTTGAGCTGCTCGGCCCGCTCCAGGTCGCAGCGCAGGCAGCGCTCGGCCTCAGAGCTGGCCGCCTCGGCGGTCAGGCAGCCAAAGACCTCCGCAAAAGAACGGCGCCGCTCGCCCGCGGGAAGCTCCGGCTCCCGGCTGCGGGGGATTATCTTCTCCAGGTCCTCTTCCGCGGGGCGGCGGCTGCTTGTCATCTCGTTGGCGGGTAGAATACCCGTCCCACCGAGCATCCGGTCGATGGCTACCGCCGCTCTCTGCCCGGCCCCGATGGCTTCCACCACGGTGGCGCCCCCGGAGACACAGTCTCCGACGGCGTACAGCCCCTCCCGTGAGGTCGCGCCGGTAAGGCCGTCGCAGGCCACTCCCCCCGCAGCTGTACGGGCAACCTCATCGCCGGCCGCCTCCGTGGAGCTCAGCTGGCCGATGGCGGCAATCACCGTGTCACAGCTCATGGAAAAACCGCTCCCCGGAACATCCTCAGGTCGGCGCCGTCCACCTGCATCTGCGGATCCCAGGCGCATGCGCACCAGCTCGAGTCCCGCTGCCCGTTGTTTTTCAGCGATGATTCGGCGCGGAGCGGCCAGTTCCACCAGCTGGATTCCCTCTTCCAGGGCGCCGGCGATCTCCTCCGGGTAGGCAGGCATTTCCGCCCGGGTGCGCCGGTAGACCAGGCTCACTTCCTCCGCGCCCAGGCGCAGGGCCGAACGGGCGGCGTCCACGGCGGCGTTCCCGCCTCCGATCACCGCCACCCGGCGGCCGCAGTTTATATCCAATCCCAGGGCCCGGCGGCGCAGGAAGTCCAGGGCGTCCATGACTCCTTTTAGTGTGTCTCCCTCCACGCCGAGCTTGCGCCCCAGGTGGGCGCCGGTGGCCAGCACCAGGGCTTTGTAGCCATTGCCCTCGAGCTCCTCCAGGTCGGCCACCGGGTGCCCGGTGCGTAGCTCGACGCCGTGGGAAAGGATGTATTCAATATCCCGGCTTAAGATCTCCTTGGGCAGCCTGTACTCGGGGATACCCACGGCCAGCATGCCCCCTGGTATCGGCAGGGCCTCATATATTACCGATCGGCGGCCCAGCAGGGCCAGGAAATAGGCGCAGCTCAGGCCGGCGGGCCCCCCGCCCACAATGGCCACCTCCGCGGCTCCCGCCGCCGCCGCTACCGTCGGCGGCGGGGAGGTATTGTCACCGACGTAACGTTTCAGCGCGCGGATCGCCAGCGGCTCGTCCACATCGGCGCGCCGGCAGCGTCGCTCGCAGGGAGCATCGCAAACCCGGCCGCACACCGACAGAAAAGGATTGCGCAGGCGGATCAGGTTCGCCGCCTCCTCTAGCCGGTTTTCCGCGATCAGCCCCACATACTGGGGCACGTTTACATCGGCCGGGCAGGCATGTCCGCAGGGTGAGGCCACCAGGGCTTCGCAGACCGAGGCCCGGCAGAAATGATTGCGAATATGCTCCTCATACTCATGACGGAAATAGCGCAGGGTGGAAAGCACCGGATTGGGTGCTGTCTGGCCCAGGCCGCAGAGGGAGGCGGCCGCCACGATTCGGGCCAGCCGCTCCAGCTCTTCGAGGTCGCCCTCTCTGCCCTGGCCGCCGCAGATGCGGGTGAGGATCTCCAGCATGCGGCGGGTACCCGCCCTGCAGGGCAGGCATTTACCGCAGGATTCCGCCTGCACGAACTCCAGAAAATAACGGGCGATATCCACGATGCAGGTGTTCTCATCCATGACGATCAGCCCGCCGGAACCCATGATGGCGCCGATTTCCTTGACCGACTCGTAATCCAGGGGCAAATCCAGATAGGCGGCGGGCACGCAGCCACCCGAGGGGCCGCCCATCTGCACGGCCTTGAAGCGCCGGTTTTTGAGTATGCCGCCGCCGATGTCGAACACGATCTGCCTCAAGGTGGCGCCCATGGGGACCTCCACCAGACCGGTGTTGTTCACCTTGCCGGCCAGGGCGAAAATCTTGGTGCCCCTGCTGCCTTTGGTTCCCAGGGAGCTGTAATGCTCGCCGCCTGTTTGGATGATCAGGGGTACATTGGCCAGGGTCTCCACATTGTTGATCGTCGTGGGCAGGCCCCTGTAGCCGCGCTGGGCCGGGAAGGGAGGGCGGGGCCGCGGCTGCCCGCGCTCACCCTCCAGTGAGGCGATCAGGGCGGTTTCCTCGCCGCAGACGAAGGCGCCGGCGCCTTCATGAACCGCGATCTCCAGGTCGAAACCCCGGCCCAGGATGTCGATGCCCAGTAAACCGGCCTCCCGGGCCTGCCGCAAGGCAAGGGATGCGTTCTTGACCGCCAGGGGATATTCGGCCCGCACGTAGATAATCCCCTTCCCGGCGCCGATGGCATAGGCGGCGATGATCATCCCTTCCAGGACGGCGTGAGGCGTGCCTTCCAGGACACTGCGGTCCATGAAAGCGCCAGGATCCCCCTCGTCGGCATTGCAGATCAACACGCTGCCGGCCGCCGGATTCTCTGCGACAGCCCGGCGGCAGAACTCCCACTTGAGAGCCGTGGGGAAGCCGGCGCCTCCCCGCCCCCGCAGACCGGCGGTACGCACTTCTGCGATCACCTGTTCCGGGGTCATTTGCTCCAGTACCCGGACTGCGGCCAGATAGCCGTCCCGGGCGATATAGCCGTCCAGGTCTACCGGATTGATCAGCCCGTTGAGCCGGAATACCCGCCGGGTTTGCCTGGCGTAGAAGGGCAGCTCGTGGTCATAAGGAATGGTCTTCCCGCTCAAGGGATCGACATAGCAGAGCTCGTCAATGATCTCGCCCTGTATCAGGGTTTTCTCGACAATCCCGGGGACATCCTCCACCTTGACTTTGGGGTAGAAGATCTTCCGCGGCAGAATAACCACCACCGGTCCCTGCTGGCAGAAACCGTGGCAGCCGGTGGTCAATACGGACACCCGGTCGGCCAGCCCGCGGCGTTCGATCTCTTTCTCGAAGGTCTCCCGCACCTGGGCGGAGCCGAAGGCGGTGCAGCCCGTGCCGCCGCAAATGGTTACCGTCAGCCTGTCCGGATCGAGAGCCGCCTGCAGGGCCTCACGGCGCCGGTAGTAGGCCGCCGGGGAGCTCAGCCGCGCGCTCAACTCTCCGCCTCCCTGATAGCTTTCAGGATCTGCTCGGCGCGGTGGGCCGTCATTTCACCGTAATAGGTATTATCCACCACCATGACCGGCGACAGGGCGCAGGCGCCCAGGCAGGCGACGGTTTCCAGTGAGAACAGCATGTCCGCTGTTGTCTGCCCTTCCTCGATACCCAGGAAATCCTTGACCGTATTGATGATCTTCCTGCCGCCGCGGACATGGCAGGCCGTACCCCTGCAGCAGCGCACCGTATGCTTGCCGTGGGGTTCCAGGTAGAACTGGGCATAGAAGGTAGCCACGCCGAAAAGACGCCCCGGGGGAATGCCGGTATGCTCACTGACATATTTCAACACCGGCCGGGGCAGGTAGCCGAAGTCGGCCTGGATCCTCTGGAGGAGGGGAATCACCGGAGCATCCGAGACGGATCCGGCTGAGGCGCTGCGGTTCGGAAGCAGATCCGCGAGGATGTTGTCGATTTCGCCCGGGTCGACCTCGATATCCCGGTTGCCCGCCATGCCCCTGTGCTCCCCTTTACCCGGGTGATCCTCTCCGCTGCTTTGTTATCGCGGCGGCTGATCCCGGAATCGATAGCGGCTAGATATTTATTTGATTTTACTATGAATATGCAAACAGGCGCAAACCTTTTTTTGCGCGGCGGAGGCAGCACCGGCGCTTGCTGTTTAAGCCGGCGTCAAGTTACGCTGACCTCCTGAGGGCGGTCAGCGCTTTCAGGCGGTCAGCTTTTTTAGGTAGTCGATCCAGGCATCCATGCCGGCGCCGGTCTTGGCGCTCAGCTCGAAACAGAAGATGCCCGGATGCGCCTGCTGCAGGTAGCGGCGGCAGAGGGGTGCATCCCAGCCCAGGGCCTCGTCCAGGTCCAGCTTGGTGAGCACCGCGACCTGGGCCCGGCTGAATAAGGAGGGGTATTTCACCGGCTTGTCCTCCCCCTCGGTGGTGGACAGCAGGGCGACCTTGAAGCTCTCCCCCAGGTCAAAGGCAGCCGGGCAGACCAGGTTGCCCACGTTCTCGATAAAGAGCAGGCGCACCCCCTCGGTCACAACCTCGGGCAGCACCCGGCTGACCTGCTCGGCCGAGAGGTGGCAGGCGCTGACCGTCTCGATCTGCACCACCGGCGCGCCCTTACCCTGAAGGCGCCGGGCGTCGTGGTCGGTGCTTTGATCCCCGGCGATGACCGCGCAGGCCACCCGGTCCCGCAAGCGCTCCAGGGTCCGCTCCAACAAAGTGGTCTTGCCGCTTCCCGGAGCGGAGATCAGGTTCATCGCCGTCACCCCGCGCTCGGCGAGCCAGGCCCGGTTGCGCTCCGCGACACGATCGTTCTTCAGGAGGAGCTTCTCCTCCACCTCGACCTTCCGGGTCGCCGGCCCCGCTTCCGCCGCGCGGGTGTGCTGGTGGGAATGATCGTGGGGGTGCTCATGGTCGTGGGGATGGGTGTGCTCGACCTCGCCGCAGCCGCATTCTAAACACATAATCTTACCTCGCAGTCAATCTTTGCCGGGATCTCCGGCGGTTTTTTCAGGCACCTCCAGCTCCAGGGCCCGGAGCAAAAGCTCCTGCCCGGCGCTGATCTCCAGATCCAGGGAGCCGCAGTGCTCACAGACCGGGAAGGGAAAGCCGGGGCTGCTCTCCTGCCCGCACTCCCGGCAACGAGCCCGGGCCGGCACGGTTTCTATGATCAGCCGAGACTCGGCGGCCGGCGTATTCTCCGCGGCCACGGGAAAGGCCAGTTCCAGCGCCTCGGGATTCACCCCGGACAGGTCGCCCACCGTAACGGTGATGGCGGCGATGCCGGCGGCGCCCTCCCGCAGGGCAACGTCCACAGCCTGTTCAACCAGGGCCTGGGCGATCGACAGCTCGTGCATCAGCAGATCCTCGGCAAGAGCTCGCCCTGGGGCACATCCACCAGGCGCCGGCCTCCGCTGACTGTGACCAGGATGACCCTCCCCGCCTCGCCGCTGATGCGGCCCACGCAGGCCGCACCCCCGCCCTCGGGAAGCTTGTGCCAGCGTGCCATGATCTGCTCGGCGGCCTCGGGGGCGCAAACCAGAAACAGCCTGCCCTCCGAGGCCACCTGGAGGACGTCCAGGCCCAGCATCTCCGCCACCGCCCGGGTACCCGGGCTGACGGGAATATCCGCTTCCGTTAGCTCCACTCCGACGTCCCGCTGTTCGACCAGCTCATTGAGGACCGCCGCAGCCCCGCCCCGGGTTGGATCGCGCATGAAGCGCACCAGGGGCGCCAGCTCCCCGATCGCCTGCACCAGCCGGTGCACCGGGCCGGTGTCGCTGACCGGCCCTCCTTCGATGCGGATTCCCTCCCGGACCGCCATCACCGCCAGGCCGTGGTCCCCAAGGGGCCCGCTGACCAGCACCGAGTCCCCGGGGCGCACCCGCCCGGGCCCCAGGTCGAAGCCCGGAAACATCTCGCCGATGCCGGCGCTGTTGATATAGAGGCCGTCCGCCTGCCCGCGGGCCACCACCTTGGTGTCCCCGGTGACCACCTGCAGGCCGCATTGAGCGGCCGCAGCAGCGGCGGAGTCGAGCACCCGGCGCAGCCGGGAAAGCGGAAGCCCCTCTTCCAGAATCAGGCTCAAGGACAGCCAGCGCGGCCGCCCCCCGCATACGGCCAGGTCGTTCACCGTGCCGTGCACGGCCAGGTCGCCGATGTTTCCTCCCGGGAACTCCAGGGGCTGCACCACGAAGCTGTCGGTGGTAAAAAGCAGCCGCTTTGCCTCAGGTTTAAGCTCCGCGGCGTCGGGAAGGTCACGCAAGCTTTCCATGCCGAAGCGGGGAACAATCTCTTCCGCTATCAGCCGGCGGGAGAGCCTTCCGCCGCCTCCATGGGCGAGCTGGATGATCGTTTCACTCACACTTTGTTCCTCAGGTATTTGAAATAAGCGGCGCAGGTTCCCTCTGAGCTGACCATGCAGGGGCCCACGGCATGCTCCGGGCTGCAGCCCGCCGCAAACAGCGGGCAGTCCGGGGGCCGGCTCTTGCCCTTGATCACCTCGCCGCACAGACAGCGGGGATCCTCCTCGCCGGGACGGATATCCAGGTCCAGTTTCTTCTCGGCGTCGAAGGCGGCGTACACGGGACGCAGCCCCAGCCCGCTGTCAGGGAGAGTCCCCAGGCCGCGCCAGACCGCGTTCACCGGCTCCAGGTATTCGGCCATCAGGGCCTGGGCCCGCAGGTTGCCTTCCGGCTTGACCACCCGGCTGTACTGGTTGTCCAGCTCGGCCTCGCCCCGTAAAATCTGCCCGAGGATGGCCCGCACGGCCAAAAGAATATCCAGGGGCTCGAAGCCGGCGATCACGCAGGGAACTCCCGACTCGCCGGTAAAGGGCAGGTAGGGCCGGGAACCGATGATGGCGCTCACATGGGCAGGGCAGAGGAAAGCGTCGATGGCCAGCTCCGGGTCCGCCAGCAGCGCCGCCAGGGCCGGGGGCACCAGTTTAAAAGCCGTTAGCAGGGAGAGGTTGCCGAGCCCCCGTTTGGCGGCCGAGGCCGCCAGGCTGATCACCGGAGGAATGGTGGTCTCGAAGCCGATGGCCAGGAACACCACTTCCCGGTCGGGATGAGCGGCGGCCAGGTTCAGGGCGGCTGTGGGGGAGTAGCAGACCTCCACCGTCCCGCCCCGGGCCCGGCAGTCCGCCAGGCTCATGCCAGAGCCGCGCACCCGGATCATATCCCCGAAACTGGCAATGATTACCCCCCGGTTTGCCAGCTCAACGGCGGCGTCTATATAGCCCGGCTCGGTGACGCAGACCGGGCAGCCCGGCCCGCTGATCAGCTCGATATTGTCCGGGAGCATTTCCCTGATGCCGCAGCGGGCAATGGCCATGGTATGGCTGCCGCAGACCTCCATGATGCCGATCCGACGCTCGTAATTCTCGAGCTTTTCCGCCAGTGAAGCGATGTCGCCGCGCAGGGCGGCGGCTGCGCCGGCGTCGCGGAAGCCGTCAATGTATTTCATTATCGCTCAGCCCCTGACCGTTCAGGGATGCTCTTCCACATAGGAACGTCCCAGCTCTTCGAACATGCGGATGCGCTCATCCGCCTCTTCACGGTCCAGTTTTTCGATGGCGAAGCCGGCGTGGATGATTACAAAGTCCCCGCAGGCGGGATTATCGATCAGCGAGAGGTCAACGGCCGTGCGGCTGCCCTCCAGGGCGGCGACACCGCTGCCGTCCTCTCCTACCTGTACGATCTCCATGGGTACTGCAAGACACATCGCTATTTCCTTATCATAGGGTCCAGCCCGCGACCACCGTCTGGCCGAGGGCAATACAGCCGTCGTTGGGAGGGGTTTGGCTGTGTACCGCAAGTTCCAGGTTCAGGGCCTTGAGGTCGGCGGTCAACAGCTGGTGCAGGATCTTGTTCATAAACACACCCCCGCTCAAACCCACCCGGCGGAAAGCGGAGCGGCTCAAGCCGTACTCTACCATCTTCACGGCGGCTTTGGCAACGCCCAGGTGTAAAGCCAGGGCGGTCTCTTCCTCCCGGCCCCGGCTCGCCTCCGGGTGGTAAAGCAGCCGGAAGGCCGGCGCCCAATCCACGACCAAAAGGCCCTCCTCTTCCCGCAGGATGAAGGGAAGGGCCTCGGGCAGCCCCGCGGCGCGGCCCGGGGCGGCCCCTACCCCCCCGCATCTCTTGAGGGCCCGGCGGGCTGCGGCCTCCAGGCGGATGGCCGGCTGGCCGTCGTAGGTGGTCTCCTTCGGGGCGATGCTTAAGCCGGCGGCCACGGCGTCGAACAGGCGCCCTGCGGCGTGGCTGCGCGGGGCGTTCAGCTCCCGGGCGCTCTGCTTCTCCCAGGCCTCTGCCTCTTCAAGCGTTATGCCCAACCCCTCCCGCCACCGGCCGGAAAGAGGCAGTCCCGCCTGTTGGAAGCGGGCCACCAACTGGCGCGCCGGCCGCCGTACCGCCGCATCCCCGCCGGGCAGAGGCGCAGGAGCGAAGGTGGCCAGCCGGGCGAAACCATCGCCGCGGACCTCCAAAAGCTCGGCCCCCCAGATGTTTCCGTCGGTTCCCAGCCCGGTGCCGTCGAATACCAGGGCCAGGCCCTCATCAAAGCCGTTCTCGGCCAGGCAGGCCGCGGCATGGGCGTGGTGGTGCTGAATCCGCATCAGGGGCAGGTCCAGGGAATCCGCCAGTTTCTCCCCCAGGCGGGTGGAATGCATGTCGGGGTGCAGGTCCACGGCGATGACCTCCGGGCTTCGCTGCAGGAACTCCGGCAGGCGCTTCGTGACCGTCTCCAGGCTGTCCAGGGCCTCCGGGGTCTCAAGGTCGCCCACATGGGGGGAGAGAACCACCCGCTGCTCGAAGCCCAGAGCCACGGCGTTCTTCATCTCCGCGCCCAGGGCCAGTACACAACGTGAAAGCTCCCGGCCGAGGGTGATAGCTTCCGGTGCGTAGCCCCGGGCCCGGCGCCAGAGCTGGACCCGGCCGTTCTGTAAAACGGCCAGAGAATCATCATTTCGCAGGTTGATCTCCCGGTCATGGCTGAGCAGGAAATCGGCGATCCCCGAAAGGCGCTCCCGCGCTTCGGTGTCGGTCAGGCAGATGGGCTCGCCCCCCCGGTTGCCGCTGGTCATGATCAGGAGCTGGAAGGCCGGCAGTGAATCGCCGACCAGGGGCGCGAACAGCTGGTGGTGCAGGGGCGAGGTTGGGAGCATCACTCCCAGGGTGCGGGTGTCCGGGCTGATCAGGTCCAGGGGCAGGCGCTGCGGCAGGTCCGGTTTCTCCCGTATATCAAGAATAACGATGGGGGACTGCACCGAGGTTAAAAGCTCTTCCGCGGCCGGGGGCAGCTCACAGATACGGCGCACGGTTTCCAGGTCTCCGGCCATACATGCGAAGGGCTTATGAGGCCGGGTCTTCCGTTCCCGCAGTCTCGTCAGGGCGTCACGGTCGAAAGCGTCAACGGTCAGGAGGAAGCCGCCGATGCCCCGTACGGCCACAATCGAACCCCGGGCGAGCTCCCGACGGGCGTTCTTCAAGGGGTTCCCGGCCACGTCCCGGCCCCGGATATCCGAAAAGGTCAGGACGGGGCCGCAGGCTGGACAGGCAATGGTTTCGGCATGGAAGCGCCGGTCCCCGGGATCTTCGTATTCCCGCCTGCAGGCGGGACAGAGGGGAAAGCGGGCCATGCTGGTGCGTTCCCGGTCATAGGGCATGCCGTCCACCACCGTATAGCGGGGGCCGCAGTTGGTGCAGGTGGTGAAGGCGTAGCCGTAGCGGCGGCTGTTTTGGTCTTCGATTTCCGCCCGGCAGTCGGCGCACATGGCCAGGTCCGCAGGGATCAGGGGAGTAACGCTCCCATCTCCCTCGCTCTCGAGAATGGCAAAGCTGTGGCTGCGCGCAGCGGCAGCGTCAGCGGCGGCCTGTTTTTCCACCTGGGTAATGGAGTCGATACGGGCGACCGCAGGCAACCGGCCGGGCAGGGTCTGCAGGAATTCGTCTATCTGCGACTCCGCCCCCTCCAGGGACAGGCGCACCGTACCGGAACGGTTTTGCACCCAGCCGGAGAGGGAGGCTTCCCTGGCGAGGCGGAAGAGCGCCGGCCTGAAGCCGACGCCCTGCACCACGCCCTTGATGTCGTAAACAGCTCTGATTCTCTGCGAATCGGCAGAGAAAGGCATTGAAACTCTTATTTCAGCTTGGCCCTGATGGTGGACAAGAGAATATCGGGATTAATGGGCTTCTGGAGCACACCATTCAGACCCAGCTGGGAGTAGTCCGTGCTGATGCTCAGGTTGTCCCCCACGGAGCTGAGCATGTAGATCGGCGGCGCGTCTCCCAAAGACTTCACGTCTTTGACAAAACTGGTCCCGGCGTCGATCTCCTCCATCATGAGATCCACCAGGATAATATCGGGTTTGGCTTCCTTGTATCGCTTAAGACCTTCTTCAGCGCTGTTGGCCGCCTCCATGATGTAGCCCTCGGCTTCGATGATGATCCGCAGGGAATCCAGGAAATCGGCGTCATCATCTATACAAAGAACGACGTATTTTCCTTCTTTCATACGACTCCTCACTTCGTTTTCTGTACTCATTTCCGGTCGGCAGGCTCTGAGGCCGCCGCCCGGGGCAATTCCGTTCTAGTCCGTCACCGCCGCGGCGAAATTCCCCTCCCGGATTGTCCGGACCAGGAAATCCCTGGCGGCCAGCATATTGGCGTGCGCCCGCTCCGAGAGCCCTTCCTCGAAACGGTTGAACTCGTACCCGCGGATGCCGAGCACGTAGGCCTCGACACGGGCTTCGAAAAGCTGCCCGGCCAGGGCCAGTACTTCCTCCGCCTCGACACCATGACTGCTGACCCCGCCCGCCAGGCCGTTCATCCTGGGCTTTAGGGGCCGGAAATAAAAGGGTTCCCTGCCCTCCAGGGCCGCGTCGGCGAAGATAACCAGGTCGTGTTCCGCCACGGCATGGGAATCCTCCACCGTCAACTGGTAGTCCGAATCCACATCCAGGCCGGGCAGGTTTTGCGCCTCCATCTCCGCCGCCAGGGCCGGGCCAAGGCCGTCATCCCGCCTTCCGGGGTTGCCGTACCCGATCAGGAGCACCCGGCGCTCTGCCATTACTTGGATTTTCTGTCGATAAGCTCTCCCCGGCTGTCCCTGAGCTCCACCACCAGGGGCATCTTGCCCAGGGCATGGGTGGCGCAGGAGAGACAGGGATCGTAAGCCCGAATCGCCACCTCGACGTGGTTCAGCAGGCCCTCGGTAATCTCGACACCCGAGAGATGATCTCGGGCCACCTTCTCCACCGCCCGGTTCATGGGCGTGTTGTTGTTGGTAGTGGAAACGATCAGGTTGGCCATGACCACCTGATCATCCTCGTTGACCCGGTAATGATGGAAAAGCGTGCCCCGGGGCGCTTCGAGCAGGCCGACGCCTTCTTCACGGCGCTCGCCGGTAACCACCAGGTCCTCACCCTGCAGGTCCGGATCGTTCAGCAGCGCGGCGATCTTCTCCACGGAATGCAGGAGCTCGATCATGCGGGCCCAGTGATAGGCCATGCTGATGTTGTTGGGCTTGCCGTCGGTGAGCGCGGCGAATTCCTTGCGGGCCGCCTCCGCCTCGGGGGTATCGATGAAATCGGCGGTATTCACCCGGGCCAGGGGTCCTACCCGGTACCAGCCCTCCTCGGGTCCCAGGCTCTTGATAAAGGGAAACTTCATGTAGGACCAGGGCTTCACCTCTTCGACGATATAGTCGTTGTAGTTGGAGTAGTCTACCTGGTCGAAGATTTTTTTTCCTTCGCTGTCGATGGCGCGCAGGTTGCCGTGGTAGAGGTCCATGGCGCCGTCCTCCCGGATCAGGGAGAGGTGGTTGGAATCGAAGGAACCGAAAGGCGCCAGGGTTTCCAGGTTTTCCACGGTATAGTCCTTGGCGATCTTGAGAGCGCCCCTGGCCCACTCCATCATCTGGTCCAGGTCTTTCAGGAACTCGTCCCTCTCCTCTATGGAGAGGTTCTTGTTCACCCCGCCCGGAATGGCGCCGGTACCGTGAATCTTCTTGCCGGCCGTGGCCCTGATGAGCTCCTGGCCGTACTTCCGGAGCATCACGCCCTGGACGGCCAGGTCGGGATGCTTACGAGCCACCCCGACCACATTGCGGATCATGGGATCGGCGTCAAAACCGAAGAGCAGATCCGGAGAGCAGAGATGGAAAAAGTGCAGGGCGTGGGACTGCAGGGTTTGCCCGTAGTGCATCAGCCGCCGGATCTTTTCCGCGGTGGGGCTGATGGTGTCCACCCCCACGATCCGGTCCATGGCCTTGGCCGCCGCCAGATGGTGGCTCACCGGGCAAATGCCGCAGAGGCGCTGTACCAGTACCGGGACTTCCCAGAAAGGCCGCCCCTGGACGAAGCGCTCAAATCCTCTAAACTCCACGATATGCAGGCGCGCCTGCTTGACCTCATTCTTTTCGTCCAGCAGGATGGACACCTTGCCGTGTCCCTCCACGCGGGTGACAGGCTCGATGATTACTCTTTTTAATTCCTTTGCTGTGGCCATTCTCCACCTCCTAATCGTACTTGATCAGCTCGTAGGGGAGCTCAAGGGGCTTATCCGTCAGCAGGGCTACCAGAGCCTGCCAGATGGTATCCGCCGGCGGCGGGCAACCCGGGAGAAAATACTCTATCTTGACCACATCCTGAACGGGATACACCCGGTTCAGCATCAAGGGCAGCTCTTTGTCATTGGGAATGATCCCGCTGGGATTGTAGACCGTCGGGCCGTTCAGATAGGCTTCATCCAGGCATTCCTGCAGGGGAATGGTGTTGCGCATGGCCGGAATCCCCCCCATGGTCGCGCAGTCGCCCAGGGCGATAAGGATGTCGCAATTCTTGCGGAAATCCTGGAGGACCCGCACGTTCTCCTCGTTGCAGCAGCCCCCTTCGATCAGTCCCACGGCGCAGCGCGCCGTGAACACCTTGATATCGTCAATGGGTGACTTGTGGAAATCTATCAGGTCGATCAGCTGCAAAATGCGGTCATCGATATCCAGGATGGACATATGACAACCAAAACAGCCGCATAAGGATGCAGTTGCTACCTTAGGTTTAGCCATTTTTTCCTCCTGAGGCTGCGGCGTCGGGCTTCCGCCTGGCTTCGATATCCGAGCCGATGGGCGCGTGGTCGTACTTGCGCTGCCCCACCGGAACCGCGTAGCCGACCCGTTTCTTCAATATGGCCCCGACGGGGCAAACATCCACCGCCTTGTCGGTGAGGTCGATATTGGTATCCGAAAGCTTGGCCTCGGCGTTCACCGCTACCCGCTTGTTTGCACCGCGCCCCACGAATTCGAATACGTTTTTGCCGTCGATGTCCCTGGAGGCGTTGACGCAGCGCCCGCAGAGGATGCAGCGGTTGCGGTCGATGAAGATATCCGGATGGCTGGCGTCCACATCCCGCTTGGGGAACAGATAGGGATAGCGGGGAGCGGTGATGCCGAAGCGGTAGGCCATGGCCTGCAGCTCGCAATTTCCGCTCTTCTCGCAGAACATGCAGAAGTGATTGCCCTCCACGAACATCATCTCCACGATACGGCGGCGGTGCTGAAGCAGATCCTCGGTGTCATTCTCCACCACCATGCCCTCGCTGACGGGCCAGGTGCAGGCCGCCTGGGGCCGGCCGTTCACCATTACCGTGCAGACACGGCAACTGCCGTGGGGCACCAGATCTTCCAGGTAGCAGAGCCTGGGAATATAGATCCCCGCCTCATCGGCGGCCTGCATCACACTCTGTCCCGGTTTCCCCTTTACCTCGACACCATCAATGGTAAATGTAATCGTTTTATCCATGCTATTACTCTACCCCTTCCTTGCCTAAAAATGTTCGGAGGCACGGCCGGCGATACCCTCGGCGTCCGCCAGAGCAGCGTGGATATCGAAGGAGGACTGCATGCCGTCCTTCGCTTCCTTGACCCGCTCATCGTAGAAGCTGCGGAAATTTATCAGGGTACTCAAGATGGGATTGGCCGAAGTCTGTCCGAGCCCGCAGCGACTGGCAAGCTTCACCGTCTCGCCCAGCTCCCGCAGATACTCCAGGTCTTCAGGCTCGCCCTTGCCGGCGATGATCTGTTCCAAACGCTCTTTGAGAAGCACATTCCCGGCCCGGCAGGGGGTGCAGTAGCCGCAGCTCTCCTCAACAAAGAACTCCATGAACTTGTCTACCACATGGAGCACATCGCGATTCGAGGCGAAAATCATAAAGGAGCCCCCGGTGGCCAGGTCGTCATAGCAGATTGTCTTCTCGAAATCTTTCTTGCCGATCATCTGGCCGGAAGGTCCGCCGATCTGCACGGCGGCGGCGTCCCTGGCGCCGGCCATCTTCAAAACCTCGCTGACCTTGATGCCGAAGGGGACCTCGTAGACACCGGGGCTCAGGCAGTCTCCGGAAATGCTCAGGAGCTTGGTTCCCGAGCTGCCCTTGGAACCCAGCTGGGCAAACCAGCCGGAACCCCGGTCCAGAATCCGTGCCACGCAGCAGAAGGTTTCCACATTGTTGACCGTGGTCGGAGAGGTCAGGTAGCCCTTCTGTGCGGGAAAGGGCGGACGGTTCTTGGGGTCGCCCCTGAGGCCTTCGCAGGAGCTGATCAGCGAAGTTTCCTCCCCGCAGACATAGGCCCCGGCACCCAGCTGGATGCGGATGTCGAAATCGAATCCCGCTTTCCCGGCGACATTCTTGCCCAGTAGTCCCGCCTCGCGGCGCTCCTGGAGCTTACTCTCCAGGAACCGGTGCAGGTAGGCGTACTCGGCGCGGAGATACAGCAGGCCGGTGTCTGAGCCGATGGCGTAGCCGCCGATGGTCATGCCCTCGAAGAGCAAATCCGGGCACTCGGTGAGAATGACCCGGTCCTTGAAGGTCCCCGGTTCTCCCTCGTCGGCATTGCAGAGCACATAGCGCTTTCCGCCTTCCGCCTTCCTGGTGAACTCCCATTTCATTCCCGTGGGGAAGCCGGCGCCGCCCCGGCCGCGCAGCCGCGACACCTTGATATCCCGGATGACCTCGTTGGGCGACATGGCCAGCGCTTTTTTCAAAGCCGCACCGGAGGAGAAGGGTGCGAAAACGACCTCTCCTTTCCGGCGAATATTGTTGTTCACCATGGCGCGTACCAGGTCGCTGGCGTTGTTGCCGTCGCCCAGTGTTTCCACCAGGTCCCGGGGAGTGCTCCCCGATCTCAAGGCCCGCACTATTTGGCGCGCCTTCTCCCCGTCGAGATTGGTAACCACCACGTCGTTTACCAGTGCTGCCGGGGCCTGATCGCACATACCGATGCAGGGAGTTTCTTCCAGCCCGACGCTGCCGTCGGCCAGGGTCCCGCCGATGGCGATACCCAATTCATCTTCCAGGGCCGCGGCCACCTTGGCTTCTCCTTTCATCTCATCGATGATGTCGTTACAGAGGCGGATAATGACCTTGCCCCGGGGTTCATCGGTGAGAAAGGAATAAAAGGAGACGACGCTTTCCACATCGACTCGGTGAGCTTTCACCTCTTCGGCAATCAGGTCCATGGCTCTGCCCGAAACGCAGCCAAAGCCCTCCTGCACATCCCGGACGATATCCATCATACGGGTGCGGTCATTGCCGTATTGCCTGCAAATCCTCACTACGGCTTTTAAAAGATTTTCGCTCATAAGCCACCTTTCATATGAAGATTCAGTAAATCGGTACAATAATGCTGCTGTGCGGATTACTCAGCTGCGCAAAAGAACTGTCTACCGCCAGCGAGTAGGGTAAAACTATCATGTAATTTTTTTGCATGTCAAGCTAATTTATACTATACAGACCTTACTTCCCTCCACCGGAGCCGTTAAACAGGCTATTCCGCCGCAGCGTTAAGATACTTTTTTTTTACTGACAGAGTTAACTTGAGAAGCTATACTGTTTATTGATGGACAGTAACCGGCAGGGAGACAGAAATGTTCACCAGCTCCTGGGTACTATAGAAGACATTTACCATATTCGGGACCTGGACACCCTCCTGGAACGGGTGCTTTCCGAAGCCCGGCGATTCGTCCACGCCGACGCCGGCACTCTCTACCTGATCGTGGGCCGGGATCTCTACTTCAGCTACGTGCAGAACGACACCCTGTTCAAGGGAGAAACCGCCCGGGACAAATACACCCGCTCCAGCCAGAAGATGGCCATCAACAAGACATCCCTGGCCGGCTACGTGGCCATGACCGGAGAGTCCCTGTTGATCGATGATGTCTACAAGGATATCAGGAGCGATGTCTCCTATGCTTTCAACCCCGCCTATGACCAGGAGACCGCCTACCGCACCCGCTCCATCCTGGTGGTGCCGCTGATCACCCGGGATGACACCATTCTCGGCGTACTGCAGCTCATCAATGCTAAAAACACCGGCGGCCGGGTCGTCCCCTTTTCCATGCAGGACCGGCTCTACATCAACCAGTTCGCCAGCAACGCTGCCAACGCCATCGAGAAGGCCAAGCTTTCCCGGGAAATGGTTTTGCGCATGGTGGAGCTGACCGAGCTCCGGGACCCTTATGAAACCAGCCGGCACGCCAAGCGGGTGGGGGCCTATTCGGTGGAGCTCTACGAACGCTGGGCGCTCCAGCACGGGATCGCCTCCAGCGAGATCAAGGAGACCCGGGATATCCTGCGCACCGCCGCCATTCTCCATGATGTCGGCAAGGTGGCCATCAGCGATGTTATCCTGAAAAAAACGGGTGATCTCGACGAGGAAGAGCAGGTCCAGATGAAGTATCACACCATCTACGGGGCCCGACTCTTCCGCTATACCAAGTCCCCCTGGGACCGCATGGCCTCGGAGGTGGCGCTGAACCATCACGAGCGCTGGGACGGCAGGGGCTACCCCGGTGAGATCGGGGACCTCTTTGCTCCGGCAGTCCACTTCGGGCCGGGGAAAAAGGGGGAAAAGATCCCGATCTCGGCCCGGATCGTCGCCCTGGCGGATGTCTACGATTCCCTGGTCTCCAAGCGGGCTTACAAGCACTCCTGGAAGGAAGAGAAAACCCTGAAATATATCCGCAGCGAGGCGGGAAAGCAGTTCGATCCCGAGCTGGCCCGGCTCTTCATCAAGATGTACGACGTGATCAAGGCGATCAAGCAGAAATACGCTTACTGAGCACCCCGGTTCCCCAAAAAAGATTTGCACCCCCCGGGCTGATTCCCTAGACTAGTGTATGATGCCTCCGCGTTAGTAACGCGTAAATTGTGGGCACCAGGGAGGTACACGGATCAATAACAGGAAATACATTTAAAAAAGGAGGAACATATGGGTAAAAGACAACGGCTGGCCGCGCTGGTTACGGCCCTGCTCCTGCTGCCGGTGCTGTTCGCTTCAGCCCGGGGCACTCAGGAGCCCCCCGGGGAGATTGTCATCAACATTGCTTCCGGGGCGGTGGGCACCGAGTACGAGCGGCTGCTCGAGCAGGCGGAGCGCTACATGGCGGACCACCCGGACATCAAGATCGAGGCCCTGAGCACCCCGGACCTGGCCACCGACCGTTTGGGACTCTACCTGCAGTTCTTCGAGGCAATGAGCCCGGACCTGGATGTCTACATGATCGACGTGATCTGGCCGGGAGACCTGGCCGAGCATTTCGTCGATCTCTATGAGTACGGCGCCGAAGCCCAGGCCAAGGAGCATTTCCCGGCCATCCTGCAAAACAACACGGTGGACGGCAAGCTGGTGGGCATGCCCTGGTTCACCGACGCCGGGCTGCTTTATTACCGCACCGACCTGCTGGACAAATACGCCTACGGCGGGCCGCCGGCCACCTGGGCGGACCTGGAGGCCATGGCCGCCAAAATCCAGGCCGGCGAGCGGGCCGCCAATCCCGACTTCTGGGGCTTTGTCTGGCAGGGCAATGCCTACGAGGGGCTGACCTGCGACGCCCTGGAGTGGATTTTTTCCAACGGCGGCGGCACCATCGTCAGCCCGGATCGGAAGATCACCATCAACAACCGCTTTGCCATTGAGGCGGTGGATACCGCCGCCCGCTGGGTGGGAGCGATCTCTCCCCCGGGCGTGACCGGCTTCGGCGAGGAAGACGCCCGCAACATGTGGCAGGCCGGCAACGCCGCCTTCATGCGCAACTGGCCCTACGCCTACAGGCTGGGCAATGCCGACGACAGCGCCATCAAGGACAAGTTCGACGTTACCCCCCTGCCGGCGGGACGCTCCGGACACGGCGCCGCCACTCTGGGCGGCTGGCAGCTGGGAGTAAGCACCTACAGCACCCATCCCAAAGAAGCGGCTGAATTCGCCCTCTGGCTGACCTCGGCACCCGAGCAGAAGTACAAGGCGGTAAAGGACAGCAACAACCCGACCTTCATGAGTCTTTATGACGATCCGGAAATTGAAGCGGCTTCGCCCTTCATGGTCAAGCTCTACGATGTGTTCATCAATGCCGTGGCGCGGCCTTCCACGGCCACGGCGCCCAAGTACAACGAGACCTCGGTGCTCTTCTTCACCGCAGTGCACAACGTGCTCACCGGCAAGCTGGACGGCCGCACCGCCATGGAAGAGCTGGAGCTGGACCTCCAGGATTTGCTCGGCTACCCGGTCGGGCAGCCCTAAGCAGCCGCTTTACTCAGCGGTATAATCCTCCGGCAGGGGCTCTCCCCTGCCGGAGCTACTCCCGACATCCAGAGGGGAGGTCTTTTTATGACCCGATCCACCGAGCTTGTCAAACACGAAGCCCGCCTGGCCTACCTGCTGCTGCTGCCTTCATTTATCATCCTGATCGTCATCGCCTTCTACCCGCTGGCCTCGGTGTTCGTCAACAGCTTTACCGATAAGGAATTCGCCAGCGCCCGGGCCGTGAACTTCGTTGGTTTGGAAAACTACGGCCGCCTTCTGGGACTGACCGTCAAGCCCCTGCCGCCCCTGACGGACCCGGCAAGCGGACAAATACAACGCGACCCGGCAAGCGGCGAGCCGCTCTACGAGCGCCCGGTCAAGGTGCTGCCCCGGGAGCCCCGTCGCTACAAAGAGCTGCGGCAGTTCAACCTGCTGGGCAGCCGCTACGTCCTGGGCGCCTCGGACCGGAACTTTATCCGCGGGATGGCCGACACTCTGGCCTTCACCCTGCTCTCGGTGCTCCTGGAAACCTTTCTGGGGCTCATTATCGCCCTGGTCCTGCACTCCCGCTTCAAGGGCCGGGGCCTGATGCGGGCCATGATGCTGGTACCCTGGGCCGTGCCGACCGCCGTATCCTCCCGCATGTGGGCCTGGATGTTCGCCTCCACCCGCATCGGCTTCGTTAATGTCCTTTTTCAGAATCTGGGCCTGGGGGACGGTCAGATCGCCTTCATCACCGAAGAGGCCTGGCAACTCTGGGTGATGGTGGCTATCGACGTCTGGAAAACCACACCCTTCATGGCCCTTTTACTGCTGGCCGGCCTGCAGCTCATACCGGAGCAGATGTACGAGGCCGCCAACGTGGACGGCGCCGGCAAGATCAGGCAGTTCTGGAACCTCACTCTGCCCCTTCTGCGCCCGACCCTGGCCATCGCCCTGGTGTTCCGCACCCTGGACGCCCTGCGGGTCTTCGACGTCTTCCAGATCGTACTGGCCCAGAAGCGCTACTCGGTAGCCAGCTTCATCTACTACCAGCTGATCGACAACCAGGCGGCGGGCTATTCCTCGGCCGCCAGCGTGATCATCTTCTTCCTGATCTTTTTATTCGCCGTGCTCTATATCCGGGTGATCGGGGGGGTGCAGAATGAAGAGTAAAAATATCGCCGCCCGGGCCCTCCGCTCATCTCTCTTTTGGCTGCTGATCGTGCTCATCTTCTTCTACCTGGCCTTTCCCTTCTACTGGGCCGTCAACTCTTCGCTGAAGACCGAGCCCCAGCTGCAGATGACGCCGGCCACCATGGTCCCCCGAGATGCGGGGGGAGACTTCGCGCCCAGCCTGCAGAACTACGCGGCGGTGTTCGCCAATCCCCGCTTCGTACGCGGCCTGATCAACTCATGTATAGTCGCCGTGTCCACCACCGTCCTGGCCCTGACCGTGGGCTCCTTCGCGGCCTTCGCCCTGGGCAAGCTGCGCTTCCGGGGCAAGACGCCGTCGCTGTACGTGATTCTTGCCATGACCATGTTTCCCCAGGTGGCGGTGCTCACCGGTCTGTACGCGGTCATCCGTACCCTGGGCATTTCCGCCATCCCGGGCATGATTCTCTCCTACCTGCTGTTTGCCCTGCCCTTCACGGTCTGGGTCATGACCTCCTTTTTCAAGGGTCTGCCCACCTCCCTGCTGCAGTCCGCCCAGGTGGACGGCGCCACACCCTTTCAAAGCTTCTACATGATCCTTTTACCCCTCACCGCGCCGGCCCTGGTCACCACCGGCCTGCTGGCCTTCATCGCGGCCTGGAACGAATACCTCTTCGCTTTGACCTTCACCTCCATCCAGCCGTCGGCCCGCACCGTTCCGGTGGTGATCGCTTTGTTCACCGGGCAGGTATCGCGCCAGGAACCCTTCGGCGAGATCATGGCCGCGGCGGTCATTGTCACGATTCCCCTGATCGTCCTGGTATTCATCTTTCAACGCAAGATCGTGGCCGGGTTGACCGCCGGCGCGGTAAAGGGCTGAAGCGGTCGGCAGGAAGCCATGCCCGTAAAACCAGCTACCGCCAGCGACGTCGCCCGGCTTGCCGGGGTTTCCCGTACCACCGTGAGCTTCGTGCTCAACAACACCCCGGGCAAGAAGATCAGCGAAGCCACCCGCCAGCGGGTGCTCGAAGCCGCCGCCGAGCTTGACTACCGCCCCCACCCGGAGGCCCGCCGCCTGGCCCTGATCAGGCACCACTCCGTGGGCCTGTTCACCTGCCACACCCATTCCCTGTTCTCCGATGCCTATATCAGCCGCCTGATCGGGGGCATCTCCCAGGTGCTGAACAAGCAGCGCTTTCAGCTCGTGCTCCAGCCCCTGCGACTGGACCAGTCCGAATACCTTCAGCTGGCCATGCAGGACAGCGTGGACGGGGTGATTCTGCTCAACACTCACGACCATGACCGGGGCCTGGCGGAAATAGAGGCAGCCGGCTTTCCCCTGGTGGTGATCGGCACCCTCTCGGACCGGCAGATTTCCCAGGTCGATATCGACAACCGGGCCGCCGCCGCCCGGGTGACCCAGCACCTGATCGACCTCGGCCATCGCGATATCGCCATGATCGTGCACGCCCCCCTGGTCTACTACGCCGCCCAGGAGCGGCTGCAGGGTTTCCAGCAAACCCTGGAAGCGAACCGGGTGGAGCCGAAGGAGACCTGGATACGCCGGGGAGATTTCACGGAGGAAAGCGGCCAGCGCTGCATGCGGGAGCTTTTGAGCCTGCCGGAGCGTCCCACGGCTGTGTTCGCCGGCAACGACATGATCGCCTACGGGGCGCTGAAAGCAATCAAGGACGCCGGCCTGAACGTGCCGCACGATATTTCCCTGGCCGGCTTTGACGACGATTTTCTTTCCCGCTACCTGAATCCGCCCCTGACCACATTATCCGTGCCCGCCGCCGCCCTGGGAGCACGGGCCGCTCAGCTCTTGATCCGGCAGCTCTTGAACCTCAAACCTGCAAAGCCTGAGAGGGTCATCCTGACCGCCCGCCTGGCGGAGAGGGATAGCTGCCGGACCTGCGGCGGCCGAGCCTGATGATGAGCCCCGAGCATCTCCGCCCTTACAGCGCCGCCGCCTGGTCGGTGAAGGAGGACCGCTTCCAGCCGGAGACCGTAGCCAGGGGAGAAACTGTCTTCGCCCTGGCCAACGGCTATCTCGGCGTGCGCGGCAGCTTCGAGGAGGGCCGCCCCCGCCATGCTCCCGGCACCTATATCAATGGCTTTTACGATTCCGGCGACATCTACTACGCCGAGCCGGCTTACGGCTACGCCACCAAAAGGCAGACTCTGATCAATGTCTGTGACGGTACGGGGCTTCGCATACAAATCAACGGCCGCGAGTTCAGCCTGGAATCACCACACCTGGTCTCCTACCGCCGCAGTTTAGATCTTAGAAGCGGGCTCTTGATGCGCAGAGTGCGCTGGCGGCCCGACGCCGATACGGAGGTGGAAATCGTCTTCCGGCGCCTGGTGAGCTTGAGCCGTTTTCATCTGGCCGCCTTTCAGGCCAGGGTGCGGGTGCTGGCGGGTGAGGGAATTCTCGAGCTCCGTTCCCTGCTGGATGGAGGGATCAGAAATCTGGCTGCGGGGGAGGATCCCCGCATCGGCACTCCCCTGGCGGGCCGGATGCTGCGGACCCTGGAATGCCGGACCGCCGGCGCCGGGGCCTTCGTGAAGCAGCGGACGGAGCATTCCGGGATCGTGTGCGTCTGCGCCATGGAGAATGCTCTGCACACTGCCCGCCCGGACATGCCCGGGAACGGCGCCCGGATAACCCGCGGCTCAAGCCCTGAGCAGGCCTGGGTGCGCTTTCGCCTCCCCTTCGCTGCACAAACAGACCTGCGGCTGGAGAAGTTCCTGGCCTGCTACACCTCCCTGGACAGCCCGGAACACGCACTCCTGGACCTGGCCCGCCGGGAGGCCCGCACAGCTGTGGAACTGGGCTTCGAGGCTCTGGCAGGGGAACAGCGTCGCTTCCTGCACCGCTTCTGGGCGGCCGGCGATGTGGAGATAGAAGGCCCGCGCCGGATTCAGCAGGGGATCCGCTACAACCTCTTCCAGCTTCTGCAGGCCGCTCCCCCGCCGGAAGGGCCGGTCCGCAGCATCCCCGCCAAGGGCCTCACCGGTGAGGGCTACGAAGGGCAT
>Ga0272442_10002040_pt1 | contig 29735 bp, 24 predicted proteins | sample SSMForm2O_FD_200262 | JGI IMG/M metagenome (GOLD analysis project Ga0272442, IMG submission 200262) | Marine sediment archaeal communities from Little Sippewissett salt marsh, Falmouth, MA, United States - SSM-Form-2O | ecosystem: Environmental > Aquatic > Marine > Wetlands > Sediment ...
ATACCATAGGAGTTGAACAATGAATCGCACTCTCCCCAAACCCGTCCTGATTGGTATAATCTGTTTATTTTCGGTTGCCGTGCAGACGGCTGTCTTTGCCTTTAACTACGATTATGGTCAAGTCGTTCACAGGAAAAATTCGCTCTATACCAGCATTTTCGTTTATCAGTCCGGCCCTGTCATGACACTTCAATTCGGCAGGCGGCAGGCGGTTGCTGTTGAAAGCCAGGTGGATGTGGATAATCCTCATGTGCACATGCTTGAGTACTCCAGGATGACCTTCTGCGGCCTGCTGTATAACTCCGAACCGAATAGCATGCTGGTGCTTGGGCTTGGCGGCGGCGTGATTCCTCGCGAAATGCGGCATTATTACCCCTCCATGAAAATCGATATCGTAGAGATCGACCGGGATATCCTGCCGATTGCTTCGAAGTATTTTGGATTTCAGCCCGATGATAAAATGAAGGTGCATGTAAGCGACGGCCGCGTATTTGTAAAAAGACAACTGCGGCTCGACCCGGTCCCTAAATACGACATTATTATCCTCGATGCCTTCAATGGCGACTATATCCCTTTCCACCTGATGACAAAAGAGTTTCTGGAAGAACTCAAAGGCGTACTGTCGGACAATGGGGTGATCGTTGCCAACGTGTTTTATACAAACCGGCTTTTTGATGCGGAATTTAAAACATTTCTTGATGTGTTTGGACGCTGCCAGGTCTTTTACGGCGAAAGCTCCGGCAACGCCATGATTGTATCCCCCGCACAGAGCTGTCCGCTTTTGACCGCTCCGGAAGCTGTTCAGAAGGCCGCCGAACTTCAGGACACGCTGAAGCTGACGTTCGATTTTGTCCGTGTCGCCAAAATGTTGGCCCCTGATGAAAAACCTGATCCACAGGCCCAAACGCTGACCGATGACCGGGCCCCCGTCAACCAGCTTCGAAATCAGCAGACGCAAACCAGCTCACGGTGAATCACTGACAGGCAGCGGTTCTAAAGACAATTTCCATGTATTCAAGACCTTCGACAGAGAGAATTGCGGAGGACTATGAAAAACCAGGAAAAGGAATGATTTTTCAGGTGTTTTCTAAAGCGTTGGCGGTCTCGCTATGGGCCTTCTGACAGATATTGACACATTTCCCATGGCCCGGTAGAATCGAAATATCGGTCTGCCGCAGAAACTGCCGTGGGTGCAGTTCGGTGTGGCTTTACTTAAGCAGAAATGGAGGTTATACCAATGAAAAACTCATATCGTTTCATCATCGGAGCACTCACCTGTTGGATTCTGTTCACTGGAAGCTTTGTTTTTGCGGAGGATTGGCCCCAGTGGCGGGGACCCAATCGGGATGCGAAAGTCAGCGGCTTTACCGCACCCAAAGAATGGCCTCAGACACTGCCTGAAAAGTGGAAGGCCGTCGTGGGTTCGGGCGATGCGACGCCGGCCTTGGTCGGAGACAAACTCTATGTCTTCACACGTCAGGGCGACGAGGAAACAACGCCGTGCCTGAATGCGGCGACGGGGGATGAACTCTGGAAGGATCACTATGCGGCAAAGGCCGTGACGGGTGCTGCGGGAAGGCATCCGGGGCCGCGAAGTTCACTGGCAGTCGCAGACGGAAAAGTCGTTACGTTGGGCGTGGGCGGAGTCCTTTCCTGCCTGGACGCTGCTGCCGGGGCGCTGGTGTGGCGAAAAGAACCTTACCAGGAAGTCCCCAAATTCTTTACGTCTATGTCCCCGCTTATCGTCGATGACATGGTTATCGCACATCTTGGCGGACAAGGCACTGGAGCGATTATGGCCTTCAATCTGGCCGACGGCGAGAAGAAGTGGGAATGGGCCGGCGAAGGACCGGAATATGCATCGCCTGTCCTGCTGACAGTCGAAGGTACGAAGCAGATCGTCACACTGACCGAGAAAAGCATCGTAGGGGTTGGCCTGGCCGATGGAAAACTTCTATGGCAGCTTCCATTTGTACCTCAGAGACGGGCTTACAACGCGGCCACTCCAATCGTCGATGGACAAACGGTTATCTATACGGGAGCGGGCCGGGGCACGTTTGCCGTCAAGATCGAAAAACAAGGGGATGGCTTTACTCCCAAAGAACTCTGGAGCAATCCAGACATCGCCACTCAATACAACACACCCGTTCTTCGGGATGGAATGCTCTTCGGGCTTTCCAACAGCGGCAATCTCTTTTGTCTTAACGCCGAAACCGGACAGACAAACTGGCAGGATACGAACCAGTTGGATCGCAGCGGATTCGGAACGATTGTCGATGCCGGATCGGTCCTGATGGCACTGCCGAGCAGCGGCGAGATGATTGTTTTCAAGCCCGGCGACAAAAAATATGAAGAGATCGCACGGATCAAGGTTTCTGAAACCCCAATCTATTCCTACCCTGTAATTGAGGGAAATAACATCTTTATCAAAAACCAGGACACTGTGACCCTGTACACGATTGAGTAAGATCGGTTTCGAAGAAACTGTTACAGCAAGTGCCCCGTGCTTACGCGGGGGAATCTATACCCTTCAGGGTAGTAAATTCCCGCGAGTAAAGTCCTAACTGATGAACACTTTGAGAGAACTGCAAGCGTGGCACAGAATCCGGCACAGCAACTGCACGAAAGTATTCGAAATGATACGCATATAGAATTTAGTGAAGCCATAAAAAAATCCGTAAGCCCTGAAGTTTTCAAGGCGTTACGGATTATTGCGAATTCTTGCGTTTCCGCAAAAACTCACCAGACTCCCCGAGTAGGGCTCGAACCTACGACCTAGCGGTTAACAGCCGCTCGCTCTACCAATTGAGCTATCGGGGAAAATTTCTTATTTTCCAAAACCAAATCAGTGCTTAATCCCATCTTTATCAGGACTCGCTCTACCGATTGAGCTATCGGGAAATTATCCGGCAACCAAATCAATAACTAAAAACCCGTATTTTGCAAAAATTTGGCATTTTGTCAAGACCCATGCCGAAAAATTCTAAATATACAGAAAAAAAAGCTTATTCTGGACAAATAATTGGTTTTCCGATACAATCTATATTTCTGTGGGGATATCAGGTGAAATGAATGTATCCTCTATGCGTCTGTAAAGGGCTAATGGAAACAATATACAGGTAATTATGGAAAGAAATACAATTGATTTGGATGGGTATACGATTCTTCGCCGTTTAGGGACCGGCGCTCGGTCTGTCATATACCTGGCTGTGGAAGAAACAACGAAAAATCGTGTCGCCGTCAAGCGGGCTTTTTATGAAAACCCGGAAGATACCCGGATTTTTGAGCAGATTGAGACGGAGTATAAGGTTTCAAAGCAGCTCGACCACCCCTATATTCGTAAATGCCACGAGCTGATTCGCTTTCGAAAACTTCTGAAAACACAGGAAATGCTGATGATCATGGAGTTCTTCGATGGTAAAAGTCTTGAGGATCAGCAGCGGCTGAGTATGATCGATGTGTTGTTGGTATTTCGGATGGTAGCAGTCGCCTTAAATGCGATGCACGAAAAAGGGTATGTGCATTGTGACATCAAGCCCAATAATATCCTGTTTAACAGCAAGGGGGGCATTAAGATTATCGATTTGGGACAAAGCTGCCGTTTGGGCCAGATTAAAAAACGCATCCAGGGAACGCCAGATTATATCGCTCCGGAGCAGGTCCGGCGGGAACATCTGAGCCATCGAACGGATACGTTCAATCTTGGAGCGACCATGTATTGGGCGCTGACAGGAAAAAATGTTCCAACGCTCATTCCGAAAAAGAATGAATTTGGCATTGTCATCGAGGGGATTTCGTCCTTTAAGTCGCCGCACGAATTATACCCTAAAATCCCGATGACTCTTTCGGACTTGGTCATGCAATGTGTTAGTGAAAAACCAGCGGACCGGCCCTCTAATATGCTGGAGATTACCGGCCGATTGGATGAATTAATTCGAGAAATATTTGGTTCCAAGATAACCGGCGATGCCACAGCGAAGCATACAACTCTGTAAAAAGGGAGCCGAACTGAATCGGTCCTGTCGCTTTCGAAAAGGTAATATCGTCACCCTGCCTGAGATGGGCAAGGTCATCGTTGCCGGCGACTTGCATGGCCATCGGCGTAATTTCGAGCGTATTCAGAGGCGGGCTGATCTCGGGAATAATCCCTGGACGCACGTGATACTTCAGGAAATTATTCATGGCGGACCCGAAGATGATTACGGTGGATGCCTGTCGTGGCGGCTTCTGTTTGACGTGATTTACTATAAAATCGAGTTTCCGGACCAGGTCCATATTCTTCTGGGCAACCACGATACTGCTGTCATCACGAATAGTTCCGTTCTCAAATCCGGCAAGGAAATGAATCGCGCCATGCAGGCCGCGATGCGCCGCCAGTTCGAAAATCATTATGATGAAGTGTACGCTGCGATGACCGAATATCTGCTTTCTCAGCCGCTGGCAATTCGGTGTGCCAATCGAATCTGGTTATCGCATTCATTGCCAGCCGACCGGGATATCGATCAATTCGACCTGTCCATTTTCAATCGTCCCTTCACGCTGGATGACATCGAAAGGCCGAATTCCGTCTATCAACTGACGTGGGGCCGCCGTCAGTCAGCGGAGGGCCTGAAACGGCTTGCCGAAATGCTTGATGTCGATATATTTATTCTCGGCCATCAGCCGCAAGAGACGGGATGGACATTGGCCGCCCCCAACACGCTGATTATTGCATCCGAGCATAATTTCGGCTGCCTGCTGGAGTTCGATCTGGATAAACAGTACACAGCCCGTGATCTGACAGACAATTTAATCCCTATCAATACGATCGAATAGAAGCGGATCAGATTGCGACTTCTATCTTCTCAACGTCCTGTTCGGATCTGCTCCGCTGCTTGATAGTGCGGGTCGGAGTGGGCAGTTTTTCCGCGGGTGCCTGTGCGACCATGACCGCTTCGGCGGCTGTTTCGGCGTACAAATCGGCCCCGATTTCCTCCCATAGCCCTTCGGCTCGAGAAAATACGCCGCCGGAGAGCATGATGCGCATTTCAGGGAATGCGTTCACATTTCGGATGGTATCAATCAAAACGCGGACACCGGGTGCATCGCTGCCATTGAAACCGTATAAGATCAGAATATCCGGCGAGTACCCGTGAATGAAACTCAGAATATCATCGTTGCTGACGGTGCCTCCCAGAAAACGGGTTTCCCACCCGTCGCTTTCAAAAAGATCGTTTACCATCTGGCCGCCCAACTCCGCCTTATCTGAGCGTGCGGTTGCGATGACCACTTTCTTGTCCTTACTGGCACGGCGGGGGAGCTTGTTTTGGAGTTGGTTGACAATCGTACGGTTGATCCGTGACGCTAACGCTTCCTGGGCGGAGTTGATTTTGTCTTCGCGATATAACTTGTCTATTTCAGTCATAATCGGCCAAATAATATCCATATAGACCTGATGGGCGGGGATTCCGGACTGAAGAGATTCTTCAATGACAGTTCTGCATTGGTTGCGATCGCCTGTGAGCAGTGAGTTGAGATACCGTTCCAAAACTTTATCCTTGACCATGATGACCTCTCTTTTTTATTTTTGCATTTTCAGTTACTAAGTCTCACAAGAATGTTAAAATAAGTAAAATACAACTTTCATGGTATCGGGAACACTCTGTTGAAATCTTTAGATAAAATAGGTAAAATAGAAAATAAAGGCAAGATGAGCATTGCCTTTATAAGTCTTTTTGAAATAAGAGATTAATTTTAAAATACCGGAAGCTGAGGCCGATAATGTTATTGCTTGTCTTTTGATAATGGGCCAAAAAATATTACATATTTCCTATTTTAACATTTTATTAGCAGGTTATTTTGGATTCACAGCTTTTATGGGGAATCGTTAATTTAAGGCAGGAACCGAAATCCGGATTCTAAGATGCGTAAATTTGCTTGACAGTTTCGCAGGATCAAAGTATTCTGCCTGAATCTTCGTTTTTGGTGCACTTATCGATACTTTTCTGAGAATAGGTGATTGTATAATGAAAAACTTAATGATTGTTCTTTTGGCGGGTGTTTTCTGCATTTCCGCAGCTTATTCCGTGAATACAGCCGAAATAGAGTCACTTCGTCAGCGTACTCAGGGCGCTAGTTCGGAATTAACCTCATCCGATAAAAGTGTGGTCGCGAAATTCTGGACTGATGCATTGAACCAGATGCTGTTGTCCAAATCATCAAATGAAATCGTCGAAATCCGCAGGCAGTTGGAGACCCAAAAAGGGGACAATCATTTGTCTTACTATGCGACAGCGTATATTACTCAGGCCAAGACCGAAATCCAGGAGGCATTTCAGAATGTCGCGCGGTTGGAGGATGCCGAGCAGCGTCAAATGCTCGAGCAAAATCTCATGATTCTTGTGGCAAATCTGCAAAGCCCTCAATTGGCGCCGCTTGCGTTGCAGTATTTAGATGATAAAGATGCGGTGGTGTGGTATTGGGCATTTAAGACCGTCACCCAGTCCGCGATCATTCAGCAGTTGACCGCGGAGGTCACACGCGACGAGCAGACAACAAAAGCCATCCTGAACGCACTGGAAGCCCAGGCGGCAACCGGTCTTTACCCTGAAACTCAGAAAATGGTTGTTATCTTTTGCGCGGCGTTCGATCAGTTAAAAGCGAGGGACATTTTGCTGTCGATTGCGACCAGCCGCATTGCCGCGTACAAGAATTGGACCGTCAACGATGAGTCTCCGGATGCTGTATTACTGACGGTGCTGGGCACGATTGCCGAGCAGAATCCCGACCCGGAAATTAAGAAAGTATTCGGCCGGACATTTGCGGAGTTGTATGCCTTGGTGATCCAACGATATTTGCAGGGTAAGGATACATTTTCATCGGAGCATATTGACCGTTTATTGACGGTCATTGCTGAAGTCGATCAAACTGTTCTGGATAAAATCATGGGGATTAAAACCCGCATTCTGGACTCCCTCAGACGGGGACAAGGTTTGGATGTCCAATATGATACCCTCTTAGGCAATCAGACGTTTCAGGGACAATTGGCGGAGAAGTTTCAATTTGATTACGGCAAAGATGCTTCCGGTAAACCTCTGACGGCTCCGCCGAAACTGGGTCCCAAGCCCGAAGAAACAAAAGAACCGGCCGAGACAGAGATGTAAACCCAAATCGTTGAGGTGCCTTACGTTGCGCATGCCTCTTTTTTGCAGATCACGGTGCGATACACAATTTATCCTCTCATCCATTGTTATTCTGTTCGCGGCTGTGTTTCCTGCCTGTAAGCGGCAGCCGGATTCGGGCCGGGAGCGGGAAATGATTTTGAACCAGCGGCTGCGAGCCAAAGTACAAACGCTCGATCCGGCCGATGTGGGGGATACGACCTCCGATGGTGTGTGCAAGGAATTTTACGAAAATCTCTACACCTACCATTACCTCAAACGCCCGCTTGAACTCATTCCACAACTGGCTGCTTCAATGCCGCAGATTTCTGAGGACGGGCTGGTTTATCACATACCGATCCGACAAGATGTCGTGTTTCAGAATGATCCCTGTTTTTCGGATGGCAAGGGCAGACAACTCAAAGCACAGGATTTTGTCTATGCCTGGAAGCGAATTGCCAATGTTAAGACCCGCAGCAAAAACTGGTGGATTTTTGACGGCAACATCGTGGGCCTGAACGATTTTCGGGCTTATACTAAAGACGTTGCGAAGGATGCGGTCGATTACGACCGTCCGGTGGAGGGCTTATATGCCGAAGACGATTTCACGATTGTGGTTAAGTTGACCCGCCCGTGGCCGCAGTTTGTATTCTGGCTGGCGCATTTGCCGACAGCACCGATGGCAAAAGAAGCCGTGGACCGTTACGGCGAAGATATTGTCAAGCACCCGGTGGGTACCGGGGCGTTTCAACTGAAACAGTGGCACCGAGGCATTTACATCGAAGCAGTCCGAAATCCTACATTTCGCCCGGACTTTTACCCGTCCGAAGGCGATCCCGGCGATGCGGAGAAAGGTTTGCTGGATGACGCGGGAAAGCAACTTCCCTTTGCGGATCGCGTGATTTGGCGAGTGGTGACCGAGGACCAGCCGCGATGGCTGCTGCTCATGCGGGGCGAAATCGATCTCAATGGGATTCCCAAGGACAACTTCGGCCAGGCCGTCTCGATGGGGCGGGAACTGACCGACGACATGAAGCAGCGGGGGATGAAGCTGGAACTGTTTGACGAACCCAGTACGTTCTGGCTCGGGATGAACATGACCGATCCGGTACTGGGCAAAAACAAGCCGCTGCGTTATGCCATCAGCCACGCGCTGGATCGTCAATATTTTATCGATTTGTTGTGGAACGGCCGGTGCCATCCGGCGTATGGGATGTTTCCGCCGCCGATGAAAGCATACGATCCGTCGATCAATGAGACGTCGCCGAGTCGGTATGATGTTGAGAAGGCAAAACGCTATTTAACGGAAGCCGAGGAACTGAATGGCGGCAAATTGCCCAAACTAACGCTGGCTTTTGGCGGGGTGGATAACTTTTACCGGCAGTCCGGGCAATTTTTCAAGCGAAATCTCAATGAAATCGGGCTTGATGTGACGATTGAGCTTTATGACTGGCCGACATTTCTGGATAAACTGCGAAACGGCACCTTGCAGATGTACTTTTCCGGCTGGATGGCCGATTATCCCGATGCCGAGAGTTTTTTGACGTGTTTTTACAGTCCGAACGCTCCCTGGCCCAACAGCAGCCAATACAACAATCCGAAGTTTGACGCCCTGTATGAAAAAGTCTCGGTCATGCCGGACAGCCCTGAGCGCACCAAACTGTACCGGCAGGCCCAGCAAATGGTGCTCAAGGATATGCCTTGCGCCTTTACCTATCATCGCGTTGGGTATATAATCCACCACGGCTGGCTGACAAATATCAAGCCGGACGGTTATAAGGCCGACACAATCGGCTTCGGTTATTTAAAATACTATAAAGTGGACCCGAAAAAAAGAGACGAATACAGGAAAGCATTTAAGTAACACATGAAAGGATTCATGAGACAATTTGTTATTGTATTATTCGTACTGTACCTGCTGTTTTTGCTCATGCCCGGCTGTTCAAAGAAAAACGGCGGCGATTCCGATGAGATGGTGATTCGCTATCGCATGATTACCAAAGTACAGACAATGGACACCGGTAATGCTCGCGGGATTTATTCGATATGGGTATTAGGACATATTTGTGAGACACTGTATAGCTATGATTATCTCCAACGTCCCTATACGGCGGTGCCGGTCCTGGCCGAAGACCTGCCGCAACTCAGCGACGATATGTTGACGTATACTATCAAAATCAAACAGGGTATTTATTATCAGGACGACGCCTGTTTTGCTGATGGTAAAGGACGCGAACTCAAAGCAGCCGATTTTGTATATGGTTTGAAGCGTATTGCAAACATCCGCTATCCCAATCAGAACTGGACGAACATTAAGGAACGATTTGTCGGACTCGACGATTTTCGCGACTATACCAATGAATTCAAAAAAGAACTGGATGTCGATTACAGCAAAGAGGTTGAGGGGGTAAAAGCACTGGACGATTATACGCTCCAGCTTAAGGTACTCAAGCCCTGGCCGCAGATTATCGATACGTTGCTGACCGATACGATGGCGTCGCCGATGCCGCGTGAGGCCGTGGAATATTACGGTCAGGATATCATTTATCACCCGGTGGGAACAGGCCCGTATCGGCTCAAAACATGGCAGCGGGGCGTTTATATCGAACTGGTTCGCAACGAAAACTGGCGGGGTGAAGCGTTTCCAACACCGGACGATCCGGAGGATATCGACGCCGGGCTTTTGGCTGACGCCGGAAAGCCGATTCCTTTTGCCGACCGGCTTATCTGGCGCGTGATTGAGGAAGATCAGCCCGCATGGCTGCTTTTCATGCGCGGCGAAATCGATGCGATGGGCATTCCAAAGGATAATTTTAACGAATCAGTCAATCTTCGCAGTATGGAAGAGACACAGGACATGAAAGAACGGGGTATTGAATTAATCCGCTACAATGATCCCTCCGTGTTTTGGATCGGTTTTAATTTTAAGGATCCAGTGCTTGGTAAGAACCTGCCCTTGCGCAAAGCCATCAGCCGATGTATCGACCGAGACAGACTTAATGAAATTTTGGCAAATGGACGTAATAAAATAGCGCACGGTTTTATTGCACCGGGCTTGAATTCGTATGACCCGGAAATCGAAAAATACGGCTATTCCAAATACGATCCCAAAGAGGGCCGGACCTTGCTCAAAGAGGCCGAAAAAATTCACGGTGGCCCCATTCCCAAATTAAAACTGGCAATGCCGGGGACGGATACATTTGCCAAACAGCAGGGGCAAATCCTGCAACTTCAATTTCAAAATATCGGTTTGCAACTGGAAGTCGATTATATGGATTGGCCGACTTATGTCGCGGGTGTTCTGAAAGGTAAGTTCCAGATGTTTGCCAGCGGCGCCAGCGCCGGCAGTCCGGACGCCATCGACTTTCTGGAAAACTTTACCACCAAGGCATTTGCGCCGGGCAGCAATTGGTTTTTCTATTCAAATCCCGAATACGATGCCTTATTTGAAAAGGTCAAGGTGATGCCGTTTGACGAAGAAGCGAAACGATTGTACCGTCAAATGGAACATATGGTGCTTCAGGATTATCCCGCTGCGTTTACACTGCACCGTGTGTCGTATGTGCTCAAGCACGACTGGTTTGAAGACTATAAGGTCCATGTTTTTGCCCATGGCGCTTTCGGCAAAAGCAAATATTATAAAATTGACCTGGACAAGCGAAACGCCTATAAAGGGTTGCTCAAAGAATTGAAGAATAAGAAAGACTGATGACGGCGTATATTATTCGACGATTGTTGTATATGATTCCGGTGGTGATCGGTGTGCTGCTGGTGACGTTCTGCCTGTTCACGCTGGTCGGGGGCGATATCTCTCAGCAGATCGCCGGTAAAAACGCCGACGCCGAGACCATTGCCGAAATTCGACACGAATACGGATTCGACAAGCCGCTGTTTGCGGGCTATAAGCTACCTGAGGGAGATGAACAACTTTGGGAGTCAGAAAAGGAAGCGTTCATTCAAAACCTTAAAGCGGAAGCGATAGAGAAATCCGGCTCTGAAGAAGTGAGTGTTACAGAGTATGACGCGAAGAAGAAATGGCTTAGCCAAAGGTTCTGGAAGGGTATCAAGCAAGGCAAACTTAAGCAAGTATTATCGATGTTAACATTTGACAGCCAGTTTCTCGACCATTTCAAAAAGGCCTTTACGTTCAATTTCGGCCGGGCGCTGGATCGTGAAAAGATCGGCGAAAAAATCGCCCGCGGCGTGGGACCGTCGCTGGCCCTGACGGTGCCGATGTTTATCGGGACCGTGGTGATCTCCATCAGTTTTGCTCTGATCGTGGCATTCTTGCGCGGGACGGTCTGGGACCATACCATTGTGATTTTGTGCGTGGCCGGAATGAGTATTCCCTACCTGAGTTTTATTATTTTCGGCCAGTATTATTTTGCTTACAAGCTGGACTGGTTCCCGATTTTCTACGACCCCAGCCGCCCGATGTATTTAAGCATCGTCCTGCCCGCCCTGATCGGCATTGTCGCCGGACTGGGCACGAATCTGCGATTCTATCGAACGATCATGCTGGACGAAATTCGTAACGACTACGTCCGCACGGCATTCGCCAAAGGACTGGCCACCCCCAAGGTGCTGTTCAAGCATGTCCTGAAAAACGCGATGATCCCGATTGTGACCAATGTGGTTCTCTCGATTCCTTACCTGATTCTGGGATCGTTACTGCTGGAACGCTTTTTCGGGATTCCTGGCCTGGGCTATTTAATGATCGAGGCGATCAACGCCCGCGACTTCTTTGTACTGAACGCCATGACCTTCATCATGGCGCTGCTGATCGCATTCTTTACGTTGGTAACGGATATCTGTTACGCATGGGTTGACCCAAGAGTGAAATTTGACTAACGCAGAACAAACAATCGAAATGAAAATGCGACCCGTTAAGGGACGAAGCTTATGGGCCGATGGTATTCGACGTTTACGCAAGCGCAACTTTGCGATGATCTGTTTCGGGATTGTACTGGTTTATTTTATTCTGGCGGGAATCATCTTTTTGGACGAAGTGTTCAACTGGAACCTCAAAGCATTTCAATGGAACGAGATTGTCGGGCCGTCCTATCAGGCCCCGATGGCCGAGTACACCTGGACGCCGGAAGGGCAGACCGAGTCCCGTACCGACTGGACGCTGTTCGGCACCGATTTTCTCGGCCGCTCCACGTTGCGAAAAACCATCTACGGGGCCAAGACCTCGGTTACCGTGGCCCTGTGCGCTTCTTTTATTAGCTTGCTGATCGGTGTGCCGCTGGGGGCGATTGCAGGTTATTTCCGCGGCTGGGTGGATGATGTTATCGTCTGGTTCTATACCACGCTGGGAACGATTCCGTATATCCTGCTGGTGATGGCGTTCGCGGTAGTCTTGCGAGAAAATGCCTTCGGCTGGGAAATCCGGGGCATCACAGCGGTCTATCTGGCCATCGGCCTGACCAGTTGGGTCGGTATCTGCCGGTTGATCCGCGGCGAAATCATCAAACGCAAAGAAGGCGAGTATGTCTTGGCCGCGCGGGCGTTAGGTTGCTCGAATGGACGGATCATCTTTAAGCACCTGCTGCCGAATGTGTTTCATGTGATTATTATTAATTTCTCGCTGCGGTTTGTCAGCTTTATCCATGCTGAGGTTATTTTAAGCTTCCTGGGCCTGGGGGAAACGGACAAACCCAGTTGGGGGGCGATGATCGACGCGGCACGGACTGAACTGGCTCGCAATGTCTGGTGGGAAATGGCCGCCGCGACCGTTGCGATTTTCTTTATCTCGCTGGCCCTGAATATCTTTGGCGATGCCCTCCGCGATTGCCTGGACCCGAAACTAAGAACAGATTAATTATAAATTATGAGTTATGAGTTAAAAGATAATAACTTATCAGTAAGATATGACGGAAACGAACAACAGTTTGTTATCGATTAAGAACTTGTCGACGCATTTTTATACCGAACAGGACCTGGTCAAGGCGGTACAGGACGTCAACTTTGATATCCCTGAGGGTAGAACCCTTGCGGTCGTCGGCGAGAGCGGCTGCGGCAAAAGCGTGACGGCGCTGTCAGTGATGCGGCTGATTCCCTGGCCGCCGGGCAAGATTGTGGCCGGCACGATCACATTCCACGGTCAATCCCTGCTGGACAAGACTGAAGCACAGATGCGCCAGATTCGCGGCAATGACATCGCCATGATCTTTCAGGAGCCGATGACCAGCTTAAATCCGGTGTTTACCGTCGGCAACCAGATTGTCGAGGCCGTCAAACTGCATCAGCACAAGAGCGGCAGCGAAGCCCACAGTATCGCGGTCGAAATGATGCGCAAGGTCGGCATCGCCGATCCCCAGCGTCGCGTGAATGAGTACCCGCACCAGATGTCCGGCGGCATGCGCCAGCGGGTGATGATTGCCATGGCCCTGTGCTGCGATCCGAAACTGCTGATTGCTGATGAGCCAACTACAGCTTTGGATGTAACGATTCAGGCCCAGATCCTCGAACTGCTGCGGGGTCTTCAGCGAACGCATAACATGAGCATCATGCTGATTACCCATGATCTCGGCGTGGTGGCCGAAAATGCCGACGATGTCGTCGTCATGTACGCCTCTCGCATCGCGGAGACCGCTGCGGCAGGGCCGCTCTTCGAAAACCCGCTGCATCCGTACACACAGGGCCTGCTGAAATCCCTGCCCCGGCTGGGAGCCAAAAAGGACCGGCTGGATGTCATTCCCGGTTCGGTGCCCAGCCCGGTGAATTTCCCCTCCGGCTGTAAGTTCCACCCACGCTGCCCGATTGGAAAAGATAAGCCAAAGTGTCAGGGTGACGAGCCGCCGCTGCTGGAGGTGTTGCCGGGCCGCTGCACGGCCTGCTGGTTCGCCCCCGGCTACGAAGAAAAGTACAAAGAAATGCAGGCTTCTCCCGGCGTACCGGGACGTTGCGACGCAGAATGAGCAATAATCATGAATAACGGACAAAAAAAATTGATCGAGGTGAAAGACCTCAAAACACATTTCCCTATTAAGGCCGGTGTGCTGAGCAAAACGGTGGGGCATGTCAAGGCCGTTGACGGCGTTAGTTTCAATATCGAAGCCGGTAAGACGCTTGGCTTAGTCGGCGAAAGCGGCTGCGGCAAAACGACCGTCGGACGCACCCTGATCCGGCTGATACCGCCGACTGCCGGGTCGTTTATGTTTGAAGGCGAGGATGTGTTTGCCGCCCCGGCCGGTCGCATGAAAGTGATCCGCCGGGATATTCAGATGATGTTTCAGGACCCGTATGGGTCGCTCAATCCCCGCATGACCGTGGAGACCATCGTCGGTGAGGCCCTTGGCGTGCATCATATTTCCTCGGGTAAAAAACGGCGGGACCGCGTCGTCGATTTGCTTGAAAAAGTGGGGCTGTCGCCGGAGCATCTGAACCGTTATCCTCACGAGTTTTCCGGCGGACAGCGCCAGCGGATCGGCATTGCTCGGGCCCTGGCCCTCGATCCGAAATTCATTATCTGCGACGAGCCGGTCAGCGCGCTGGACGTTTCCATCCAATCGCAGATTATCAATCTCATGCAGGATTTGCAGTCGCAGTTTAATCTGACGTACCTGTTTATTGCCCATGATTTAGCGGTCGTCGAGCATATCAGTGATTGGGTGGCGGTGATGTACCTGGGCCGAATCGTCGAGTATGCCGACCGCGATACGCTCTATGCCAACCCGAAACATCCCTATACCTGCGCGCTGCTCAGCGCCATCCCCGAACCCGACCCCGCCAGGAAAAAACAACGCATTGCCTTGGGTGGCGAGGTCCCCAGTCCGTCCAATCCCCCCATAGGATGTCCATTTCATCCCCGATGCCCGCTGGCCGAAGAGCAGTGCAGACATCAGACCCAGGTACTCTCGCCCAAGGGCGGGTCTGATCGGCATGTGGCCGCCTGCTGGAAAGTAAAATAACCCAAAAGAGCGGCTTCCGGGATAAATTCGATTGACAAAAGGGGCGATTGCTGGTATGATGTATGCATAGTAAAATCGCATTTTTGGGAGCTGTTTTTTGGACGAAATCAAAAACACTGAGATATTAGATATCAAAATAGACGATGATGTCTTGATTGTGTTGTTCAGGCAGCCCTCGATCAGCGGTATTGGGGAGATGGAAAAGATCGCCGAAACCCTCCGGGATTTAATCCGGACCCACCACACCCGGAAGATGGTGATTGATTTTTCAAACGTCTGCTTTTTTTCCTCTCAAATGCTGGGCCTGTTGGTCAATATCTGGCGGCGGATGAAAGACGTTGAAGGAATTTTGTTGATCAGCGGGATCAACCCCCAGTTAACAAGGGTGTTTCGTATTACTCATTTGGATAAACTGTTCGATTTCTATGATGATTGGGAGGCGGCTGTTGCTGCGTTGCGTACTGCTTAAAACGCCGTGTTATCCAAACCCCGCTGAAGTGAGGGATTTTAGCGGTTTGGATACATTATTACTTTTCTCGAAAGGGTCCGACCATGCATTTAGAGACACAATTTTCAATATTTATGGTTAACAAGCCCGGGGTGCTGGTCCAGTTACTGAACGTCCTCGCGGATAATAAAATCAATATCGTCGCGATCACAATGATGGATTCGGTGGAGCATGGCGTCATGCGGATGGTCGGTGTCGGAGGCGACAAAATACGTGAGATTCTCAAGAAAATGAATATGCAGTTCAGCGAGACGCAGGTGCTTTGCGTCAATCTGCCCAATCACGCCGGGGCCTTTGCGGACGTGACCAATAAACTCTCAAAGGCCCATATTAACATTTCCTATGCCTACTGCACCGCGGGCGCCAAGGGCGGCAGGACCACAGGGATACTAAAAGTCGCCGACGTGAAAAAGGCGATAAAAATCCTCGAAGGGACCTCGACTGCAACACACAAAAAGAAAAGTAAAACCAAAAAAGCCGTCCGCCGCAGTCCCGCCTCCAGAAAATAGACGGACTTACTCAACGGTGACGCTTTTGGCGAGGTTACGCGGTTTGTCCACATCGTGTCCGCGGAGAACAGCGGCGTGGTAGGCCAGCATTTGCAGCGGCACGACCGTCAGCAGCGGTTGGAGTTCTTCGGCGGTATCCGGCACCGTGATCAGGTGGTCGGCATAGGGTTTGATATGCTCATCGCCTTCTGTGGCGACGACGATGGTTCTTCCGCCGCGGGCGCGCACTTCCTCGATATTGCCGATAATTTTTTCATACTGTGAACACTTTGTCGCGATGAAGACCGCCGGCATGTTGTCCGTGATCAATGCAATCGGCCCGTGCTTCATCTCCGCCGCGGGCAGGCCTTCGGCGTGGATGTAGCTGATTTCCTTGAGTTTGAGAGCGCCTTCCAGTGCAACCGGGTAATTAAACCCGCGCCCCAGGAACAGCCAGTTTTCCTTGTGGGCATTTTCCTGTGCGATCTTCTTGATAGGGTCGGATTGTTCCATGACCCTGGCGATTTTTTGCGGAATCGCTGCAAGCTCTTTCAGGAGATTTTTCGCGACATCCGAACTGAGATGACGGCGGCGGGCCAGTTCAATGGCCAGCATCGTCAAGACCGACACCTGCGCGGTAAACGCCTTGGTGCTGGCGACGCCGATTTCCGGCCCTACCCGCAGATACACACCGGCGTCCGTGATACGTGCAATCGTAGAACCGACGACATTGACGATGCCCAGGACGAGCGCGCCGCGTTCTTTCGCTAATTCAACCGCCGCGAGCGTATCCGCGGTTTCGCCGGACTGGCTGATGGCGATAAAGATAGTGCCTTCATCGACGATGGGGTTCCGATAGCGAAATTCGCTGGCATAGTCCACCTCTGTGGGGATGCGGGTAAGCTGCTCGAACAGGAATTCGCCCACCAGTCCCGCATGCCAGGCCGTCCCGCACGCGCTGAGGATAATGCGTTTGGTCCGCGTCAGGTCGCGCAGGTGGTTCTGAATGCCGCCCAGAATGACACGCCCGTTCTTCACATCAATACGCCCGTTCAGGCAGGTCTCCAACACCTGCGGCTGCTCGGCGATTTCTTTCTGCATGTAATGATCGAACCCCTCAAGTTCGATCTGATCCAGCGAGATTTCGATCTCTTTGAGTTCTTTTGTCACTTCTTTGTTAGCGATGGTTTTTGTGTCAAATCCGCTGGAATCGATGGTGACCATTTCGCCGTCGGACAAATAGATGGCCTGGGAGGTATGCTCAATAATGGCTGAGGCATCCGAGGCGATGATGTATTCATTGTCGCCGACGCCCAAAATCAGCGGGCTGCCGTTTTTGACGCCGATCATCATATCGGGGCAGTCCGAACACAGAATCGCCAGCCCGTAGGTGCCTACGACTTCGTTCAATGCCTGCTGGACAGCCCATTCGAAATGGTTGCACTGTGCGGGAGCGGACTCGCCGTTACGAGCCTGTTGCTTTTCATAAAAATAACCAATCAGGTTTGCGACGACTTCGGTGTCCGTTTCGGTCTTGAATTCGCAACCCTCTTTAATGAGCCATTTTTTCAGGATGGCGTAGTTTTCGATAATGCCGTTGTGTACCACGGTGATTTTACCGGTGTAATCGGTGTGTGGGTGAGCGTTAGTGGTGTTCGGTACACCATGTGTGGCCCAGCGGGTATGACCGATGCCGACGGTGGCAGGGGATTCAACCTCGGGAAGGATTTCTTCCAAGTTGGCGATCCGGCCGCTGGTTTTATAGACATCGAATTGACTGTCTTTGAGCAGGGCGACGCCGGCGGAGTCATAACCGCGGTATTCGAGCCGTTTGAGGCCTTCGGTCAGAATCGGTTGAGCATGTTTTTTTCCGAAATAAGCGACTATTCCACACATTGTAACGTCCTTTAGTACAGATTCTTGCTGTCATTTGAAGGTGTTTTCATGTTGCTGTATTATCGACGAAACGGCCGGCTTAGTAAAGCAAAAAAGAAGGTATCTTGCCCCATACGAGGATTCGAAATGCCATTTACTCGTTTGAGATGGCCGTATCCTTATTCTTTCGGGTGCCGCGGTACATTTCGTATTTTAACAGACGGCATTCGATGCTGGCGTTGAAAAAGGGGATCTTTCGGCTGGTTCGCAGGCCGATTTTTTTGCCCAATTGGGGGTTTCCGGTGAAAATGTAGCCCGTGTAGCCCGCGCATTTTTGTTTGAAAAAATCCCCGATGCGGGCATACAGAAGTTCCAGTTCCTCGATCTCACCCAACCGCATTCCGTATTCGGGGTTCATGATGATAATGCCGTCGGCATCCGGTTCGATCGGGGTCTCGGCAAAATCGCATACACCAAACTCGATGAGATGGTCAACCCCTGCGGTCATAGCATTCCGCTGTGCCGAACGGACAGCTTCGGGGTCGATATCAGTGGCGATAATCCGGGTGGGTGTGAACTCGGCCTTGCCGCGTTTTTTGCTTTGCTTACCGGCCTCGGTTCGCATCTGCTGCCAGGCGGGTTCGTCATAGAGCAGGGTATGCATAAAGGCGTAGTTGGATCGCATCAGGCCGGGCACACGATGCGAGGCAATCAAAGCCGCTTCGATGGGCAGTGTTCCGCTGCCGCACATGGGACAAATAAGCGGCTGCGAGCCGTCATAGCCCGTTGTCAGGATAATTGCCGCCGCCAGCGATTCCCGAAGCGGGGCCTTGCAGGGAATTTTGCGATAGTTTCGATCCGAAACCTTTTGGCCGGACGTATTCAGGTAAATCCAGCATTTATCATCTTTCCAGTAGGCCTGAACCACAACTTTATCACGTTCTTTTCCGGAATTGGGACGGGCGCCGGTTTTCTGCAGGATACGATCTACGATGGCATCCTTGATCTTGAGGTTGGCGAACATGGTATTCTCAATGGTTGGCGTTTCAATCCGGCCAATCACACAGACATACTCCTCCGGCGAAATGATTTCCTCCCACGGCAGGGCAGTCGTGTGCTTGTAAAGCTGATCGGGATTGTGACACTGGAAATGTTTCAGCAGATACAGGACATTGAACGCCGTCCGCAGGTGCAGGTTCAGTTTCATGCAGTCGTAAATATCGCCGGTGATCTCCACGCCGGTTTCATGGGTCGAATCAATCGTAAACCCCAACGCTTGAATTTCGCCGGACAACATTTCCGAAAGCCCTTTGGCACAAGTGACCAGAATTGTACTTTTATCATTACTCTTCATCCGGCACATCATAGTCGGCTGATTGTAAGAGTTCAAGCTTTAGCTTGTTTTGTTTTCAGTGCAGGCAGGATGCCCGCGGTACCGATTACTCCCTCTCCCCTTCGGAGTACTACCCTTTGGCAGGGGAGAGTTTTGAGAGCTACATTGTTTTGTAACGCGGGCCGCCGGTTGGTTCCGGGACGGTCCAGCGGATGTTGTCGTAGGGACATTTTCGCTGGCAGGTTTTGCAATGCAGGCAGTTGGAAGGATTGGCCGCTTTGGGTTGCCCCTGGATACTTTCATAAACGCCCGCCGGGCAGAACGTAATACACGGAGCGCCGAATTTACCTAAGCAGGTTTCCCGACAGACGGTCTCGTTGGCAATCAGCAGGTGACAGGATTGTTCCTCGCGGTGTTCCGTCGCCGCAACCGCGGTAAAGGTGTCCTTATCAAATTTGACCGGAGGCCTGAGTCGATAAGTTGCCGTGGTCATGGTTTGGTAATCCGGTTCGGCATGAAACTTCGGCAGCCATCCGCCCAGTACCGACAGTGGCATCCCGAATAACGGGCCGAATTTGGCGACCGTCTGACGGAAGTTTTTCGCCGATTCCATCTCTTTGATGACACCTGTGTCGTTGAGTTTTTTGGTGTAAATGCGAGCCAGTCCCTTGGGTGCGTCCAGGCCGTCCGCAACAGTTTCCGCGGCAGCGATGCCGGATTCGATGGCATTATGCAGCCCCTTGATTTTGCACATATTGACAAAGCCCGCACTATCACCGAGCAGCAGTACATTGCTTCGACCGATAGTTCCCGTTTCCGGGCAGCGGGGGATCGCGTACAATCCGCCTTCGGGGATCATTTTGGCGCCGGCTTCTGTGATGGTGCCGCCGTCAATAAACCGCTTGACGAATTTATGTTCCTTGAAGCGGGTCAATGCGTCCTGGGGGTTGAAATCACAGTACTTGTAGTCCAGTCCCACGATCATACCGACGGCGATGTGATTGTTGCCCATCGGATACATAATGCCTCCCCCGAACATAGATGGGCCGACCACCGGCGTCCAGATGGGATACCCCATGGCGTGAACGACACGGCCGGCGCCGAATTTTTGGTATTGGTCATCACTAACCTTGATCAGTTCCTTAACACCGAGGGAGTAAAGTTGCGTTCCTTGCCGCATCAGACCTGCCCTCTCGACAAATTGTTCGGCCAGCAGGCCGTCACACCCTTCGGCGATAATGACGGTTTTGGCGCGAATAATCTCTCCCGCCAAATAGTTGCGTTCTTTATGTCCGTCTTTGCCGATGCCCTGGTCGATCAACTTCACCCCGGTTGCGACATGCTGATCCGCATCCCATAGAACATCTTTGGCGGCAAAACCGTGCAGGACTTCGACACCCAATGATTGCGCCACCTTGCAAAGCCAGGCGGTTAACTTGCTGACAGAGCAAATATAGTCGCCGCTGTGAGCCATCTGGCCGAATGCCAGCTTGAATGTTTTGGCGATTTTGATTGCGGCTTCAATGGGAAATGCCAGCTTGTCGCCCAGGAGAAACAGGACGTCATCTTTCGTGACTTTACTCAGCAGCACGTTTTTCGCGTCATCCGATTGAGCCCATTCAGAATCGACCGGGTCCAGCAGTTTTGCGATTGCGCCGGCCTCCAAAACGGCCCCTGAAAGATTGTGATTTCCGGGAAATGCCGCTTTGTCGATCACAACCACATCCAGTTCGGGCCTTTGGTTTTTCAGGGCAATCGCTGCTGACAGCCCCGCAGGCCCGGCTCCGACGATGAGTACTGAAACACTGTTATAATCATTCTTGTCTGCCATATTTCCTCACTCTGTAATGTTCGTTACAGTTTTTGTATGTTTAATGTTTATTCCTGACGGGTACGATCCGCATCGTCTTCCGGCGGGGCCTCCGGATGTCCTGCGTTCAGGGCTTCAACCAGTTCCGGAACGACCTTTTCCGCCGGGCCAACCATATAATAATCACACTGCTTGAAAATCGGTGCATTGGGATCCGTATTGATGGCAATAATGGTTTCAGTATTAGCCACGCCGATCATGTGCTGAATCGCTCCGGAAATGCCGATGGCGATGTATAAAGTCGGCCCCACCGCCGTTCCGGTCTGGCCGACCTGGTGAATACGTTCGGCAAAACCCTGTTCGACTGCGGTTCGTGTGGCGCCGCTTTCAACGGCGATACCCAACCGTTGGCGAATGGCACCGCATAATCCATTTAGAAGCCGGTCGTAGGTGTCGCGATTTTGCATCCCTTTTCCGCCGGAAATAATGACGTCGCTGTCAAAACGGACTTTTCCATGTGCTTTTTCCGTGTTCAGGATGCGGAGACTTAAATGATTCGGCGTCAGTGAAACAGGATGTTCGATAATCTGTCCTTTTCGCTCAGAGTTTGTCGGGAGTCGCTTCATTACACCCGGCCGTGCGGTTGCCATCTGGCAGGTTGAGTCTTTGGTACAGATGGTTGCCATGACATTGCCGCCCAAGGCCGGACGTGTCTGCATCAAAACGGCAATTTGCCCCTTCCGGCTGGAATCCCGGATGTCCAATCCCGTACAATCCGCCGTCAACCCGCAACCGACACGGTAGGAGACCATCGGGGCCAGTACGCGTCCCTGGGGCGTGGCTCCGTACAAAAAGATTTGCGGCGAGTATTTTTGAAAGACATCCGAAACCACGGTACGGTATGAATGCGGATCAAACTCTTTCAGCAGAGGGTCCTGAATCAGATAGACGATATCGGCGCCGGCGTCGATCAGTTCTTTGGAAAGCGGTTTCACGCCGTTTCCGACCAGTACCGTTCCAACCTCGGTCCCCAAAGAATCTGCCAGTTGGCGTGCCTTGCCGATCAGCTCAAAGGTGGCGTCGTTCAGCGTGCCATCGCAAACCTCAGCCATTACCCATACCTGGCCTGTATATTCTGGTTTTGTCAGCGTCAGGCCCGCCAGCATATCATCGAGGGCTTTTTTATGAAAACCAATGCTTTTGTCAGCAAGGATCGTCTCTTTGACGACCTGATTGATGTCTGATGGATTCGTGATATTCAGGGCATTTAGTTTTGCGACCAGTGCGGTGTAATCGTCCACTTCTTTGGAAGTGCCTTCGAAATGCCGGTCAAAAATGCTTTCGCGATGTTCCGGAAGGACGTAGTTTCTTTGGGTTTCAGATTGAGAATTTCCGACTTGCCCGGTTTTCTTAAAGCTTTTCCGTATGATTTCGGCTAACTTTCCGGCAGATTGGATTTCTTGGCACTTGCGAGTGGTTTTGCCGGGAGGAAACACGCGAATCACACGGGTTTTCGAACCGGCGACCCCCATCGCCGTGGCCTTGACATCATCGGCCCCCCATTGAATAACGTTGATCCGAGAGGCCTTCCGCGTACCGCTAAACGATGCAAAAAGCGGGCATTCATATTTCGCAACCGTGATAATGGCAGGCCTGCTCAATGGTTGTACGACCTGGCTGCCGCCGGAAATAATCCGGGTAAACGTAAATCGGCCGTTTTCATAGTTTGCTTCGGTGGCATAAGGAACACAGGGGATATCCAGTTCGTCAGCCATTTGCGCCGGGACCTGGGCCGTATCGCCGTCAACGCTTTGCATGCCTGCGACAATATAGTAATCGTTACTGCCGCCCAGCAATTCGGTGCAAATCTTTCGGGTCGCAAAGGCCAGCGGATTCGCAGTTGCCCAGGTATCGGCCCCACCCAGTGCCCGGTCCGTCAGCAGCACAGCCATATCCGCACAGCGGCTTAAACTATAACGAAGAACCTCTGCGGCCATGGGAGGTCCCATTGTCAGTGCAATGACCTTGCCGTCGGCGTTATTTGAGAGTGTCTTCATGTGACAGGCAAATGCCAATGCCTGAGCATCCAGTTCATTAATCACGCTTGGCAGTCGTGTTCGAATCAGGTTGCCTGTTTTCGGATCAAAAGCGTTATCGGTAATCTGAGAAACATCAGGTACCTGCTTAGCTAATACAATATAATGGCTCATTCATTACTCCGGTCAAACCAACGCGATGTTTATGTTTTGCTCATGAACAGCAAAGGGGTCTCTTGTTTTGGAGACAAGCTTATCCGGACATGGATATTTCTGCAATAGTGCAGGATTAATTCTCTTCAAAAGTGACAGGAAAATAGCATAAAAATGCCATTTTGTGCCAGAATATTAGCTATTACTGCTGTTTTCCTCAAAGTATCTTGATTTTCTAATACTGAACTGTTAAAACGAATGCCGGAAATAGCATTATCAATTATAAGGAAGACGATCTAAATCAATGAGGTGAAGCATGGCAGATTTGAAGGCGTTGAGCGAGGCGATCATCAAGGGGGATCAAAAGACCGCGGTAGAAATTACCAGAGCGGCTTTAGGCGAAGGAATGGCACCGGGAATGGTTCTGAACGATGGACTGATTGCCGGGATGAATGTGATTGGTGTGCGATTCAAAGCCAACGAAGTGTATATTCCGGAAGTTCTGATCGCCGCGCGTGCGATGAAAATGGCGATGGAACTGCTGGAACCGGAATTGGTCAAGGCAGGCGTTAAGCCCCTGGGCAAGGCGGTCATCGGGACCGTTCAGGGGGACCTCCATGACATTGGTAAAAACCTGGTGATGATGATGCTCAAAGGTGCGGGGTTTGAAGTGGTGGACGCCGGCGTGGATGTTTCCGCGGATGTTTTTGTCAAAAAAGCGAAAGAATCCGGCGCCCAGATCGTGGGTCTCAGTGCCCTGTTGACAACGACGATGTCATCGATGGAAAAGACGATTCAGGCGATTAAAGATGCGGCTTTACCTGTTAAGACAATAATCGGCGGGGCACCGGTAACGCAGGCCTATGCGGACAAGATCGGTGCGGACGGCTATGCGGCCGATGCGGCCAGCGCCGTCGATATGGCCAAAGACCTGCTGAATTAAGCGAGAGGGGATTCATCTGACCTCCGGAGATTGTCAGTGAAACGATATGCGCTCAGGATAGTACTGCTGGTATTGCTGCTGAGTGTCCCTGTGTTTTCACAGGAACATTCCAGCGGCACTATCGGCCGCGGCGACGGGCAGACGAATTTTTATGTCATCGACAGCGGCGTCGCCGGGCCCGTGGTGATGATTACCGCCGGCATTCACGGCAATGAGATTGCCGGTCCCCAGGCCGCCGATCAAATCCGCCAATGGACATTGAAACGGGGCACACTCATCATCGTACCGGAGGCAAACCGGCCGGCACTGAAAAAAAATACCCGCAATGTGCCGAGGGCGGACAAGGAAATTGAAGATCTTAATCGCAACTTCCCCGTGACCAGAGAGGAAAAACCTAAATGCCCTCTTAGCACGGCCCTTTGGAAACTTACAGAATCCCGGAAACCCGACTGGCTGCTCGATCTTCATGAAGGAAGGGACTTTGCACGCACCAGCACGAGTGTCGGCAGTTCGATCATCGCCGACCGATCGCCGGAGGCAAAGAAACAAGCTCAGAAGATGCTCGATTCCATCAATGACACGATCACCGAGAGCCAAAAGAAGTTTTTGCTGAAGAGTCCGCCGGCCAAAGGCAGTCTGGCCCGTGCCGCATCCGAACTCATGGGGACCCGATCCTTCATCCTCGAGACCACAAGGAAAGACCAGCCCCTCTCGCTGAGAATCCGCCAGCACAGGATCATGGTCCACCGCTTTCTGACCGAGTTGAAAATGATATCATCCGGTATCGATCCGGAAAATGACTGCTCAACGAATGTGCCGTCAATTGTATGTGATGAATAAAAATGCGAGTGACAAAACTCACCTTTTTCGTATTGTCATAATATACTGATCGCAATTGAAAATTCCCGTTTCTGCGCGGCGGAGTTTATCCCGGACTTGATCCGGGATCTGTTGCGGCCGTAAGTTATGATTTCGCTCGCGGGAATTTACTACCCTGAAGGGTATATTAGCAGATAAAGGAAGCATATGCACAAGAGATGCCACGTTGTAATCGTATTTCTAATATATATTTTTTGCTTAATGGTAAAGGCGGAAACAGTCAGGTGGAATGTCCGTGAGAAATATGGCATGAAGGCCACAGGTGTCCAAAAAGCTGTGACCGCAGCGAAGATATATTTCGTTAAAGAGCCCAATGATGTGGTGATTCTGGAATTCGAGGCCGGATCGTTCTGGTTGGAGGATAATGGTCCAGGCAAAGGCACGATTGACTTGAGCGGTATCAAACCCGGGCCCAATGGCCGCCTGATCTTTGAGGGTAAAGGGATGGATACGACGGTCCTGGTGTTCGCTGACAACAAGCATGCCCTGTATGGACGTGATGTCCACCGTGTAACCTTTGCCGACATGCACATGACCCGTAAGGACTACACCGTCAGTCAGGGCTTGGTCGTTGAAGTTGCTCCGGGCAAAGTCATCCTTGACATCCAACCCGGTTTTCCCACGCCGGAGATGATCTTCAACCCCTTCAGCCAACAAGGTCGTTTCCTGCGGCGATATACGAACAGCGCGACCGACCCTAAAATAATCGAGGAAAACAATGAACAGATTCCGTGGACGCGCTGCTCGCATATCGATGGTCAACGGTGGCAACTCGATCTTAAGCAGAAGAACAAAGTGGCGAATTATTCGAAGGGCGATCTGATCGGGATTAAGTCAAAGCACAGCAAGGGCGATGCGGAATTTGGCGGGCAGACCTACTGGTTCGCTTCCGGATCTGACTTTCGTTTTCAGTCGGTCAAATGGACCCATAAGAGCCGGGGTGTGTTTCGAGGCGGATTTGAGAAGGTTCAAATTGTGGATTGTGTGATCGACCGTGCGCCTGCCGTCAATGGACAGACGCCTTGTTTGGCAACGCCCGGCGGAGGGCCGCAGATTGGTCAACCGAATGATCCGCCCACATCAGGGCACCTCGTCAGGAACTGCCAATTCATCGCGCTCGGGGATGATGCGGTCGCCTTCTTCAATGCGACCGGCAAGATCAGCGGCTGCTGCATTCGAGATTCATTCGTTCGCGGCATTCTGGTCGCGAATGCTCCGGAAACGATATTGGAGAACAACACGGTCATCCGATGCCCGGTTCAGGTGAGCAAGGATTGGCGTTTTCACAAGACCGGGACAACGTCGGACTCGAACTATACTGATCACGATTGAAAATTCCCGTTTCTGCGCGGCGGAGTTTACCCCGGACTTGCTTGCCTTGCCACAGCTTAAGCGACGGCAGGATCCGGGATCAACTGCAACCGTCAGTTACGCCCTTGCTCGCGGGATTTTAGAACCTATCCTAAGTAACAGAATCGTGATGAGGCCGAGCGAAAAGTTCGAGGCCAAGGCGGCAGGGACGAAATCGCCGCAGGCGTAGCCAAAGCTACGTCGAGGACGATTTTGGCCCGACAACGCAGGCATCGGGCTTTGCAGCCGGCCGTAATAGAGTCGGTTACTTAGGATAGGTTCTTACTGCCCTGAAGGGTAAAAAAAAGCCCACAAGTCATTAAAACCGATGGGCTTGAAGTTTTAATTCAAACACATGAAAAGCAAAATTAAGAAGCTTATGACCCCTTTGCGGCCTTTTCTGCCGCCGCCTTTGCTTTGCGTGCGCGTTCGGCTGCCTTACGGGGGGCATTCGCGGCGCGGGTTTTCTTTTGTTTTTCTAACCTTTTATTGAGCTTATCTCTGCGTTGTCCCATCGAAACGGCCTTTCTGTTTATGACTGCAAGTGCTTGATATTTTGCTAATGCGGATGAGAGGAGTCGAACCTCCACGTCCCAAGGGACACAGGCACCTGAAGCCTGCGCGTCTGCCAATTCCGCCACATCCGCAGCAGATGGGGTACTATACCGATTTTTCACCCCGCGTCAAGAGCTTTTTCGGGCTTTTTGGGGATTCAAGACGGGATGACTGGGAACGCGGGCGTCCCGCCCGCAGTATAAAGAACCGCGAATGGACACGAATAAACACTCATTTTAACCACGGAAGACACGGATTGACATGGATTTTACTGGATTTTTGCCACAGAGGACCCAGAGACCACCGAGGCAAATCGTGCCATAACTTAAAATCCCTTCCAATTTAATAACCCTTACTTCAGATCCCTGCCCGGTGCGGGGAATTTTACGTTTTAACAAAAACCCATTATTATCAGCGAGGGCATGACCCTCCTTGCAAATTTTCGCCTATCTTGTCTTGCTGTATTTTAATAGCTTCCCTTATTAAATCCTGAAGCCAAAAAAATTCTTTACGCTTACCCCAAAGTTTATTTATTGGTATTGGGAAATTGTATAAATTCAATATTTCATTCTTATTTGTGTTTTCGCCACTATTGGCTGGTGAAACTACAACAGCAATAATAAGACCATATATGAGACTAGATGGCAAAACCAAATTTCCATCATTCACGCTAATCAATCCTTCCTGAGTAAATTTGAGATTGTCTGGGATTTTTGCTTCGTGGTAGTGTCCGCAACGAACGACATGATATATAATATCTTGAAATGAGTACGTTCCATCTGAATTCTTTTTTAAGTCAGGATGATTATATGCAAGGTTCATATTGAGAATCTGCCTACCTCCAAATGCAATATCAGTAATAAGACCGAGGTTCTGATGGATGAAATTTTTGTAAGAACTTCTTCCTTTTTTATTAAATTCTTTTACTGCGGTAGCTTCAATGGGTGCACATATTGCAAACAAAGCTCCTTCAGAGTCAGACGCTTCCATTTTTTCAATAGCTTCACTTACTCGCTTACCTATACTCATACAGCCAGCCTGGTTTCTTGTTTCTCACACATCATTGTGAGGTGTTTCACGTTAATTTAAGGCGAAAAAATCTAATCCAAAGATGAATATTCACAGTTATGCAAAAAATCATAGATCGTAGCATCTGGAAAAGGAGAACTTATATCCGAGTGAATATTTTTATTAAATAATCCAATACGAGATAACTTATTCCGATCGTGAATTGAAAGCCCATATGTAGTTCCATAGAATTTATAATCCTTAACATATTGAACATTCCTTTGATCTTTTAATAGATTATAATTATCCTTACCTTTTTCAGTGAAAAGGCGTTTCATGTTTTCTTCAAGATAACCAAATCCAAGAAAATAGACTCTTTCAGCTTTCGAAATCAATTGACGTGCTTTGACAAACTCAGGTTGATCGGGGGCATACTCATCATTAATGGTTTTGATACATGATGCAGCTTGGTCAATCTTTTCACGACTTAAAAGAAATGTACCTGTACTTGGTATTTTTTCTACCCCTCCATATCCTACGGGAGGATCGCTGTCTACCTCACTAGGCGTCAATGACCCCAATTTACCGTAAAGATGAATAATCGGAATTGTACGGAGTTTTTGTTTTGCTTCTTGCCAATCTATCCCCTTGTACTTTGCCCTAATGGCCCTTAAAAGAAAATATTCAAAAGAGCGATCATAATTAAAAGTTACAACAGCGATGTCATTATTACCAAAATTTTCAAGTGTGGAATTTAATCTCGGAAAGAAATATTGATACCAATGTTGTTCTTTGTTTGTTGAGTCAGTCCACTTGTCAAGCCAACTGTCAAAAAGACTGGCTTGAGTTTCATAAGGTAATAAAACACTGGCAATCGCCCTGTGCCCAATGTCTTCGTAGTCAGGATGATGCTCAAGAAAAGCGTCAATTGATGCATCGGGAGATAACATTAGATCTTCAGCAAAGCCACGCACAAATTTTTTGATCTCAGAATCGACTTTATCAGGCTCATGTTTCAAATAATTAATGTGATCAGGATCAGTTTCTAAAGGTAAATTTTTAAGAGCCCAATACAACTCCATATCATTAACAAATGTCATTTCTCTATTTACATCGTAAGTTGATGTGTCAAGCCCGAGTAAGGCTTTGCATATATGAGCTTTGAGTTGCAATCCAGTTGGAAACCCATAGGGACAACTTGCTCCCGCCCCTAAAATTAAAACCGTTGCTTTGTTAATCATTATTTTTTTCTTCCCTTACCGGCGCCGATTCATGTTTCCGTTTCCATATCTCAACAAAAGGATCGGTTTTCAAAAGCTGCGGATTCAGCAAAGGGCATCGCTCAAAGCGTATTTTCAAAGTATACCGCCAGCGATCAATGGAATGACGACCCTTTCTCAAAGCATCCACCTTTTCGATAAACTTGTAAGCTATGTTTGAAGCCATCAAGGCAATCAAACAACCCAAACTATAAGCTCCAAGGGCCATCCATGAAGCATCTTTTCCAAGGAACCACAGTGTAACGAATCCAGCAATAAGAAAGCCAATGGTAAAAACCCATCGAGAAATCTTCTTAAAGCAAGCTCTTAGCAAAACGACACCCATTCCAAATGCTGCAGCGCCCCAGAACAGAACAGAATTGACTTCGCTACCAGCATCTTTCTTTGTAAAAGTTGAATTTAACATGACGAGAATTGACCATAATAAAACAGTCACAGAAATCAAAAAGGCGATACTGTATA
>Ga0272442_10002041_pt1 | contig 29728 bp, 25 predicted proteins | sample SSMForm2O_FD_200262 | JGI IMG/M metagenome (GOLD analysis project Ga0272442, IMG submission 200262) | Marine sediment archaeal communities from Little Sippewissett salt marsh, Falmouth, MA, United States - SSM-Form-2O | ecosystem: Environmental > Aquatic > Marine > Wetlands > Sediment ...
CCTCTTCCCCATATCCTTCCTCCAATACCCGTGCCTATACCATGTAACCCCCTGTATAACAAGTATTTCGCACACGTGCGCGTACGCGCCGCGGTTTTTGCGGCCCCTGGTTCGCAATGGGGTACGCGTGCGCGAAAGCCGTGCTAAAGTACCCCCATGCATTTCCTACTTGTCACTCTCTTACTCTCCCCTCCCTTAACAACCCAACTCCAATCCACCGACACCGGCGCGCTGACCGTCACCAACGCCCATATCAATGATGGCATCCTGGAGGTAATTGTCTCCGGCGACATCGACTCCCTCCGCGGCCGCGACCTCGAGCGCGAGGATCTGATCAACCGCCTCCTGTGGTCCGCCCGCGAGCTCGATCCGTCGATCGCCGGCATCCAGGTCTACACCCAGGACGGTCGGCTGCTCTCCGACGCCCTGCACGATCCCCGCGAGGATGCCCTGGTCCGACTCTTGCGACTACTCCCCCGCCCCCCGCTGCGCGGGCTCCCCCCGCAGGAACTGCCCTACGGGGGCAGCCTTACCGGCAAGACCATCGTCCTCAGCCCCGGACACGGCTGGACCTACTACGACTCCATCCCGGGCTGGAGCTTCCAGCGCCCGCTGATCAACATGCCCGACTGCTCCACCTGCCTGGGAATCATCGAAGACCTCTCCAACGCCCAGATCGTCGCCCGCTACCTGATCCCTCACCTGCTGCGCGCCGGCGCCACGGTCTGGTCGGTGCGCGAGCGCGACTTCTCCGAATCCGAACTCATCATTGACGAGGACTCGGAAGGAGTTGTCGAGGACGGCGCCTGGGAGGACGGCAGCAGCGCCGGCGGCTACGGGGACGACTACCGGGTCATGCTGGCCTCCGCGGGCGGCGGGATCACCTACCCGCTGGAGCCCGGGAGCGAGGGCGTCTACTGGGTCTCGGTGCGGTGGGTCGAGGGCTCCAACCGGGTCAGCGACGCGCAGTTCGAAATCACCCACCTGGGCGGCACCGACGTCCACCGCCTGGACCAGACCGCAAACGGCTCGCGCTGGATCCACCTGGGCGCCTATCGCTTCACCCCCGGCGGCGGCCGTCTGCGCATACTGCCCGGACCCGAAGCCGAATCTGATGCCTACCTGATCGCCGACGCCGTCCGCCTGGGCGGCGGATTCGATGAAACCGTGGTGGGCGGCGAGCCGGCCGACAAGCCCCGCTGGATGATGAACGCCCTCCGGACGCTCGCCTACTTCGGCCTGCCCGGGTCGGTCAACACCGGCGGCGACGTGACCGTCCGGCCGGCCTTCGCCGAATGGCAGGGCGCCGACGTCTACCTGTCGCTGCACAGCAACGCCGGCTCGGCCACCGGGACCGCCTCGGGTACCTCCACCTACCGCTACAACTGCGGAACCTACCCCGAACACTCCGCCGCGCCGGATCCCTCCCTGTGCGACGACCCCCCGGGCTCGGACGCCCTGCAGCGCTCGGTGCACCTGTCGATAGTCAACACCCTGCGCGACCGCTGGGATCCCGAGTGGCGCGACCGGGGCGCGCTGGTGGCCAACTTCGGCGAGATGCGGGTGCTCGACCGGATCCCCGGCGCCCTGGTGGAAAGCGCCTTCCACGACGGGGTCAACAAGGCCTCGGACGAAATGCGCATGCCCGACAACCAGGCCCTGCAGGACCCCCGCTTCCGCCACTGGCTGGGCTACGCTCTTTACGCCGGCCTGGCGGAGTTCTTCGATCCCCAGGCCGTCCTGCTGCCCCCCACGCCTCCCCAAAACGTTTACCTGGTCCACGACGCCGAAAGCGGCCTGCTGGCCGGCTGGGATCCGGTCGAAGGCGCCGAGGGCTACCGGGTGCGCTACAGCGTAGACGGCCTGGGCCTGGGCGAGGGGATCGTAACCGGCGACCCGACGGCGGTAATCGACGACATTGATCCCGGCCAGACGGTGGCGGTGCGGGTTTCGGCGCTCAACGCCGGAGGCGAGGGCCCGCCCTCGGAACTCATGACCGCGCGCTACCGGGGCAACGGGACCTACGCCGACGTCTTGCTGGTATCCGGATTCGACCGCCAGGACGCCTACATCGGGGATTTCCGCAACCGCCGCGACCAGGCCTGGGACCATGCCGAAGCCATCGCCGCAATCGCCGACCGCAACATCTACTTCGACTGCGCATCCAACGAAAGCGTGATCGCCGGTGCGGCGCCCCTGGAGCCGTACCGGGCGGTGATCTGGATTTTGGGCGAGGAATCGACCGCCGACGAGACTTTCGACGATGTTGAGCAGTCCCTGGTCACCGCTTACCTGCAGGATGGAGCCCTGATGGCTACCGGAGCCGAGATCGGCTGGGACCTGGCGGAGCAGGGCTCGTCCGGGGACCTGGCCTTCTTGGAGGACACGTTCTCTGCGACCTACATCTCCGACGATTCGGAAACCTCCCAAGTCTCCGGCGTGGATATCTTCGCCGGGCTCTCCGACTTCGGTTTCGACGACGGCAACCTGGAGGGCGTCTACCCGGCCGAGTACCCCGACGTCTTCGAGGGCCGGGTGGTCCTGGAATACGACGACGGCAGGGGCGCCGGAGTCACTTCCGAAAACGACGCCGCCCGGACGCTGCTTTTGGGTTTCCCCTTCGAAACCATTATTTCCGCCGACGCCCGCCGCGACCTGATGGACCTGGCACTGGAATTCCTGATGCCGGGACACACTCCCGACGACTTCGACTCCGACGGACTGCCGGACGACTGGGAGCATGAAAACGACACCGATCCGCTAACGCCCTCGGCCGACGACGATCCGGATAACGATGGCAAGACCAACCTGGAAGAGTACCTGTACGGAACCGATCCCCAGGTCAGCGGCATAAAGAAGATTGATGGCTGCGAGTGTGGAAGCAGTGGTGCCGGCCTGTTCTTTTTGCCGTTTGTTTTTCTGCTGCGAAGGCGACGATGTTCATAGAATACGACCAGCCGGTCTACCGCCCCCCCTCGGAGGCCCGCTCGCTGATCCTGCAGGCCACCCTGGGCTGCACCCACAACCGCTGCGCCTTCTGCGTGGCCTACCAGAGCAAGAAATTCCGGGTGCGGCCCGAAAAGGAGCTCTTCGCCGAGATCGACTGGGCCGCCGGGGAGATGCCCGACACCCGGCGGGTGTTTCTGGCCGACGGGGACGCCTTCGCGCTCTCGCCGGAAAAGATGATCCGGATACTGAACCGGCTCTACGAGAAGTTCCCCGGACTGGAGCGGGTGACCGCCTACGCCTCCCCGCAGAACTTCAAGAGCCGCACGGTCGAAGACATCCGCCCGGTGCGCGAGGCGGGATTGACCATGCTCTACTTCGGCCTGGAGTCCGGCGACGACGAGGTTTTGAAGCGCATCGACAAGGGCGCCACCAGCGACCAAATGGTCCGGGCCTGCCAGAAGGCCCAGGAAGCCGGATTCGATCTCTCGGTCACCGTGATCCTGGGCCTGGCCGGCCCCAAGGGCTCGAAGCGCCACGCCGAGCTGACCGCCCAGGCCCTGGACCGCATCCGTCCCAGGTTCGCCGCCGCCCTGACATTAATGCTGGCCCCGCGCACCCCGTCCTACCCGGAAGTCTACAACGACCCCGACTGGCGCGTCCTGGACCCCATAGAAACCCTGAAGGAGATCCGGATCCTGCTCGACAATATGCACAAAGACGGAATCACCTTCCGCTCCAACCACGCATCCAACTACCTGGCGCTCAAAGGCGACCTGCAGAAGGACAAACAGCACCTGCTGGAGATCATCGACGCGGCGCTCAACGATCCCGATTCGCCGCTGTTGAGACCCGAGTTTCTAAGAGCTCTCTAGTCTTTCTCGCAGAAGGAAACGACGCCGAACAGGTCGTGGCAGTGGGAGCCGGTGGGGCACAGGCTGGGATCCTCGGTGCAGCCCAGGACCGAGCAGTACTTGTTGCTCATCAGGCAGAAGGGGAAGGTGTCGTTGCAGTCCAGGTGGCAGGCGCAGGTCTCCCCGAAGTCGCGGGGGGTTCCGCCCAGGCACTCGACGCAGAACTTGTCCTGGGAGGTCAACGACTCGGCCTGGCACTCGTGGCCGACCGCGCAGGACTTGGTGCAGTCGCAGGCGGCGCCGGTCGCCAGGGAGTGGTCCCCGGGTTCGCATAGCTTGCAGTAGTTGACCCCGGTCCCGCTGACCATGTCGAAGGACACCTTGCACTCGTACTGGCCCGGGCAGTTGTCGTTCCTTCCCAGGGTGCAGCCGGTTATGGTGCAGCGGGGCACGGCGGTGTCGTCGGTGATGTCCTTGAAACAGTCGGGGGCCCCGGCGGCGCAGTCGGTGTCGCACAGGCACTCCTCGCCCATCTGCCGCGGGGTGCCGCCCAGGCACTTCTGGCAGAAAGGCGGCTGGGGCGGGTCGGCCGTGGTGTAGAAGTCGTTGCAGATGTAATCGGTAGGGCAGGAGCCCGCGGTGCAGTTGGGGATGGTGCAATACAACGGCCCGGGATCGTTCATCACGTCGGCGAAGCAGAAGGGATTGTCCGGATGGCACTCGTCGTCGCAGTCGCAGGCCTCGCCCAGGGCCTTGTCGTGGGTGGGGTCGCAGTTGTCATCGCCGCCGCCCTGGTCGCCGCCGGTGTCTCCCCCGGTGTCGCCGCCGGTGTCACCGCCGGTGTCGCCACCGGTGTCGCCACCGGTGTCGCCGCCGCCGTCCTGGCCGCCGTCCTGGCCGCCTTCCTCTCCGACGCACTTGTGAGTCTGGAGATCACAAGTGCCCGAGGCGCAGTCCTCATCGGTGGCGCAGCCGGGCGCGCAGATCCCGTCCTCGGCGCAGTACTCGTCGCGGCCGCAGTCGGAGTGGCTCTCGCACTTGGTGCCCCGGTCCGACTTGCTGCAACCCAAACAGAACAAGGGAACAAGGAGAATGCACAGCTTTTTCATCACACTGCCTCCCGGAGAAATTCTGGGCTCACATACTACCCGCAATGGTTACTCTTGACAACCCGGGGGTCTAAAACGCAGGCTGTATAGGCATGAAGCCGGTATTGGCAGTATTAATGATCCTGGGGTTTTCGGACTGCACCGACACCCATGGAACCCCGGTGGATCAGGCGGAGCTGGGCTACCTGGAATGCAAGGACTACTTCGAGTGCGGCCCGGGACGCTACTGCACCCCGGGGGGACATTGTTTCGCCGACTGCCGCACCACGGCGGACTGCGCCCTGTTCGGCGAAGGTATGGTCTGCAATCCCTTCGGCCAGTGCCTGGTGAAGGGCGGGGGGGAGAGTTGCAAGACTCACGCAGACTGCGGCGAGGGCCGATACTGCAACGGGGTGTGCACCGAGAGCAATGCATTGTGCGGCAGCGACGACGAGTGCATCAGTTTCTTCTACCCCGACGACGAGTGCCTGGGTACCTGCGCGCCGTACTGCGGAGTGGAGGACGACTGCCTGGACTCCTGCGAGAACTACCGCTGCAACGCCGACAAAACCCGCTGCGAGAAGCGCTGCCGGCTGGCGGGCAACGACTGCGAGACCGACCAGGACTGCACCCGTTATTCGGACCTGACCTGCACCCCGGTGGGGCAGTGCATGTTTCCGGGGTGGGAGCGCTGGATCCCGCCCGCGGAGTTGCCCCCCACCCAGTGCAACCGGGACGCCGAGTGCAAGATCCTCGGCTGGGGCTACTTCTGCGACTGTCTCAAGGAAGTCGATCCCCGAAGCGGGCTGGAGCTGTGCGCCGGCGGCGCCCACAGCACCTGCAAGGAGGACCCTGACCCGATCGACTTCGGCGACGGACCGGCCTCCAGCCCGGCCCACGAACTGACCGGGGTTTGGGGCGCCCGTATCGAGGTGGCCGTTCTGACCGAGGGCCTGCCCATCGTGGGCTCCCACAACAGCTATTCCTCCTGCCTGCACCTGCTCAAGTTCAGCCACCACCGGGGCGACACCATCGACATCGACCACCGCATTTGCGAGATCAATATCATCAACTTCAACGACGACGACTCCGAGTACCAGGACATGATCTGGATGGTCATCCCCAACTCCTATTTGTGCTCCCTGCCCCTGGACCACCATACCGCCGAGATAACCTCTACCGCGCCGGGCAGCCGCTTCGAAACCTCCCGGCTCCTGGAGGTGCGTGGGTGCCGGCTCGACGACCCCGCGCACGACCCGCTGCCGCGCAACACCGACTACGAGGCCGATCCCGGCGATCCCCGCTTCTGGGACCAGGACGAGGACGGCAAAGTGGGCATGACCGTCTATGCCGACGGGGTGCTGCGGGGCGAGATCTACAACGTGCAGCGCTGGACGGCGGTATATCCCGGCAAGTTTTTGGACTCCGATCGCATCTGCGGCCTGTCCGACGCGTTCAGCGAGGAGTACATGATCGCCACCAGCAACGAGGTGCTGAACCATCAGACCGAAACCACCATCCACAAGCACCCCGACCGCACTTATTTCCGCTTCATGCGCATGCCCGACGACACCTCCTGCGCCGACCTGATCAAGGAGGGCCACCGCCAGGACTCCTGGCTGCGCCACACCGATCACCAGATGGACGAATGTATGTGAGACACGGAGAACAACCATGCGAGCCTGCCTGATCCCGCTGTTGCTGATCCCGTTCGCCGCCTGCACTTCCACCGAGGGAACCCCGGTGGACCAGAGCGCCCTGGGCTACCAGCCCTGCGAGGACTACTTCGACTGCGGCGACGGGCGCTACTGCACCGCTACCGGAACCTGTTTCACCGACTGCCGCACAACCGCCGACTGCGCCCTCTTCGGCGAGAACATGGTCTGCAACCGCTTCGGCCAGTGCCTGGAAGCCGAGGGCCGCGACCGCTGCAGCAGCCACGAAGACTGCGGCCCCGACCGCTTCTGCAACGGCATCTGCTCGACCAGCGGCGCCAGCTGCGGCGCCCCGGAGGACTGCCCCTACGACTACGACGAGTGCGAGGGCAAGTGCGCGGCGCCCTGCGGCAACGACGACGATTGCAAGGAGACCTGCGTGGACGAGCGCTGCACGGTCACCAACGACCGCTGCGAAACCGACGCCGACTGCACCCGTTTGGCAGAACAGACCTGCACCCCGGTAGGCCAGTGCCTGATTCCCGGCTGGGAAAAATGGATCCCCCCCGGCAAGCTGCCCCCCACCCGCTGCACCAAGGACAGCCAGTGCAAGGTACTCGGCTGGCAGTACTACTGCGACTGCGACAAGGAGACCCACCGCAGCGGGGAAGAGTTCTGCGCGGGCGGCGGCGACGCCGACTGCGTCGAGGGACCGTTGGACCTGGGCGACGGCCCGGCCGCCAGCCCGGCTCATGGATTTTCGGGAGTATGGGGGATGCGCATGGAGATCGGCTCGGTGACCGTGGGAGTCCCCCTGGTGACCAAGCAGAACACCTACTCTACCAACCTGTTCCTGGTCAGGATGAGCCACGACGAGGGCGACACCGTGAAACTTGACGCCAAGGTCTGCGAGATCGAGCTGATCAACTTCAACGACGACGACCAGCCCTTCTCCGACCTGGCCTGGATGGTGGTCCCCCACCTGTACATCCGCTCCCTGCCCATCGTGAGCCAGACCGTCGAGGTGACCTCGGCAACCCCGGGCTCGGCCTTCGAAACCTCCCAGTCCTGCGAGGTCCGCGGCCTGATCCTGGACGACCCGGTCAACGATCCCCTGCCCGACCGGCACGTCTTCGACGCCGACCCCGAAGATCCCCGCTTCTGGGACCAGGACGGTGACGGCAACGTGGGCATGACCACCATGATGGACGGGATCCTGCGCGGGGCCATCTACAACGTCCAGCGCTGGAAGGCCGTCTACCACGGCGAGATCCTCGACGCCGATCACATCCGCGGACTCTCATCCATAGAGAACCAGCAAAACGTGATCTCGGCCAGCACCAGCACCCTGATCTACGACACCACCACCGAGATCCACGTAGATTCCACCCGGACCTTCCACCGCTTCATGCGCATGCCCGACGACACCGACTGCGCCGACCTGATCCGCGAGGGCCACCGCGAGGATTCCTGGCTGCGCCACACCAACCACATGATGGACGTCCCCGACCCATAATTCTTTCGATCTTTGTCCGTGCGCGTGCGCGTGCGCGTGCGCGAAAAAGCAACGGTTGATTCATTCCTCAAATCTTTAGTACCCTCCATAATCAATCAGGAGGCTCCATGACTATAATAGCCCTGATCCTGTCGGTAACCGCCGTAATCACCCCCACCGGCACCGCAAACCTCGACCCCGCCGGCCGCGACGCCATCGCTGCGGTCCTGCGCGACGCCGGCCTGGAGGTCTTGACCAAAGAAGTCGACCCCGCCCGCGCCGACGTGGTGGTGGAAGTCTCCTTTCCGGACAAGTCCTGCAAGCTAAACGCCTTCATCACCCCCACCGGCGACGAGCTGGCCACCGTCTCGGCCGGAAACATCGACAGGGCCGCCCTGGCATTGAGCGCCAAACTGAAACCGGCCCTGGAAAAAGCACTGAAAGCAGGCCTCCCCCAGGTCCTCTCCCTGCGCTGGACCAAGCAACTCGACCCCGACCCGGCGCTGGTGGCCACCGCTTTCTTCAAACACAAAGGCATCCCGGCCGAACCGATGCCCATGCGGGAGGACAGCGCCGGCTTCCGCTTCAAGACCAAGAAAAGCCCGGCGACAATGCGCGACCTGCTACGCGACTACCTCTCCGCCCGGTACCGCATAACCCAGGAGCCCCCCGCCAAGTTCCCCAGCTCCCCGCGCACACACATGTTCCTGCTGCGCAAGAAATAATCTGCATGAAGTTTGCTCTGCTGGCCCTGTTGTTGTCCTCTTCCGCCTTCGCAGCAAGCGGAGAAGACGTCCAGGCGCGGATGGAAAAAGATGCTTCGGCGGACAGGCCCCTTCTGGCGCGCGTGATCGTCTGCCTGGCCGACAACCGGCACCAGGGAATCGTGCCGGTGAAGCCCAAGCTTGGCAACGGGCAGGATCCCAAGAACAACCTGTATTGGGGCGCGTTGTATGGGGTGAAGACCCACCTGCTCAAGTCGGGCTGGAAGCGGGTCGCCGACAAAACCCCGCTCAAGAAAGGCATGCTGGACCGCATCGTGTTGCAGCAGAAGATCGGAAAGAGAGACGCCCGGATCATCGCCGAGGCCTGGGACGGGCGGGAGATAAAGAAGGCCACCCTGCGCTTTTTGGAATTGGCCGCCAAGGGCGAAGCCCATGTGGTAGTGTACGTGGGCCACGACGGATTGATGGACTTTGAGCTGGAGGAAAAACCGAAAGCCGTCGAGGGCGCGCCGGCGGCCAGCGCGGCGGTCTTCGCCTGCGCCAGCCGGGAGTACTTCCGGGAGATCCTCAGGGGCATCGGGGTGCATGCGCTGGTGTTGACCACCGGACTTATGTGCCCGGAGGCCTATACCTTGGACGCCATGATCAAGGCGTGGTTCTCGGGGGCTGACGCCGCGGCCACCCGGGAGGCGGTGGCGGGGGCTTATCGGAAGTATCAGAAGTGCTCTCTTAAAGCGGCGAGGGGGTTGTTCACAGGCGAGTAAGGCGCCCGGGCACGGGCACGCGCACGGGCACGGGCACGCACCTTCCTTGACGTACGTGCCCGTATCCACTACCATTCCGGGCCATGAATATACTGGTTGTCGGCGCCGGTGTCGTGGGTGAGTCGCTGGCGGAGCAGTTGTCCGGCGAGGGTCACCGGGTTTCGATGATTGACCGGGACCGGCAGAAGATTAAAAAACTCGGAGATAAGCTGGACGTCCTCACGGTGCACGGGAACGCGGGGATGCCCAGCGTGCTGGACCGGGCGGGGATCCGCTCGGCGGGGATGGTGATTGCGGTCACCGACATAGACGAGGTCAACCTGGTGGTGGGGATGCTGGCCTCCAAGATGGGGGTCAAGCACCGCATCGTGCGCATCCGCAACCAGGAGTATTTGCAGAACGACTGCGTTATCTCGCTGCACGAGCTGGGAATCGACCACGTGATCAACCCGGATCCGGCCATCGTCAACGCCCTGGCGCGCATGATCGAGATCCCCGGTTCCTCGGACTTCGCCAACCTGGCCGGGGGCCAGGTGCTGATGCTGGGCTTCGATATCGCCGAGGACAGCCCCCTGGTGGGCCGCACCATGGCCGAGTTGCGCGAAGTGGGCAAGCTGGACGCCTTTTTAATCCTCTACATCACCCGCGGTGACGAGGTGATCGTCCCCAAGGGTCAGGACAAGATCGAGCCGGGCGACAACATCCACCTGCTGGTCTCCTCCCGCACGGTGGAGTTCGTGGCCCCGTTCATCCACAAGACGCCCCGGAAGATGGACCACGTGATCATCGCCGGGGCCTCCCGGGTGGGCCTGCAGCTGGCCGAGCAAGTTCAGGGCAAAGTGGACAAGGTGTTCTTGATCGAGCCCGACGGCGAATCGGCCTACGAGGCCGGCGAGCGGCTCACCGACACCACTGTTTTGAAGGGCGACGAAACCGACCTGGACGTACTGGAGGAGGCCGCCCTGGACGAGTGCGACCTTTTCTGTGCGGTTTCCGACGACGATCAGCGCAATATGATGTCGGCGCTGCTGGCCAAGAAGCACAGCAAGACCGCCGCGGCGGTCCTGGTCCACCAGCCCGAGTACGTGCCGGTCATGGACAGCCTGGGGATCGAGATCGTCCTGAACCCGCGGCTGGTCACCGTCGGAGAGATTCTCATGCACGTCCGGCGCGGACACATCCATTCGGTCACCCGCCTGGCCGAAAGCCGCGCCGAGCTTCTGGAGATGGAGGCCCCGGAGAAGTCCCCGGCGGTCAAGAAGAACCTGAGAGACCTGGATTTCCCCTCCAACGCGCTGCTGGGAGCCATCGTCCGCGACGGGAAGATGCAGATCCCCACCGGCAACACCCAGGTCAAGCCCGGCGACACCGTGGTGGTATTCGCCCTCCCCGACGCCATCCCCAGGGTCGAAAAGCTGTTCAACCGCCGCCGGTGGTTCTGACCCATGGACTGGCGTGCGGTCCTCTCGGTTCTCTCCTTCCTGTTGATCATCCTGGCGCTGTGCCTGGTGGCCCCGTTGGCGGTATCGCTGATCTACGACTCCCAAAGCCCCTATGAAACCGGGGAGATAGTGGGATTCGCCGTAACTTTGGCAATTTGCCTGGGGCTGGGTCTCTGGCTGCACTACAAGTTCCGCGGACGGGAGAAGAACATCGGCCGCCGCGAGGGCTTCGCCATCGTCTCCTTCTCCTGGATTGCGGCCGTACTCCTGGGCATGCTGCCCTTTTTGATCTCGGGGCTTCTGGGCCTCACCGACGCCTTCTTCGAGACCATGAGCGGCTTCACCACCACCGGGGCCTCGATCTTCGGCGACCCGGGCATGGAAATCGAAAAAATCCCCCACGGGCTGCAGTTCTGGCGCTGCATGACCCAGTGGCTGGGGGGGATGGGCATCGTGGTCCTTTCGGTGGCGCTGCTTTCGTTTCTGGGGGTGGGCGGTTACCGGATGCTGAAGGCCGAAACCCCCGGCGGGGTGACCTTCGAGCGCGAGCGCCCGCGGATAACCGATTCGGCCAAAGATCTGTGGAAGCTGTACCTGATCATCTCGGCCATGGAGTTCGTCCTGCTGAAGATCTCCGGCACGACGATCTTCGACGCCTTCTGCCACACCTTCACAACCATGTCCACCGGGGGCTTCTCCCCCCACGGCAACTCCATCGCCTATTTCGGCCCGGGCACCCAGTGGATCATCATCGTGTTCATGTTCCTGGCCGGGGTGAACTTCTCGCTGCACGCCCAGGCCTTCGGACTGCACTTCGGGCCGGTGGCGCGCAATCCCGAGTTCCGCCTGTACCTGGGCATCATCGGGGTGTGCATCGGCGTGGGCCTGCTGGTGGTTCCCTACCAGGGAGACATGGAGCAGCATGTCCGCGACGTGACCTTCCAGGTGGTGGCCATCGGCACCACCACCGGCTACGCCACCGCCGACTTCGACGCCTGGCCGCAGATCATGCGCATGATCCTGGTCTTGCTGATGTTCGTCGGCGGCTGCATGGGCTCCACCGGCGGGGGCATGAAAGTGGCCCGCTTTTTGATCTACGCCAAGGCCCTGATGCGCGAGCTGCACCGGCTGATCTACCCGCACGCGGTGCGCCCGGTGCGCATCGGCGACAAGGTGATGGAGCCCGGCATCGTCTCCAACATCCTCTCCTTCGGGGTCGTCTGGGTGGCCACCTTCCTGTTCGGCGCCATCGTCATGGCCTTCTGCGGCTACGACCTGGTCAGCTCGCTGTCGGCCTCGGTGGCCGCGGTGGGCAACATCGGCCCCGGCCTGGGCGCGGTGGGCCCCATGACCAACTGGGCGCACTTGCCCGACGCGGTCAAGTGGATCATGGGCGTCTTGATGCTCCTGGGCCGCCTGGAGATCTTCTCGGTGCTGATCCTCTTCACCAAGTGGGCCTGGAAGAAGTAGATGAAGCTGAAAATATGGGCAGCATTGATGATCATTGCCTTTACGCCCCCCGCCGACAAAGACCGCATCGCCGCCATCGGAAAACTGGACCAGAAGCAGAAAAAGATCTACCTGCCCGGGGACGACTTCGAGCCGATCAACAAGCCTTCGCCCGGCGACTGGCTGGACGTCCACCGCGAGCCCGGCCAGACTTTCGACCAGTACGTCAAGGCAGGCTTCATCCGTCCGGACAAGAAACGCCACACCATCTACCTGCAGCCCATAGGCGATTTCAAGAAAGACCGCAGTCCAGCGTTGAAAGCTCTTCAGGAGTGTGCCGAAGCCTACTTCATGATGAAGGTCAAGGTGCAGAAGCCCATCCCGGTGAAAGGCCACGACTTCACCACCCGGATAAATCCTTACACCAAGAACCGCCAGATCCTGACCCACGACGTACTGAAACTGCTGAAGAAACTGCTACCCAAGGACGCGTTCTGCATCCTGGCCGTCACCATGGAAGACCTGTACCCCGATCCCTCCTGGAATTTCGTCTTCGGAATGGCTTCGCTGTATGAGCGCGTGGGGGTCTTCAGCTTCGCCCGCTACGACCCGGCCTTCCACGGCGAGAGGCGCGGGAAGGACTACAAACAGATCCTGCTCAGGCGCAGCTGCAAAGTCCTGACCCACGAAACCGTCCACATGTTCGGCATCGGCCACTGCATATACTTCCAGTGCGGCATGTGCGGCTCCAACCACCTGGGCGAAAGCGACGCCCGCCCCATCCATTTGTGCCCGGTGTGCCTGCGCAAGCTTCAGTACAACATAGGCTTTGATCCGGTGGCCAGATATCGTAAACTCAAGCAGTTTTACTCGAAGTACGGCCTCGAGCCCGAAGCGAGCTGGGTGGGGGTCCGTTTGAAAAACATTACGGGGAAGTAAGGAGACGGAAATGAAGAAGTTGCTCGTTTTAGCACTGGCTCTTGGGCTGCTGGCCGGCTGCGGCGACGACGGCGGGCCGTCCAAGATCGACGATTTGAAGGTCATGGAGCAGATCCAGATCAGCGGTCTCTCCGGAACGGTGGATGTGGTACTGGACGACCGGGGCATGCCCCACATCTACGGCGAGGACATAAACGACGTGCTGATGGCCCAGGGGTACCTGATGGCCCGCGACCGCATGGCCCAGATGGAGTTCCTGCGGCGGGGCATCGAGGGCGGGCTGGCGGAGATCGCCGGCACTATAGATCCCAGCCTGGTGGATGCCGACAAGTCCGTCCGGGTTCTGGGATTCCACCGCCAGGCCCAGGCCATGTACGACGACCTGGAAGACGGCAGCGCGGTCAAGGACGGCCTGGACGCCTTCGCGGCCGGCGTGACCGCCTACATCGACGAGATCCGTTCGGGCGACGCCGCCTTCCCCGGGGTGATCTCAACCCTGATCAAGGCGGACATCCTGCAGGACTGGACCGCGGTGGACACCCTGGCCCTGGCCCGCTACCAGACCTACAGCCTGTCCTACAGCGGCTGGGCCGAGATCGATATGACCGCGGCCGCCCTGGGGATCCAGGCCGCTTTTGACCCGAACGACCTGGACGAGCGCCTTTCCAAACGCGCGGGGATCTTCTACGACTTCTGGAACTTCGCCCCGGCCGAGGACACCACCACCAAGGCGGGTTTCTCATTGTACGATCTGGGCACCAGAAAGCCGCCCGACACCAAGCTGGGCCCGCCGAAGCTTCCCCCGCGGGAAGTGCTCGCCGGCGCCCTGAAATTCAGAAAAGGCATCGACCGGGTCCACCAGTTGATCGGCGGCCCCAGCGGGGACCGGGGCTCCAACAACTGGACGGTGCTCGGCTCCAAGACCGCCTCGGGCAATCCCATTATGGCCAACGACCCGCACCTGTCGCTCCCCAGCCCGGGGGTGTGGTGGTACGCCCACCTGAACACCATGCGGGCCGGGGGAGACTGGGACGTGCAGGGCGTGTCTTTCGCCGGCATGCCCATCGTGGTCCTGGGCTACAACCGCAACATCGCCTGGGGCGCCACCGTGACCAACTACGACGTCTCCGACGTCTACCACGAAACCATCAAGACCGGCGGCGGGCCCAACACCGACACGGTGTCGTTCAACGGCCAGGACGTGCCCATCGAGAAGGTCCACGAGGTAATCAAGCTCAACATCGGCGATCCGGTCGAGTTCGACGTGGAGATGGTGCCGCACCACGGCCCGATCATCCCCGAGACCCGCACCGACACCGAGGCGCTTTCGGTCCGCTGGACCGGCAACGTTGCCACCCGCGAAATGGATGCCTTCTTCGGGTTGAATATTGCCACCACGCTGGACGAAGCCAAGGAAGCACTGAAGAGCTTTGAGGTGGGCTCGCAGAACTTCAACATCGCCACCCGCGACGGTGACATCTACTGGTCCACCCAGTCGAACGTGCCCATCCGCGATCCGCGGGCCCTGACCTACGATCCGATGACCGGGACGGGCTACTGCCCGGTGTTCGCTCTGCCCGGCACCGGCGAATACGAGTGGACCGGCCGGATCCCCGACGAGGACGTCCCGTCCGACCAGAACCCCGCGGCGGGTTTCATCGCCACCGCCAACCAGGACGGCGTGGGTACCAGCCTGGACGGAAACCCCTTCAACGACCAGTACTACCTGGGCTGGGAGTTCAACCTGGGCCACCGCATGGCCCGGATCCACAGCCGGCTGACCGAGTTGGTCAGCGAGGAGAACATCACCCCGCGGGACATGCAGGACCTGCAGGCCGAGCACCGCTCGTCCCTGGGCGTCAAGCTGGCCGGGGTTATCGTCTCCGCCCTGGACCGCGCCGAGGAGGAGCACAACAGCTCCGGAACCCACGCGGACCTGACCGCGGCGGTGACCGAGGCCGGCTCCAAGATGTCCAAGGTGATCGAGATGCGCGACCGGCTGGCCGATTGGACCTCGTTCGACACTCCCGCGGCGGTCGAGGGCGATCCCGGCGACCAGGAGATCGCCGACTCGGTGGCCACCACCATCTTCAACGCCATTCTCCCGCGGGTGATCACGCTGTCCTTCGGCGACGAGGCGGATCTGATCGGGATGCGGCCGTCCAGCGGCATGATCGGCAAGACCATCCAGCACGCAATGCTGGACCCGCAGAACATGGCCACCTACGACTCCACCCTGGGGGACACCGTCCTGTGGGACGACCTGTCCACCGCCGACGTGGAGGAGTCCCGGGACGACCGAATCCTGCGGGCGGCGGTCGCGGCGCTCGACTTCCTGGAAGGCAAGCTGGGCACCGACATGGAAGAGTGGCGCTGGGGCAAGCTGCACACGGTGCGCTTCAAGACCCTGGTACCGGTGGACGACATGCTCGGGCAGTCCTACGACACCTACTCGATCCCCACCCCCGACGATCCCGACTTCCCCGACGGCTTCCCGCGCCACGGCGACTGGGAAGTCCCTGACGCCTGCCATTTCAGCCTGTGGAGCGGAACCGACTACACCTACGGCTCCGGCCCCTCCCAGCGGGTGGTGGTGGAGATGACTACCGAGGGCCCCAGGGCCTGGAACGCGCTTCCCGGCGGCCAGCATCACGACCCCGAGGGCGAGCATCACGCCGACGAGGCCGAGCTCTGGCGCAAGAACGAAGCCCCGCCGATGTACTTCTTCGAAAAAGACGTGGTCAAGCACGCCGAAGAACGCATCCAGTTCACGCCTTGAAACCTGTATCCACATTTCTGCTCTGTCTGGTACTGGGGGCCTGCAACGGCAATGGCGGCGATAAGGATGCGGGTCCCGAGCCCCTGCCGCTCGACGAGATCCTGCAGCCGGGCGAGGTGCGCGCGGGGGTGATCACCAAAGAGAGCGAATTGCTCGAGGGCCCCGAGGCCCACGGGTGGCTCGGGGACTTCAAGCTCTACAACCACCGGGTGGCCTTCGTGATCCAAGGCATCGAATCGCACCGCGCCTGGGGGCCGTACGGCGGCACCCTGATCGATGCAGACAACCTGGCCGGACACGAGGCGCTCGAAGAGATCATGGTCCAGATCGACCTGATGACCCTCTACCCGGAATCGGCCGAAGTGGTGAGCGACGGCCGCGACGGCCAGCCCGCGGTGGTGCGCGTCTCGGGATTCCACCGCAGCATCCCGCCCTTGGACGCCGCCATCCTGGGCTCGATGCAGCCCTCCGACCTGGACATCGTCCAGGAGTACATCCTGGCCCCCGACTCCGATCATATTGTATTGCGCACCAGCATCGACGGCCGGGCCACGGCTCTGGACGTGGGCGACATGGTCCGCCTGGGAGACACAACCGGAAAGTACAAAGGCAACGTCCTGGGCGCCTACAACCCGCACCTCTGCTACCTCTACGCCGCCACCGACGCCCCCGTCCAGCAATCCTTCGGCCTCTACGAGGTTGAATTCTGGAAAGTCCACGAAGCCGACGCCCCCCTCACCTCCGAACGAATCCTGCTGGTAGGCTCCCCCGGCCTCGACGACTGCCTCCGCAAGTTCCGCGCCCTGCAAAACGAAACCGCCCTGGGCTCGCTGTCCGGCACCACCAAACCCGAAACCTCCGTCCTGGCCCTCGCAAACGACGTAATGGTCAACCAAACCTACTCCGACGAGAACGGTTCCTTCGAGCTGCAACTCGCGCCCGGCACCTACACCCTCTCCGTCGAAGGCGCCCTATCAGATCCCATCGAGGTAATTGCGGATCAAGTCGTGCCCGTGCCCGTGCCCGTGCCCGGTATTTTGAAGTACGACTGCAACGTCCCCTGCAAGGTCTCCCTGCAACCCGGCCCCGCCGCCCCCCTGACCTCCCCGGTGGATCTGCCCACATTAACATTCGACATAGACGGCTCCGGCCGACTAGAAGCCCCCCCCGGCGACTGGACCGTAACCCTCTCCCGCGGCTGGGAGTACTCCATCCACCGCCAGGACGTAACCCTCACCGAAGGAGAAACCACCCAGGTATCCGCGGTGCTGGAGCGCCAGGTCGACACCCGGGGCTTCGTCGCCGCCGATCTCCACACCCACTGCACCCGCTCGCTGGACTCCGACTACGACATCGCCGACAAGCTCTCCTCCAACATCTGCGAGGGCATCGAGCTGGTGGTCGCCACCGACCACGACGCCCAGACCAACTACCGCCCGGTGCTGAAACAGATGCAGGCCGAGGATCTGATCCAGGTGGTGGTCGGAAACGAGATCTCCGCCCTGTACGGCCACAGCGTGGTCTACCCCCTGCCGGTCCACCCCCTGGGCTGGAACTACTGGAGCTTCCCCTGGACCCTCTTCGAAGATGACCTCTTCGTCCGCCAGCTCGAGTACCCCGAGATCTGGCCGCACGCCCGGGAGCTGGGCGCCCAGATAATCACCGTGGCCCACCCGCTGTCCTACACCGCCTGGTTCACCTACCTGGGCTTCGACCCCCCGGACGTGATTCCCAAGTTGAAGGATCTCCCCCCCGACAAGTTCAGCTACGACTTCGACGCCATCGAGCTTTTGAACCAGCGCGATCCCGACGCCCGCCTGAAGGTCATGCTCGAAAAGGTCCTCCCGGTCTGGTCCTCGATGAACAACCAGGGCGTCTTCAAGACCGCCGTGGGCGTATCCGACTCCCACGAACGCGACACCGAGGCCGGCCTGGGCCGCACCCTGATAGCCTCGTCCACCGACGACCCCCAGAGCATCGACCTGGACGAAATCTTCTCGAGCATCAAGCAAGGCCGCACCCTGGTGGGCGGCGGCATCTTCGTAAACATCCACATCGCCGACGCCGGCATCGGAGACCTAACCACCCAAACCGCCCCCTTCGACGTCCACATAGAAGTCCAGGCCGCCGACTGGGTCCCGGTCGAGCAGGTAATCCTGATCGAAAACGGCGAAACCATCGAAATCCTGCCCCTGGGCCCCTACACCACCAACGCCGTCCGCCTGGACACCACCGTCACGGTAACCCCGACCAAGGACAGCTGGTACGCCGCAGTGGCCACCGGCCGGATCGACGACCGCCTCGACCCGGTCTTCCGCGGCGCACGCCCGGTGGGAATGACTAATGCGATAAGAGTGGATATTGACGGAAACGGCGTCTTCGATCCACCAACGCCGTAAAGGGTAGTTAATGAGATGAGATTTCTGGTTCTAAGCATTTTCCTGGCGGCTACGATAACCGGATGTGTCGACTACGGCGAACCTGGCGACGGTGGCGGCACCGATTCCACCAATGACGGTGACCCCGGAGATGACAGGGCCGACCCCGATGAACCCGGGGCCGCGGACGGCAGCGACGGTGGTGAGACATATGACCGTCCGGGCGACCGTGGAGGCGATCATGGCGGAGACCCCGGGGGTTGTCGCACCCACCAGGACTGCGCCACCCCGGACAACCCTCCCTTTCCCGAGGGCGCCTGCTGCGGATGCGGCGCCTGGTGCGATTCCAGCTCGGGAACCTGCTCTTACATGTGCGCGGACGCCATGTGCTGCTTCATGGGCCTCGGCTGCGGAGAACATTGCGAGGCTCTTTGCGACCAGCACGACCATTGCTGGGCAGATTTCCGCTGCCTGGACGGCGAATGCCTCTACGAGCCGCCCGCCTGCGGCATCGAGCCCGATCCGGACTGTCATTCGGGCCTGGAGGAAGCCGAATGCCGGGCGGTCGACGGATCCTACGTCTGCAGCCCCGCCGGCATGTGCTGGTGTATCTGCCCCACCGGAGACGCCGACTGCCCCTGCTGGCATCCCGACCACTGCGACAGCCAGTGCACCGCCGAGCTTCCGGGAAACGACTGCGCCGACGTCAGGATGGGCACCTGCACCGGCCTGGTCCAGATGCCGCCGGGGTGCTACTGCGTAGTCGAGGAAGACGGAACCTTCAACGGCCTGTGCATCGACTGAGCATTGAGGGTCAGACACTAGCACTTTGCACTTATCTTGTAACACTTTGTTTCCATTGAGAACTAAGTGCAAAGTGCTAGTGTCTGACCCTCGGTTCTCCGATCCGCCGGGGCCCTAAGGAATTGTCTTCACGCTGGTGATAACCGCTTCTTCCCCGGCCAGATGTTTGGCCATGTACTCGCGTGACGTTTGCACGTGCTCTTCGAGTTTCTCTTTCGGGAAGCCGACCGGGGCGAAGATGACCATCCACAGGGAGCGGGTCGAGTCGGTTACAGAGGTTCGCAGGGAGTCGGAGCTGGGGTTGCCGAAGGGGCCTTCGGCGTCGACCAGGACCGGGCGGCCGGATACGTTTACGTCGTTCTTGCGGATGCCGGCGAAGGACTCGCCTTCTTTGCCGGGGCGGAATATGACATCACCGCGGATCTTGTCGGCATCGTAGAGGCCTAGCGAGAGCAGGAAGCGCAGGGCGAAGTAGTTGCACAAATCGACGGCGTTGAAAATCTTGGGAAAAGGCTTCTTTTTTATTACGCGGCGGAGCAGGGACTCCGAGCTGGGGCGGGTCTTGGTGGGGTCTATGCCGAAGGTGCGGTACAAATCCCGGGCGTGGTTTAGGCCGGGGATTTCCGATGGCGGCTTGCCGGTATGTTCCGATGCCAAGGATGCACAGAGGGAGTCGATTTCTTGTTGCAGGGGAGACTGAGTCGGGCCGATCGAGACCGGGGAGGCGTGGATTAAGCCCAGGCGGACTTTGTCCGCGATTTCGGGCACGGGCACGGGCACGGGCGCGGGCACGTCTATTCTTGCTCCTCGGGGGGAGGAGGGATTACTACGTCGGCGCGGGATTTGTGTTTGGAGATTTCCTGGTGCTCTATTTCGAGGACCTTCTCCAAGAAGTCGACGTCGGGGTCGCGGGCGCGTTTTAGCCTGGCCTTCTTGGTTTGGCGGTAGTTGCGATTGATGAAGGCGTGGACGTCGGCGTTTTCGAGGAGGGTCGTGTAGGTGCCCTCGGCGATTATTACGTCGCGTTTCTGGGGGTCGATGGTTTCGGAGTCGATGCGGTTTTCCTGGAAATAGACCAGGGGTTTTTTTACCGGGTGGTCGGGGTGCGCCTTCAACTCCGAGATATTTTCGTCCATGAGATCCAGGTGGACTTCGCCGGGGCCTACCCAGGAGATGTCCTGCTGGCGCTTTTCGTGGTTGGACTTGGGGGGGAGCTTGAAGTAGTCGTCCTGGCCGAGGACGATTGCGGTCTGGCCGTCTTTTTCCAGCAGATCGGCCAGGCAGTGGGCGATCTCGCTCTTGCCGGAGCCGGATTCCCCGGCCACGGTGACCGCCAGCGGGCCGGCGCCGGAGTCCAGGCGCTCCTTGACCACCGCGTAAACCTGGGCGGCGCCCTGGCGGTGGTAGTCGGTGATTACCAGCTTGTCGCCGATCATGAATCCTCCTTGCCCGGAACCACCTGGAAGCCGCGGCGGCGCAGGTACTGCAGGAAAGCCACCGCCTGGGCCTCCCAGTCCAGCATCTTGACCTTTTCGGCCAGTTGCAGCGAGCGCCTGGACCGGTCGGGCTCGCTGTCTAAAAGGTTGCCTATGGCCTGGGCGAAGTCGAACACCTCGCCGGCGGGGACCACCAGCGCCTCTTCGGGAACGTACTGCACGGCGAAGGGCACCAGGTCCGAGCAGACCACGGCGGTGGCGGATGCGGCCGCCTGCAGGACCGACATCCCGAAGCCCTCCATCTCGGACGCGGACGCGTAAACGTCCGCCATGGAAAACAGCGGGCCGATGTGCTCGTCGGGAATGAAACCGGTCAAGAACGCCCGGCCCTTCAGCTCGGGCTTCTCCTCCAGGCGCTGTTTGAGCGAATTGAACAGCTTGTTCTCCGGCCCGCCGCCGATAAAAAGGTAGGCGTCCTCGCGCTCGCGGGCAACGAAGGCGAACGCGTCGAGCAGCAGGTCCTTGCGCTTGGTCTGGTCCACCCGGGAGGTCTCGAACACCAGCTTGGAAGCCCGCAGCTTGTCCACCGGTATGCCGCTGACCTCGGACAGGTACTGGTACGCCGGGGCGGTTTCCTTCTCGCTGTACTTTCTGAACACCGAGCGGTCCACGCAGGGCGGGAAGTAGAAGATCTGCTCGGCGGGCACGTCGTAGGCGGTGCGCAGCCGTTCGGCGATCTCGGTGGAAGTAGCCGCGAACGCCTTGGTGCGATCGCAAACCGCCCGCTCGTGATCGCGGCGCTCGCAGAATTTCAACGCCCGCACGACAACCTCGGAACGATCGCGGAAATTCTCCTCCTTCAACGCCGACAGCGAGTGCGGCGTCCACACGTGGCGATCGGCGGCGCAAAGATCCTTCTCCAGGCTTTCGGCCCGGTCGGGGAAAAGATCGAAGAACGCCTCGCCAAAGGCCTCGGCGGCCACCAGCGTGTGCAGGGCGGGGGCCAGGTTGTCTTCGGCCTCGGCCAGCGCGCTGGCCACCGCCCCCACCAGCCGATCCACCTCCAACCCAGCGTTCCGCCGGCAGGCCGCCGCCCACTTGCTGGCGGCCGCCCGGACTCGCTGGATGATCGGAGTGGCCGGCGAGGCCTCGGCCTCGATCAGGATCCTGCCCAGGTGATAGGCCGGGGCTCCCCCCAGGGAGCTCCAGTTGCGCTCCTCCTTCAAACCGGCCAGGACCTCGTCGGGCACGCACCCGGAGAGGATCCCGGTGATCGTGTCGGCGGCGATGTCGTCCTGCCATCGCTCCACCAGGCGCATTCCCAGCACCGCCGCATCCCAGTAGTGGGTGTTGACGAACTCGTACAGATCCCAGGGCCGGCACTCGCGGTCGGCAGCCTCCTGGCGGATGAACCGGTCCAGCCAGGCGACCTGCTCGTCCAGCGCCACGGCGATGTCCTCCTTGCGGATGAACTGGTCGCCGCCGCCGGGAACGAATATGTAGCGCACGTGATCGGTCAGATACTCGGGCTCCTTGCGGACCCGGTCGCTCTCGAAGTAGGGAAACCCCCCGCGGGCGAACACGGTCACCCGGTAACCCAGGTTGTCCAGGGCCACCGCCAGGGAGTTGACGTACATGTTCTGCCCGCCGGTGTCCGGCGCGCCACCGAAGGGAATTTCCACGCCCGCATAGCCGTGGTTGGTTATCAGCGCTACGTCTGGCCTGAGAGACTTCTGAAATACCTCATTATTGTTACCCGTCATTCTGCCTTTCCTCCCCGAAAATACGCGTGGGGTATATACCCTCAAAACGGCCGATAAGCAACCACCCCGGCGCGGTTTTCGACTGACTGCGTCATAACCATACTTTTACGATCCCGTTTTTCCCTTGCCATGAGTCCGCCCCTTTTGGTATGAAGAGTCGGGTCGGCATCGTGAAGCGCAAGAAACCTAATAAAATTCGGTTTATTCCAACTGATCGCTTGATCATGGTTGCGGGCAACTATGGCTCGGGCAAGACCGAAGTCGCCGTCAACCTGGCGATTGCGCTGACCGGAAAGGGAGTGCAGGTTTCCATCGCCGACCTCGACATCGTCAATCCATACTTCCGGTGCCGGGAAGCCCAGAGCTTGATGGAAGACCACGGCATCCGGGTGGTGGTGCCGCCGGCTGCACTGTCATGGGCGGACCTGCCCATCGTCGTGCCCGAGATCAAGGGCATGCTGCAGCCCGCCGAAAACCAGATGAGCATCTTCGATGTGGGCGGAGATGAGGTGGGCGCCCGGCTGCTGTCCTCCCTGGTAGACCCGCTCGGCGACAGCCCCTACGCCCTCTGGCAGGTGATCAACTCCCGGCGCCCCTTCACCGACACGGTGGAGGGCTGCCTCAAAATGAAAGCGGGCATCGAAAAAACCTCCCGCCTGGAAGTGACCGGCCTGGTGGTCAACAGCCACTTGATGCAGGAGACCACCCCCGAGGTAATCCTGGAGGGCTGGCGCCTGGCCCGGCAGGTATCGGAGCAAAGCGGCACCCCCATCATGTTCGTCACCGCCATGGACGACCTGGCCGACGCCCCGGAGCTCGGCGAGGTGGAGTCTCCCATCCTGCGCCTCATGCGCTACATGCTCCCCCCGTGGATACGGCCGGAGCACCAGAAGGAAACCAAGAAAACCCCCGCCGGCCGCAGCGTGCCCATCGGCCGGCCGCAAGGAGCGAAGTGATGCCGAAGATCGAGGTCAACAAGGAACGGTGCAAGGGCTGCGAGCGGTGCAAGGACGCTTGTCCCCAGCAGATCATCGGCATGTCCGATCAGTTGAACGCCAAGGGCTACAAGTACGCTACGGTATTCGACAAATCGCGCTGCATCGGCTGCCGCATCTGCGCAATTATATGCCCGGATGTGGCCATCGAGGTATACGTCGAGGGAACCCATTACGAGCTGTTTCAGTACTAAGGGAGAAAAGAGATGTCCAAGGTACTGATGAAAGGCAACGAGGCCATCGGCGAGGCCGCCATTCGCGCCGGGTGCGTGCACTTTTTCGGCTATCCCATAACCCCCCAGAGCGAAGTCCCCGAGTACCTTTCCAAGCGCCTGCCCGAGGTGGGCGGCAAGTACATCCAGGCGGAGAGCGAGGTGGCCGCCAGCAACATGATCTACGGGTCGGCCGGCGTGGGCATCCGCGTCCTGACCACTTCCTCCTCTCCGGGGATCAGCTTGATGGCCGAGGGCCTCTCCTACATCGCCGCCTGCTCCCTGCCGGTGGTGCTGGTCAACATCATGCGCGCCGGCCCCGGGCTGGGCGGCATCCTCCCGGCCCAGGGAGACTACTTCCAGGCGGTCAAGGGCACCGGCCACGGCGACTTCCAGCTGGTCGTGCTGGCGCCCTCGTCGGTCCAGGAGGCGGTCAACCTGGTGGTCCTGGCATTCGAGCTGGCGGAGAAATACCTGACGCCGGTGATGGTAATCGGCGACGGCATGATCGGGCAGATGATGGAACCCGTGGAGTTTCCCCGCGAGGGCGTGGGCCAACCCCTGGATCCCGGCGACTGGGCCCTCACCGGCGCCCGGGGCCGCAAGAAGCGCATCGTCAACTCCCTGCACCTTGATCCGGAGTACTGCAACAAAATCAACCTGGATCTCAAGGCCAAGTACGACCGCATCAAAGAGAACGAGCAGCGCTGGGAGCTCTACAACTGCGACCAGCCCTACGACCTGCTGGTATGCGCCTTCGGAATGATGTCGAGAATCTGCAAGACCGCCATCGACGAGCTGGCCGAGGAGGGCTACCGGATCGGCCTGTTTAGGCCCATAACCGTCTGGCCGTTCCCCTACCAGGAATGCAAACAGGCCATGCAGAAGGCCAAGCGGACGCTGGTGCTGGAGATGAATATGGGCCAGATGGTAGAGGACGTGCAGATCGCCGGCCAGGGAAGCCGGGAAATCGACTTCTTCGGCACCGCCGGCGGAAAGGTCTTCTCGCCCGACGAATCGAAGGAGAAGATGCTCTACTCGCTGAAACAGGCCGGCATCGGCAAGAAAACCGTGAAGACCACGGTCAAAAAAACGACGAGGAAGAAAAAACCAGCGAAGAAGAGGAAATCCCGATGAAGAAGATCTTCGCGACAACCAAAGGCCTGGTGGACATGCCCACCCATTACTGCCCCGGCTGCACCCACGGGGTGATCCACCGGATCGTCGCCGAGTCCATCGAGGAGCTGGGGCTGCGCGAGCGCGCCGTGGGTATCGCCCCGGTGGGCTGCGCGGTGCTGGCCTACGAGTATTTCAACTGCGACATGTTCGAGGCCTCCCACGGACGCGCGCCCGCAGTGGCAACCGGGGCCAAGCGTTCCCGGCCCGACCTGATCCTGTTCACCTACCAGGGTGACGGCGATCTGGCTTCCATCGGAATGGGCGAGATCATCCACGCGGCCAACCGCGGCGAGAAGATCACCGTGATTTTCGTCAACAACGCCGTCTACGGCATGACCGGCGGGCAAATGGCCCCCACCACAATGCCGGGGCAGTATACCACCACATCCCCCTACGGCCGGGACGCCAAGGACATCGGCTACCCGGTGCGCATGGCCGAGATCGTGGCAACCCTTACCACCCCCGGGTTCGTTGCCCGGGTGTCCCTGCACAGCCCCGCCGAAACCATCCGGGCCAAGCAGATCATCAAGCAGGCCTTCGCCTACCAGGCGGCCGGAACCTGTTTCACATTCGTGGAGTGCCTCTCCACCTGCCCGACCAACTGGGGCCTGTCCCCGCGGGAAGCCGAGAAGTGGCTGGAGGAGAAAATGATCCCTTACTATCCCCTGGGTGTGAAAAAGCGTCCGGAAGACTTCCAGGAGGATCAACATGGCGCTGCATGAGATCCTGATGGCCGGGTTCGGCGGCCAGGGAATGCTGCTCTCGGGCAAGCTGCTGGCCTACGCGGCCATGACCAAGGGCAAGGAGGTCTCCTGGCTGCCCTCCTACGGCCCGGAGATGCGCGGGGGCACCGCCAATGTTACCGTGTGCATCTCGGACAAGCCGGTGGGTTCGCCCTACATCAGCACCCCCCGGACCCTGCTGGTGATGAACCAGCCCTCCCTGGAACGGTTCGCCCCCAAGGTCAAACCCGGCGGGCTGATCATCGTCAACTCCTCCCTGGTTCCCATCCAGGCCGACCGCGACGACTGCACGGTAATCTACATCAAGGCCAACGACCTGGCCCAGAAAGCCGGAACCGCTCGCGCCGCCAATCTGGTCATGCTGGGCGCCCTGGTGGGCTTCTCCAAGATCATGGACAGCGCAACCATCGTCAAGATGATCAAGAAGGAATTCAAGGCCAAGGCCAAGTTCATCCCCGCCAACGTCGCCGCCTTCGAGGCCGGACTGAAAGAAGGCGCCAAAGCAATCCGGGGAGGTAAGAAATGAGCGCGGCCGTCACCAAACGGGCCAGAGACGTCCTGAAGAAACATCCGGCGGGGGAATCCAGCGCCCTGGTCAACGTGTTGCACGACATCCAGGGCGAGTTCCGCTATCTGCCCGAGGAGGCGTTGCGGCTGGCCGCCAAGCACTTGAAGGTAAGTCCGGCCCAGGTATTCGGGGTGGCTTCCTTCTTCGAGGGCTTCCACCTCAAGCCGCGCGGGGAGCACATCTGCACGGTGTGCATGGGCACCGCCTGCCACGTTCGCGGCGCCCCGCGGCTGCTGGAGCAGGCCGAGCGCGACCTGAAGATCGCCTCGGGACAAACCACCAAGGATCTCCAGTTCACCCTGGAAGAGGTCAACTGCGTGGGCGCCTGCGCCCTGGGCCCGCTGGTGATAATCGACGGAGAGTACAACGGCAACATGACCCCGCACCGCCTGTCCAAACTGGTCAACAAGATTCAGAAGAAGGGCAAGTGATGGCCGCATTCAAGAACGCAAAACAGCTTGCCGCCCACCGCAAGAAAGTGGTGGCCGCCCGGCCCAAGAACCGCAAAGCCATAGCCGTCTGCGCCGGAACCGGCTGCAAGGCCTTCGGCTCCTACAAGCTGCTGGAGGCCTTCAAGCAGGAGCTCAAGAAGCGCAAGCTGGACAAGAAGGTCGAGCTCCGCGCCACCGGCTGCCACGGGTTCTGCGAGCGGGGGCCGCTGGTCCTGTTCTTCCCCGAGGGAATGCTCTACCAACGCGTTGGGGTCAAGGACGTCGAGGAGATAGTCAAGCAGACCGTGATGAAAGGCAAGGTCCTCACCCGCCTGCTGTACAAGAACCCCACCACCGGCAAGCGGCACAAGAAGGAAGCCGACATTCCCTTCTACAAGCACCAGGAGCGGCTGGTTTTGAAGAACAACGGGCAGATCGATCCGACTTCGATCGACGATTACATCCGCATCGGCGGCTACGGCGGCCTGGTCAAGGCCCTGGAGATGGGCCCGGAGAAGGTCCTGAAGGAAGTCAAGTCGGCCAAGCTGCGCGGCCGCGGCGGCGGCGGGTTTCCCGCCGGGGCCAAGTGGGAGATCTGCAAGAACACCGAGGCCGACCAGCGCTACATTATCTGCAACGCCGACGAGGGCGACCCGGGAGCCTTCATGGACCGCTCGGTCCTGGAGGGCAATCCCCACTCGGTAATCGAGGGCATGATAATCGGCGCCTACGCCATCGGCGCCAGCGAAGGCTACGTCTACGTCCGGCAGGAGTACCCCCTGGCGGTCGAGCGCCTGCAGATAGCCCTGCAGACCGCCCGCAAGCAGGGCCTGCTGGGCAAGAACATACTGGGATCGGGTTTCAGCTTCGACGTCCACATCAACCGCGGCGGCGGGGCCTTCGTCTGCGGGGAGGAAAGCGCGCTGATCACCTCCATCGAAGGTCGTCGCGGAGTCCCGCGACGGCGCCCCCCCTACCCCGCCGTCGAGGGGCTGTGGGGCAAGCCCACGGTGATCAACAACGTGGAGACCTGGGCCAACGTGACGCTGATCATCGACCGGGGCTCCAAGTGGTTCGCCTCCATCGGCACCAAGGGCTCCAAGGGGACCAAGATCTTCTCCCTGGTGGGCAAGGTGAACAACACCGGCCTGGTCGAGGTGCCCATGGGCATGACCCTGCGCCAGATTGTCTTCGACATCGGCGGGGGCATCCCCGGCGGGAAGAAGTTCAAGGCGGTGCAGACCGGCGGCCCCTCGGGCGGCTGCCTGCCCGAGGAGAAACTGGACGTGCCGGTGGACTTCGACACCCTGCTGCGCGAGGGCGCCATGATGGGCTCCGGCGGCATGATCGTGATGGACGAAGACACCTGCATGGTGGACGTGGCCAAGTACTTCCTGAGGTTCTTGAAGTTCGAATCCTGCGGCAACTGCACCTCCTGCCGCGACGGGCTGATGCGTCTGCACGAGCTTTTGACCGACATTTCCGAGGGCCGGGGTACCGAGGCGACCATCGACCTGGTGGAGGAGCTGGCCCAGGCGGTGAGGGAGACGTCCCTGTGCGCCCTGGGAACCACCGCGGCCAACCCGGTGCTGTCGACCCTGCGCTACTTCCGCGACGAGTACGAAGCCCACGTAAAGAAGAAGCGCTGCCCGGCCGGGGTCTGCAAGGAGCTGATCACCTTCAAGATCGATCCCAAGGCCTGCAACGGCTGCACTCTGTGCCTGGTGCGCTGCCCCCAGAATGCGGTGGAGGGCGAGAAGAACAAGCCCCACAAGATCATCCAGGAGAAGTGCATCAAATGCGGCATCTGCAAGGACGCCTGCAACCAGGACGCGGTAATCGTCGAGTGAGGTCCCCATGGACGTGAAACTCAGAATCAACGAGGTGGAGGTCGAGGCCCAGAAGGGCGAATACCTGCTGGACGTCGCCCGCCGGGCCGGCTTCGAGATTCCCTCGCTGTGCCACCACGAGGCCGTCAAGCCCATCGGCTCCTGCCGGGTGTGCCTGGTGGAGGTCAAGGCCGGCAAGAAGACCAGCCTGACCACCTCCTGCAACTACACCATCGAGGGCGGCGAGGAAGTCACCACCGACTCCGGGCTGATCCGCCGCATGCGCGCGATCAACCTGGAGCTGCTGCTGGCCCGGGCGCCGGGCTCGAAACGGGTGCGCGAGCTGGCCCAGGAATACGGCGTCTCCCGTCCGCGATTCCCGCCGGTGGAGGACAGCTGGCTGCCCAACTGCATCCTGTGCGAGCTGTGCGTGCGGGTATGCGAGGAGCTGGGCCACAACGCGCTCTCCACCCAGGGCCGCGGGGACGAGAAAAAAATCGGCCTACCCTTCAACAAGCCGGCCGAAAGCTGCGTGGGCTGCGGCTCGTGCTATTCCGTCTGCCCCACCGGCTGCATCCTCATGAAGGACACCGCCGTCGACCGCACCATCTGGGGCCAGAAGTTCGATTTCGTGCGCTGCAAGCAGTGCGGAGCGCCGGTGATCACCGAGAAGCACCGGGCCTTCGCCATTGAAAACAAGGGACTGCCGGAGAACTACTATGACCTCTGCGAATCCTGCAAGCAGGCCGACGCCAGCAAACGATTTGCCGCTGTCGCCTGGCAAGACTGACAAGACGCTGGTGATCATCCCGCGCAACTGCGTGGGGTGCCGCACCTGCGAAGTGGCCTGTTCTTTCATGCATTCGGGCGCCGGCCTGCTGGGCCGCAGCCGTATCAAGGTTCACCCCGTCGGGCCGGAGCGCTTCGTGCAGGTGACCTGCCTGCAGTGCGTCGAGGCCGCCTGCGCGCAGGTGTGCCCCACCCAGGCCCTGGTGCGCAACCCGGACACCGGGGCCCTGGAGGTGAACGCGTCGCGCTGCATCGGGTGCGGCCTGTGCGAGGCCGCCTGCCCCTTCGGCCACATGCATTTCGACACCGAGCTGCGCCTGGCGGTCAAATGCGACCTGTGCGGCGGCCGGCCCGCCTGCGCGACCTTCTGCCCCCATAACGCACTGGAGTGGCGCTGAAAATGGAAGAGATAACCGTAAGAGTCCCGTCGGGCAAGTTCCGCATCAAGGAAGGCCGCTGTCCCAA
>Ga0272442_10002044_pt1 | contig 29723 bp, 30 predicted proteins | sample SSMForm2O_FD_200262 | JGI IMG/M metagenome (GOLD analysis project Ga0272442, IMG submission 200262) | Marine sediment archaeal communities from Little Sippewissett salt marsh, Falmouth, MA, United States - SSM-Form-2O | ecosystem: Environmental > Aquatic > Marine > Wetlands > Sediment ...
ATAGTGGCAGTATCTTTTTCATCATTTCTTACACACCTTCAATTTGTTCTGATGAATGGTGTGTCACGATCCCTTTATAAAGAAAACGAACTTGAGGTTAGTAACAAAGATAGGGAACAAAGGTATGTCTATTATCTATAAATATAAATAAATTCAAAATATACCACATATGGGTGTAAAATTGAGGTTAAGCGCTCGAAATAAGCTGGAAGGCACAATTGAAGAATTGAAGACCGGGGTTGTCAACTCAGAGATTGTTGTAAAATTGAAGAATGGGGAGCACATAGTGGCAATGATCACCAAGGAGTCCACAGAGAACATGGATCTAAAAGTGGGTTCCAAGGTCTTGGCAATAATCAAGGCATCGAATGTCATGATAGGCGTAGAATAATATCCACATGCTAAATAGATTTACAAGCAAAAACTTTAAAAGGTTGATTAATTCTCTTAATTTGGCATTGGGGACGTAGTGTAGAGGCCTATCATCATGGGCTCCAGAGATCCAATGATCATGACTACGGGTTTACAGACATGGCATATTGCTGTGGATGAAGAATCTATGGAGCGACGCTGAAAAATGCGTGATCGGAGAAACCCGTGGACTCGGGTTCAAATCCCGCCGTCCCCACCAATGCTTTTTTTATAAATAAATGTATAACTAAGAATAGATTAGGAAATTAAGATTTACCATATCTATTTAGTTAAAAGAGTCTTTAAATCGATTATTGCCTTTACCAGCTTTTTTCCATCCTCTGTCGTTGTGTACTTGTCGTCGTCATGACGTAAGAATCCCTTTGCAATGAGGAATACCAGATATTTTTCGATACGCTTGAAGTTCATGTTGGACTTGAACACCAAAGTTGTCTTCCCAATCCCAAATGTTGAATTTTGCAGTATATCTGATATGACATCAATGGTGGTCCTCTTTTGCGTCAGGCTTGATAAGAGCTCTGCACCCGTATCCTTTTTCATGAAGGTGACTAGATTCCAAAGTTCGATTATTGACAGTTTTGACTCTTTGCTCTCAATGTTCCCTTTGACAAGGTAGTCGTAAGCTCCCATCTTCAGGGCCTTGACAGCGATTTCGTCATCTCCCTGCCCAGTGGCGAGTATAACTGGTATGTCAATGTTATTATTCTTTATCTCGTTGAGTATTTCAAGCCCCGTCATCCTTGGCAATTTATAATCTAGGATGGCAAAGTCATAATATTCATTCATTAGTTTTGAGAGGCCTGTCGAACCTATTGGAGTATTGACCAGCTCAAATCCCTGTGGAAATATGTCTGTAAGAACCTTTTTCATTACGAGGACGTCTGCAGGATTATCTTCAACATATAATATCCTAGGACCCTCATTATCATTCTCTTCATCGCTCATATTATCACTCTTTAGGAAGTTTTGAGAAATCGAACCAATATTCGTATAGGACCGAAATGGTCTGTTCGAACTTCTCGTGATCTGTTGGCTTTACCACGTAGCTGTTCGCACCTAGCTCGTACGCTTTCTTGATCTCATCAGGCAATTGGGAAGAAGTAAGCACTATGATAGGTATATCGCGAGTATTTTCATTTTTCTTGAATCGCTCGATGAACTCAAACCCGTTCATCTTTGGCATGTTCAGGTCTAATGTAATCAAGTGGGGCAGTGATGTTTCTGAATCAAGGTTCGTTTTCATCGCCTTTGCTAGATATTTCAAAGCCTCTTTTCCATCCCTAACTACCGTTATCTCTTCATTCAAATAATTGGACAATGTCCGTTTTATTACCAAACCATCGGTAATATTGTCCTCGATGATTAGCACTCCATTCTTTTTCATCAGTCTTCTCCTATGAAGAATTTCTCTATTGTGAAGTAAAAGGTTGTTCCCTTGCCCTCTTCACTTTCCAACCATATATCTCCTTTGTGCTCTTTAATTATCTTCTTGACGATCGCCAATCCAGCGCCAGTGCCGCCAAACTCTTCCCTGGGCTGTAGCTGCTCAAAGAGCTTGAATATCCTGTCACGGTATTCTTTAGGTATCCCTATCCCATTGTCCTTTACTGAGAACTCATAAAAGAAATGATGATTTGTAAAGTCGATCTCGACCGTTGGGGTATTTGTCTCATTGAACTTTATGCCATTGACGATAAGATTTTGGAATACCTGCTTCATCCAGGTCTTTTGCACAAGCGCCTTTGGCAGATTGGTGCACTTAACTACTGCGTTCTTCTCCTTTATGTACTTCTCGATGTCCTTTACGACCTCGTTTATCAGCTCATTGAAGTCTACAAAGGAAAAGTCAACATTTTTCCTGCCGACCCGTGAAAGTGTCAACAGGTCATCGACCAACTGCGACATCGTCGAGACTGAGCTTACAAGCATGTTCAGGAACTCGATTCCATCCTTGTCCAGCTTATTTGAGTAATCCCTTTTCAGGTATGTTGCCAAGGATGAAACATTTCTTAGAGGTTCCTTTAGGTCGTGTGAAACGGTGAAAGTGAAGTTTTGCAGATCTTCATTTATCTTCTTGAGCTCAACTTCCAGACTCTTTCGCTTTGTCAGGTCGAATATGGTCACAACTATGTATTCGCTGTTTGGAATGAAACTGAAGGTAAGGGATGTGAAGTGAGTTTCTCCTGTCTTTGTCCTCACCTGGGCCTCCCGATTGAATGGCTTTTGAGTTTTTACATTCCTCATCCTATTAAGCATCATCATCGTTGTCTTACGATCCTTGATGTCTATCATGTTGGACCATTTCTTCTTGCCTATTATCTCTTCCTTGCTGTATCCCATAAGATTTGTGAACTGTGGATTTGTAAGCATGATCGTGCTGTTCTTGTCAATGAGTATCGTTGGCGCGCCCGTGTGCTCGAACAAGGAAAAGTACCTTTCTTCAACATCCTTGAATGATGCTGATTGGGCAGTTGCCAATGACAAAAACGCAGGAATGAATGATGCATATGCAAAACAGAAGACGACATCTGGCAGCGACCCCGTGCTGTAAGTGCCATCTAACGTGTAAATGCCGTAAATGAAATCTCCCAATAACAGGAACACTCCCGCGGCTATGATCCACCCCCATAATAAAGTTTCAAATCCCCTCCTGTCATGGATGTAGTACATTGAGGAGAACAGGATGATCAAGAGATCCAATGCTATATAGAACAAGGTCATCCTTACAGTGTTGGAATTGAATGATTCAAAATACTCTGAGTAGAAGAAGAGGCCTGAAAAGATCAGCATTATGGAGACCAGAAATATCAGCAGTGCGCAAAATGTTATATTGAACTTGTTTTTGAAGTCCTTGTATCTGAAGATTATTGTGGTGAATATGGTCAGGTAACCTATAACATAGAAAACATCTGAGTCGATCGTGAACGGTTTTATTATGCCGTCCGCTGATGTGTTCCCAAGTAGATATTCTGCAATGCTCCAGCATAGAAGGGAAAGTATCAAAATCCCTAGTGTGCCCTTCATCCTGTGGCTCACGAACTTTAGCAACACTATGTATCCTATTATGAAACCTACAAGTGGAATGATAAAGATCAGAAGATCAGTATAGTACTCTCTACTGGTCTGTGAAAGCATCTGTGGAAACAAGATCAATGCGGATATTATTATCATTGATACTAACGACACATATTTGTTATCCATGAAATCAAATCTATTTTCTTATTATATTTTAAAAGATTTGCTTTATAATATACAAAATTACTAAGAATAAGTGCCTCGGGCCGGATTTGAACCGGCGAAATACTAGATCTTCAGTCTAGCGCCTTCCCAGGCTTGGCGACCGAGGCACGAGCCGAATAGAACTTTTTAACTCTAAATAAAAAGTTTTCTATTGCCATGGCTTTGTGGTTCCATTAGGGTGTGCTTTCATCATAGTTCGACTTGTGAACCCGTGAAGAAGTATGAGACCTTTTCATGCATTACCTCTTTAAGGGCCCTGTAACCCCTTCTGCTGGTACAGTGGCACGTATGGGTCGATTTTACATTAAAGGAAAGGAGTCCTTCGCCTATCTCATGTATTCCCTTGGCGTTCTCTTCACTGAAGATGGGTATCCCCACAAGGTGCAGGCCACCCATAACTGTCCTTATGCGCGTGTCTGGAAATATTTTCGTAACGGAATCCAGCATGTTCAGGATATTTGCATGCGCGCATCCAGTATAGACTGAAAGCCCCTTTTCCATTTTGAGCACCATGCACATCTCATGGTCAAAGTCGTCCGGGACAGCCCTGCCATCCATCTTTTTCATGTAGATGCTGTTGAACTCGTTTTTGGGATATTTATTTTTAAAATCTGTGAGCAGATAAAAATCCGGGAGTATTTCCATAAAAGAATCTACAAAGACGAATCTGTCCATATGCTCTTCAAGTATTCTCTGATCAGTTCCTATTTTCCTCTTGAACACCTTATAATTGATCAAGAGGTCGTCAAATGCTGATTTTTTTATATATATCTTGGCATAATCGTTTATTGAGAGAAATTTGCTCAGGCCATTTGTGTGGTCCTTATGTCCATGTGACATCACTGCCGCATCGACATCCTTAAGGGATATCCCCATCTTTTTCGCGTTTTTAGCGAACTTGTCAGAATTTCCGGCATCAAAAAGAACATTATGTCCATTATGTGAAATATGCATACTGAGTCCATTCTCTGATACAAGCTCGTCATCAGCTGGGCATTTTAGATTCTCTATTAGCATTGTCGTTATCATCGTTTTGCCCCCCCATGAGAGTTATACAGTATTCATTTATTGAATTATTGTAACAAATACAAATATAAAAATATATTTTATGGATATGATATAAAATATATGTTAATATCAGAAAATAATTGTATAGAGCCCCGAGCGGGGTTTGAACCCGCGACCTCCCGCTTACCAAGCGGACGCTATACCAGGCTAAGCCACCGGGGCAATCGTAAGAAAAAGGAAAACATTTTTGTATATAAATCTTACTATGGCGATCTCCATGGGAAATATGGATTAAATAACATATAAATGAATATATTTTTATTATTTTTCTCATATCTTTTATCGATTGTTATGAATGAATTGGCTGAATCAGGCAACAGGAAGATAGACTGGGTGGAATCCTATATGCCAGTGGTATCATCAGTACTTGAGCGATTTAGGCAGGACAGGTCTTTCAAAGGAGTTAATGTTTCATGCTGTCTGCACCTTGAGGCAAAGACCGCCTTCATGGCTTATGTGCTAAAGGAAGGTGGCGCAAACGTTGCCTTATGCGGCAGCAATCCGCTGACCACGCAAGACGACGTGGCCAAGGCACTGGAAGGAAGGGGCGTGCATGTTTATGCAAGGTACGGTGTGACCAACGAGGAATATCATGAAAATGTGCAAAAGACCCTTGACATCGGTCCAAACGTCATAATTGATGACGGTGGTGACCTTGCGTATACGGTCCATACCGACAGGACCGAGCTTTTGAGCTCTATAAGGGGCCTGTGCGAGGAGACGACGACGGGGGTGCTGAGACTGCGCGCCATGGAAAGGGACGGCACACTGAAGTTCCCCTCGATTGCCGTCAACGACGCACATTGCAAGTCTCTGTTTGACAATAGGTATGGCACGGGCCAATCAACGTTGGATGGTATAATGAGGACCACCAATCTGATCGTTGCGGGAAAGAACGTGGTCGTTGCCGGGTATGGCTGGTGCGGCAAGGGCGTTGCCATGAGGGCCAAGGGCATGGGGGCAAAAGTGATAGTGACCGAGGTTGACCCCATAAAGGCAATAGAGGCGCATATGGACGGTTTCAGGGTAATGAAGATGTCTGATGCCGCAAAGATCGGCGACATCTACGTTACAGTGACAGGTTGCAGGGATGTCATAACATCAAAGCATTTTTCCCAGATGAAGGACAATGCAATCCTATCTAACTCGGGACACTTCAATGTCGAAGTGAACGTAGAGGAGCTGGAGGGCATTGCCAGTGAGAAAAAAGAGTCCAGGAACAACATCATGAGCTACAAGGTGGGGGAAAGATGGATCCATGTCCTGGGCGAGGGCAGGCTTGTCAATCTGGCATGTGCCGACGGGCATCCAGCTGAGATCATGGACATGAGCTTCGCGCTCCAGTTGCTCTCTTCAGAATATTTATTGGACAAGGAGCTCGTTCCTGCAGTATATGCTGTCCCCAGGGAGATAGACTTGGAAGTGGCGAGGATCAAGCTAAGGAGCGAGTCCATCGGGATAGATGAGCTCACACCTACTCAGGAGGAGTATCTGAACTCATGGGGACATGGCACCTAGATATCCAGCGGGACAGCATGGTCACCAGCAATATGAAGACCAAGATGAACGCCAGTATTATGTAAAACAGGTAGCTGATCGAATAAAGGTCAGATATGAATCCAATTATGAAAGGGGCTATAAAACCCAGTCCAAATCTTGAAAGGAACGTTATTCCATAGAACGTTCCCCTGAGTTCTTTTTCCGTTATGCTGCCAATCAATGTATTCGTATACAGATTTACTGCAAAATATGCAAATCCGAATACCATGAGGCATACTATGAAAATGTAGTATGGCGCGAAAAGTATGACAACGATGCTCAAAAGGCAGGCCAGCGACATCATCATGAGGGGATAGGCAGTACCGTATCTGTCATTGATCTCACCTGCAATGAGCTGTGACACCCCGCCTGTTGTCAACATCAGTGTGACAAGGGCGCCCGATTGGAAAGTGTCCTTGCCAAAGATCAACGCAGTGTACGTTGGTAGCATGGTTGTCGTGCCCCTGTACGCGAGCCCTGCGGTCATCGTGACCAGTATTATCAATATGAATTCCTTTTTGAGCTTGATATTTTTTATCTTGCCACTTTTTGTGTTCTTAACTTCCGTGCCCCTGATGAAGAACAACAATAGACTCAAAAATACCCCGAATGCCATTAGCATTATGAAGACAGGCCTCCACCCCCAGTTGTAAGCGATGAAGGCCGATGTTATGGGCGCACCTATCTGCCCTATGTTGCCTATCATGCCGTTTATGCCAAAGGCCCGCCCGATGTTCTTGGGGAATGAGGATGATATGAACTTGAATGCCGACGGGTGATATGTGCTTGAAGCAAGGCCAAGTGTCATCAAAAAGAATGACAGTGACAAGAGATTGAATGAGAAGTATATCCCGATGCATGACGCGATCGCCATCAATGTGCCTATCAAGTGCACCTTCAGGGCGCCTATCTTGTCTGAGAGTGCACCGAATGGCAGGGCACCTATCCCAAACAGCAACCCTGAACAGGTTATCAGAAATGATATCATGGTGAGCGATGTTGAGAACTCGTCACGCAGCAGGAGCAGAAGCGGCGGCAGGGAAAGTATGCATGCATGGCTGTAGGCATGCACCAGGGACGATATGATGAGGGCCCTATTTCTCTGCGGCATCCAATGTCTCCCTCACCATGCCAAACGCGTGATCTAGTGCCTCGTCCAATCTTGACACGTCATTGCAGGAACCTGATGCGAACGACTTTCCGCCTCCGCCTCTCCCAGAGACGATACTGACGGATTCGGAAAGAATTTTCCCAATATCTATATCGCAGTCCTTTGAGCAGCTGAACATCATGGTCGCCCCCTTGCTCGTGTTGAATGCCAGCAGGCTGACCGTGCTATCCCTGGCCTGGGTCGATTTTGATATGAAATGCGCCATTTTTGGGTCATTTATTACATCCTTGACCACGGTTACGCCGCCAATAGACGCACTGTTTTCGATAAGGGACCCAAATGTCATCACTGAGAGTCTTTCCCCAAGCTCCTCGATCTTTGTTTCAAGCACCCTCTTTGCATCATCCAGCTCTTTTACCCTTTCTAAAATGGAATCCTGGGGCACCATGAGATGATTGCTTATGCCAAGTATCGTTTCCCCTTGCTCTTGCATCTTTTCAAGGCATCTTCCCCCACAAATGAACTCTATCCTGGTGTATTTCCCTTTCTTGTAATGTCTGGCTATCTTGATGAGACCCACCTGCCCGGTTGAGCTAAGATGGGTGCCCCCACAGGGGGTGCGGTCATAGTCGCCTATCTCAACGATCCTGATGCCACTGTCAAGATCTGTTTCCTTCCTCAGCCCCAGACCCTCAGTGGAATCAACAAAATAGGTTTTGACGGGAACATCGGCAAAGACCACCTCATTTGCCCTTTTCTCTATGAGCATCAAGTCTTTTTTTGTCAGCTCCGCGATTGGGATGTCAATGGAGGATATCTTCCTGCCCATGTGCAAGGATTCTGAATCCTTTCCAAAAATCCCGTAGATGGCCTGGGACAGGATGTGCTGGCCCGTATGCTGCTGCATGTGGTCCACCCTCCTTTCCCTGTCGATGGAACACCTTACCTCATCACCGCATATCTCCCTGTCAACCGTGTGGTATACAATGCCATCGTCGATCTGGACATCGATCACCTTGCAACCCCCTATGCTGCCAGTGTCATTAGGTTGGCCACCGGACTCGGGATAAAAAAACGTCTTGTCAAGAACGGCCCTGAACTTGTCACCGTCCTTCTCACAGGAGATCATCCTTGCCACAAATTCCGTGACGTAGGGTTCACTGTAGTAAAGTCTTTTTGTCATCCAGTTGCCATATTTTATTTCAATAATAAATATTTGTGGTGGCAGCCAGCTATGCAAAATAGTATTCATCTATAAAAAGATTTATAATCGGTGCCATAAATTTCCATTAGTGAGAATATGGAAGAAAGAGATGCCTATTTAAAAGCAGGGGAGATCACCAGAAAGATAAAGGGCGATCTGCCGGATATTGCAAAAATTGATACGCCATACCTTGACGTGGCAAAGTATGTTGAAGGCAAAATAATTGACAATGGCGCTAAACCTGCTTTTCCGATAAACATTTCTGTAAATAATATCTCAGCCCACGATACGCCGACCATCGATGATAAAAGGACGTTTTCCAAGGGAGACTACGTCAAGCTCGACATAGGCGCGCAGATAGACGGTTTCATTGCAGACACCGCCATAACGATAAAGATAGGCGAGCCTGACGATGATCTGGTAAAGGCCAGCAGGGATGCGCTGCAGGCTGCGATAGACATGGTCCGCCCCGGGGCAAAGACAAATGAGATAGGGGGCGTCATAGACGAGACCATAAGAGGATACGGCCTTAAGCCCATCGAGAATCTGACCGGGCATGGGCTTGAGCAATATGTCTGCCACAGCTCCCCGTCAATGCCAAACTATGACACTGGCCATGGCGTCGCCCTTCGCGAGGGAGATGTCATAGCAATAGAACCTTTCGCCACTGATGGGATCGGAAAGGTCATGGACGCTGAGGAGCATCTGATATTCAAGTATATATCCGACAGGCCCGTAAGGCTGCCGCTTGCCAGAAAGGTCCTTGGGACCATAAAGAAGAATTACAACACACTTCCATTTGCACAAAGATGGCTGTCTGAGATATTTACTAAGAGAAAGACGGAGTTTGCCCTAAAATACCTTGTCAGGTCCTCATCCGTATATGCGTTTGCAGTGCTCAAAGAGGCAGGCAATGGGTCGGTATCACAGGCAGAGCACTCAATGTTCGTGACGGCCGATGGGGCAGAGGTATTCACTTAGACCCGTTGGTGCAAAGAAAAAAATGGGAATAATTACATTTTCCATTTTATTGATGCCAAAAGTTTTTAAAACAATATGATGTATTTTCGGATGGTGATATTTTGCAAAACATTCCCCCAAACGTACAACACGAGATTACGCAGTTCCAGCAATTGGAACAACAATACCAAATGATGGTTTCACAGTTGCAGACCGTTTCTGCCGAAGTTAAGGAGATTGAGGACACCCTCAAGGAACTGGGAAACGTTAAGGAAGAAGAAGTTTACAAGAGCGCTGGAAGCGTTCTTTTCAAGAGCTCAAAGGAGACCGTTGAAAAGGACCTCAGCGAGAGAAAAGAGACCTTGGATCTGCGAAAGGGAACCCTGGAGCGCCAGGAGAACAGGCTTAGACAGAAGCTTCAGGAATCACAAAAGAAGATTCAGGAGCTGTTGGGAACAGCCGGAACACCACCAACCCCAGGTAGTTAAGATTGCCGATCGAAGAAGTGAGGCTCTTTTTAGAAAAGAGCCATAAACTCTTGATACTCTGTCACAGCAACGCAGACCCTGACGCTTTGGGGGGAGCCATAGCGATTAGAAGATGCCTCAAGGACAAGGACGTGAGAATCTGCTGTGACGGCATATCAAAACCTGCCAAGATGCTTTTGGAGGCGTTGGGCGAGGTCATAGATGACCAATCACACTCCCCTGATGCGATATTGGCCTTGGACACCTCAAGCCCCGAGCTTCTAGGTGATTGCAAGCCCATGTTGGGCCTTTCGCCAAATCTGGCCGTCGTTGACCACCATTCCACTTTTTCTTTTGGGGATGTCATCCAGTTCCGCGAGACAAGGACCTCTAACTCTGAGCTTGTTTGGGATCTGTTGGGGCACCCAGATGACATTACTGCGAGAAAGGCATTGTTATCAGGCATCCTTGCGGACACGGGCCACATGAAGTTTGCCGACAGGCACACCATGAAGACCATCTACGAGATCCTCGGGGAAGACATTGTGTTCGAAGAAGTATACAACATGCTGAGGGAAGATGTGGACTTCTCAAAGAAGATAGCGCTTATCAAATCACTGCAGAGGATGCGGGTCACGAGGATGGATGATTTCGTGCTGGTCCTAACGAACATTGGATCCCACGAGTCATTCATAGCCAACAACATACTGGCCATCGGCGCCGACGTTGCCCTGATAGTCAATGACAAGAAGGGTTCCAGGATAGTCGGCAGGGCGAGGAGGAGCGCTGTGGAGCGCGGGATCGACCTCTCATCGATCATGGAAGAGATTGGTAAGAAGCACAATGGAGATGGGGGCGGCCACCCGGCGGCAGCAGGGCTGATGGGGATAAAGGACTTCAAGGGCGCCGCCGCCGACATTACAAAGATCATTGAAAACATTATCAAGGGGAAATCGAAATGAATGAGAATACCAGAGAGCTATTGAAAAAACAGCATTACCAACTGGTGGGGGACCACTCTGCGGTGAAACTATGCCACTGGCTCAAGGAGAGCATTATGAGGGGCAGGATATGCTACAAGCAAAAGTTTTACGGGATCAAGTCCCACAGATGCCTTCAGATGACACCCGCAGTGAACTGGTGCACACAAAAATGCCTATTTTGCTGGAGGCCTGTCAGATTCACTGAGGATGTCCCCGCCGATGTGGATGAGCCAAGATTCATAATAGAGAAATCCATCGAGGCCCAAAGGATACTGCTGTCTGGTTACCAGGGCGTCCTGGACAAGGTTGACAAAAAGAAGCTTGAAGAGGCCCAGGACCCCAACAATGTCGCCATATCCCTGTCGGGGGAACCTACCTGCTATCCCTTGCTGCCAGAGCTGCTCGAGGAGTTCAAAAAGGATGGATTCACGACATTCCTTGTTACAAATGGGAACAATCCTGAGATATTTGACAACATGACCACGCTTCCATGGAATCTGTATGTCACCATTCCTGCACCGAACGAGGATGTCTACAAAAGGCTGTGCAATCCTGTCAAGCCAGGGCTTTGGAAGAAGATAAACGAGACCGTTGACAAGTTCCCGTCCCTTGACACACAGAAGGTCATGAGGCTTACCATGACAAAGGGATACAACATGGTGCAACCCGAGGAATATGCCAAGATAATAGAGCGCGGCAATCCCACGTATGTCGAGGTAAAGGCTTATATGCACGTTGGTTTCTCTAGGGACCGCCTCTCCATTGACAACATGCCGAGGCATGAGGAGATCCTTGATTTTGCAAAGAGCATTTCTGAGAATTGCTCATACTCCATAGTCAATGAGGCGCCTGAGAGCAGGGTGGTGCTCCTGAGCAGCAAATGATGCCAAAATCCATAAAAGGCAACATATTTAAAGAGAGGATATAACGTATTTTCCGGTGAGGCTTATTATTAATAAGATTTCGATTCGTTCTATAGATGCTAAGAGATTCGTTAAGAGTAATGAAAAGACACAAAACATAAAGATTACCAGCAGTTCGAGCGTTACCTCACTTCAAAAAGAAGGGGATTTCCTTATTTTGGGATTTGTATATTCTGTGGATTACTTTCCTAACATCGCCAGTATAAAGATCGAGGGGGACATCAGGTACCTAGGCGACATATCCGGCGTGGACATAAATGACAAGTCCACCTTGACGCCTGAGATATCGAGAGAGGCCCATACGGCGATTCTGAGATTCTGCCTTCCAGAGCTAGTTATAATATCAAAGCAACTAGAGCTAGTTCCCCCAATACCCGTGCCTTCCATGGAGCGAAAAGGCCCTGAGGGCGGGAATAAGATCAGGGACAACGCATATGATTATAGGTGATTTTTTGCTTCCGATAGATGATATTTTGAAGCGTTCAGGTGAGGACTTCTTCAAAGAATGGATGGATACGGGTTCTTACTTCGAGGGAGATAGGAAATTTGAGTTCCCCCAAAGAAGGGGAAAGGAGCATCTTCTATCAAAGTACGGCCTTCAGGCAAGGGAAATATTATTGGACATGGGCTTCGACGAGGTCTATCTCAAACAGTTCTTCCCAAAGGAGAATGTTGAGATGCAGTATGGCCCGGAGGCTCCGGCAATATTGGACAGGCTTTACTTCTTGGCAACCATGCCCAGGCCTGACATTGGCATATCCGATGACAGGAAGAGCTTCATCAAGGATAAGATACCCGGCATAGACTTTGATAAGCTGAAGCAGATATTCAGGGACTACAAGCTTGACAGGATCGACCCGGGGGATCTGAGTGAGGAGCTGGCCACCAGGTTGAAGTTAAAGCCAGAGGATGCCACGTTCCTTTTGGACGAGGCCTTCCCTGAGGTTATGAACATAGAGCCAAAATCATCTGATAACGTATTGAACTCGCATTTTACAACAGCATGGTTCCCGACATTGGCGCAACTTGCTGACAAGTCCACCCTGCCGGTGATGCTGTTCACTTCTGGATGGAGGTACCGCAGGGAGCAAAGGGAGGATGCCATGCACCTTCGCGCACACTACAACCTGTCAATGGTGGTCATGCAGGAGAATCTCACGCTTGCCGACGGCATGTACATCACAAAGGAGTTCTTCAACAAGATAGGTTTCAAGAAGCTCAAGTTCAAGAAGAAACCCAATCAGGCGGTCTATTATGCCTATGGCACCAACTATGAGATCTTTGTAAAGGACGAGAACTTCGGGTGGGTCGAGATTACGGAGATCGGCATGTACTCCCCGATAGCGTTGGCAAAGTACGGCATAAAGTATCCCGTGTTCAATTCTGGCCCTGGCCTTGGCAGGCTTGTGATGCTTAGGGAGGGCCTGAAGGACCTACGTGAGCTTCACCATCCAGAGTTCTATTCATTCTCTTTCACAGACGCGGAGATGGCGGACTCCATAAAGTACGTAGAAGCGCCATCGAGCGGCATAACGAGCGCACTGACACAGGCCATCAAGGAGAGCGCCGGCGAGCACAGGGATGACAAGAGCCCTTGTGACATAGTGGCCTTCGAAGGCGAGATAGGCGACAGCAAGGTCACCGCAAGGCTTGTGGAAGTTGAGGAGAACAAGAATCTTTTGGGACCTGCGGCATTCAATGAGCTCTATGTGCATGAAGGCAGCATATATGGCATACCCAGGGACGGGCTTTCAGAAAAGCTCAAGAATGTAGTTGAGAACGGGGTCAACACGGGGATATCGTACACCGACTCGTTCCTTGCGTTGGTGGCCAAGGATGTCGAGAAGCTGGTGGCCGAGTCTTTCAAGGGCACCAGGGAGTACAGGCTTGGGATGTCAAAGAGGCTCTCGGACGTGAATCTCCAGATTCCAGAGGAGGTCAGGACGTTCATTCAGATGAAGAACAACAAGATCGATGTCAGGGGCCCTGTGTTCTTCACGATAGTCTTGGATTTCTCTTAATCCATCTTTTTTCAATAATTCTTTTATTCTTTGATTCCAATCTTACCATCATGAAGGGCAAGATCCTCAAGTGTCCGGTATGTGGCGCGAGCGAGGCAGATAATCTCCATGACATGGTGTATAAATGCAAATACTGCTCCTCCGTCTTCAGCGCCCCCAAGGACAGCGGCATATCCACGGCCGAGGCAAGGGAGAAACCTCTTTTTACCTGCGTTTGCTGCAAGAAGGATTTCTTTGCATACGATTGGCACAAGTTCTCAAGGAACAATCTAAACAAGGCCAAGCCAGTGATCGGCAAGAAGATATCGGTGTCCTATACATTGTTCCATTGCCCGCACTGCAGCGGTTTTGTCTGCCTGAGTTGTGTTGAGGAGGGCAGGTTCAAGAGAAAGTACTGCAAGTCCTGCAACAATAGGGTGGATGAGATAGGGGGCCACTTCATTGTGGAGGAGCTGAAGGACGTGCCAGGCATGTTCAAAAAGGTGTTCTTCAGGCACAAAGGAAAATGTTAATAACAAATAAAATAATAGTTCAATGGTGATTATCTGGAAGACTTACCAAAAGGATTAGTAGACAACCTCACGCCAGGTGAGGATGTTTCATGTTGTGTCGCGAACTTTGCCATTTCCAAACCGACGTACGTTGTCGTCACCAACAAGAGGATCATTTACTACGATAGCAAGTTCCTGGGGCGCTACGACATGGTCAGCATCCCCTACTCCAAGATCCGCGAGGCTAGTGGGAAGAAAGGGAAGATGAGGGGTCACCTCATAGTTGATGGTGAGGAGGAGGACCAGGAGATCAGGGTTGACGGGATCAAGAACGAAGACATCCTGATGGTAATAGAGACGATGAAGAACGAGATCAACAAGGTTGCAATAGAACCTATCTCCATAAATCGCAAGAAGCACCTGATGTCTGAAGAGTGGTCATTTTCAAAACCACCCGAGAATGTTGTCAGAAGCTTCATCGGCGCTGCCCCGCATGCCATGCAAAGCATGGATGCCCCAAAGAGCGGCGTTGAGCAGATCAGGGAGCTGAAGGAGCTAATGGACGAGGGAATTATCTCCGAAGAGGAGTTCAAGTCAAAAAAGGATGAGATCCTGAAGAGGATGTGAATCCCCTTATTCTATCAAGTACTCTTCTCTCACCCTTGAGAGGAGAGTTACTATTATCAATCCAATTCCAACGATGGCCAGGGTGTTCCTTATGGACCATTCCATGAATAGACCGAATATGGGGTAAGTTATGGCCCTGAGCAGCTGTCTAAGCATTGAGATCGTTGAGAGTATCGTCGCCCTGTTGCTGGACTCTATATGCTTGTTCAGGTAGCTTTGGTACAGCGTGCCTCTTGAGATCCCCAGGCCCGATATCAATAGCACCATGACGAGGACCAAGGGAAAGTAATCACTTATGGACATGACAAGATAACAAACGCCCGGCAATAATGCGCTCAGGGCAAGATACCCTCTCTTTGAGCCTATTATCCTTTCAAAACGAACAAAGTTGTTAAGGAAGAATATCTCTGCCAATGTCAGCCCTGAATGGACAAATCCAAAATAAAGGATTGGTACACCAAGCTCACCGAGGAAGGGTTGGTAGAGCCATATTATCATGAATGCAAAATTTCCAGTTAAAATGGCGTCAAGTGCCAGGATCCTCAATATCTTGTGCCCCCTGAAATAGCTGAAACCATTTCTTATCGTGTCCAGATAGCTCTGTTCATCTTCCGCTCTCCTGTACTCAGGTTCCTTTAGCCCCATCGCAACTGCCGCTGCCAGCAGGCACGGCATAAAAAGGAACATCATGGAATACCTAAGGCCAATGGACGCGGCAATGTAGCTTCCGATTGGCGCGCTTATCATGAGGGCCAGCAAAGCTGCGCTCGTCATCCTTCCAAAGATCCTCTTTGATTCGCATTCTTTCCCGTCGGCTTTCAGGCCGTCATATAGCAGAGCCTCGTCTGCCCCAGAGAGCAGGGCGGAGCCAACGGCCCACAAGAACTCCCCAAGCATGAAGACATAGAAGTTGGGAATGGAGGAATAGACAAGCGCTGCAACGGCAAATAGGATCGCAGCCAGGATGATGGATGTCTTTCTTCCCAGCTTGTCGGCAACAGCCCCGGTGGGAACCTCCATCATGAAGATGGAAATGACAAAGAAAGATTGCAAGAACATTATCTGCACATAGGTGATGTTTCCCCAAATAGTGAAAAAAGGCACCAGAACGCCACTGACAAAATGGATGCTTATCAAGAAATTGAATATGTAGAGCCTATTAGTGTTGGAGCTATATGCGGACACAGGCATAATTATGTCAATTGTATATTATTACCTTATCCTGCCTGCCAATGGATTTTCAGAGTATGATGTCATCAATGAAATTTCTGACATCGTCCATATATGTGCCGTTTGAAATCGACTTGGCCTTGATGAATGCCGTCGCTATGGGATTTTTTTCGATCAGTTCAGACATCTCCTGGATGGCGCTGTCCCCTCCAGATGCCTTGAACGTTGAGAAAAAGGCCACCTTTCCCATGCTTTCCATGGTCTTTGTTAGATATCCCCTTACAGGGGAGGACATCCTGCCTGCCCAAACAGGTGTGCCTACTATCACCAAGTCGTACTCAGACGGGTCCTTGTCCGGCTCGTCTATCTCTGCAATGCCTTTTTTCAGAGATTCCCTTCCAGACTTGATATAACCCACGAGGCCGGATCTTTTTTTCCTGTCATGTATCTCCTCCAGGTCGGCTTTGAGCCTTTTGGCAATAGATTCAGCCACTTTCTTTGTATTTCCTGTCCTGGAATAATATACGACGAGAGACTTAATGAAATCACCAGGTATAGGTATATCGATGTGATTATATATTTTTTTAGGGTGAATTGCATAATTTAGAGAAAAAATATATAACTTTTTAGAATGTAATTACTTTGAATGAAAAAAGAAAACAAGATATCCAAAAAGAAGATCTCTGAGTTCAAGTTAAAGAGCGAGTATTGCATCTATTGCAAGGAGAAATTCAAGGACCTTAACATTTACGAGGATGATGATCACAAGGAAGACTGCTGCTGGAAGTATTATCTCGTTTGCCTCTCATGCGGAAAGAGGAACAATCTGGCCCTCCTGACAGACCATACTGAGTGCAATTGCAACCAAGATAAAACTTGAAGAGAATTTCATAAATTCTTTTTAATCTATTTCTGGAATTAAACTTATCTTTATATATTTCCATATTAGTAAAAATATTAATATTTACAGCATTCAATCATATTTTGGTGAAGCAATGAAAGTTGGAGATATCAAGGGTCTGGCTAAGGATAGCCCACAGCGAAAGGACCCCTATGTAAAGAAAGTGTATGAGCTCATTTCAAGGGATGACCTTTTTGAAAAATCTCCTGATCAGCTCTTGAAGATCAGAAAAGGCCTGATGCGCGACTGCCTTGGATATTTTTCTAGCAAAAATGATTATTATACTCAGATATTTGAGAATCTCGGCATTGACCCAAAATCAGCCGATTTCCCAGACCTGGCCAAGCTCGCGGTGCCCTCGGACATGCTCCGGGGCGATGGGCAAAAACCGTTCCTGATCGATGACCTGGATGAGCGCGGAGAGCACTTCACGTCCAGCGGCACCACAGGAAAGGTGCCCGTGAGGATATACAGGAGCCCTGTGGACCTGGACATAATGATGAAGGCCAATACCGATCTATTCGAATACGTTTATGGCGACAGCCTGGAGGAAGGGAGAGGGACCGCCCTCTTCATGGCGGCCCCCGAACTGAGGGATAAGCTATACTTCATCGCATCGGTACACCTCACACTTGAGAACAAGGGGCTTGACCTGATATATGGCATGAACATGAAAGAGAGCGAGGACCCGAGCAAGCCGTGGCTGAGGCTGGAACCTGACAAATCCAAGATCATGAGATTCCTAAAGGCAAAGGACGGGCCAAAGCTCTTCTTCACCGCCCCGGCAGGTGTGCACCTGATGTCAGAGCGATTTGAGAACATGAACATCGTGAACAAGATAGCCTACAAGCTTGCCACAGGCTCACCGCCTGTGGACCTCAAGGAAGGTGGCCTTATCGTGACCGGTGGCGGAAGCAAGGGCGCTGTCGATCTTCCCCCATACAGGAACATAGTGGAAAAGTCCAGAAATTACTTCAAGAGCAAGGATAGGAATGGCTCTCCAAGGACAGTGCCCTTCATGGATGTGTTGGGCATGACCGAGACCCTTACGGCGCTCATAGACAACTATGGCTCCATGGACAAGGTCCCCCATCCATTGTCGCATGCCTTCTTGCTGGACCCAAACACCATGGAGATCATGGAAGAGGACGGGAAGGAAGGCGCCCTTGGTATATTCAATCCGTTCGTGACATCATGGCTAGAGGTGTTCTACCCAGGGGACATAATGAGCTCACACCCCTCTGACCGCTACTATGGCAGAGAGTTCGTCTACTCCAGGCGCCTGAGCGTTGAGGAGGGCTGGGACCTGCAGCGTGCATGTGGTGGGACATTGGAAGAGATGATGTCAAAGAGGGGCTGATTGGATGGAGGTCATGCCAAACATTGAGGCAGAGCATGTGCATAAGGACATTGGTGAGAACAAGATAGGCGAACTTAGCATAGCTTCCATTGACGCTTTTTTGGACAGGTCCAAAAAGGTCCAGGAGAATCTCTCATCCATCGACATCAGCGAGAGGATGGATGTCTTTGAGATGATGGGAGAAGCCTGGGTCGCCAATCTGGCAAAAGGCGAGTACAGTGATCTGGCAAGGGACCTTGCAGGTTCCACAGGTTACACAGAGAATCTGATGGGGATAGAGCTTGGATTCGTCAGGGAAATGTTCTCCAAGGAGAACATAGAGAGAAATCTCAGGTATTCCTTCATAAAGAGCATCGGGGGGCTCAACGACTTCATCGTGACAGAGGACGGCGAGTCCTACCGGTACCTGCCTTCAGGCCCCGTGTTCATCATCAGCTCGGGAAATTCCCTCATACCACCTCTTATACCCACAACCCTCTCGCTCGTGACGGGTAATTGCACGATACTCAAGCCTTCACTTTCCAATTACAAAGGCGTTTATGAGGCATACTCTCTGATGAAGGGCATTGGGACAAAGGCCTCGGATGCAATGAGCGACGCTCTTGCCATAAGCTACTTTACGCACGACAGTGGGGGCCTTGAGCACCTTTTGAAGAAATGTAGGCTGGGGGTCGTGAACTTCTGGGGGGCGGACCCTGCCAGGACCAATATAGGCGTTAAGGTCGCCTCGAATCCGCACCATCCGAAATACCTTATCAACGGGCCGCTCACGGGGATGGCAATAATAGACAGACATAACGCCAGCGAGGAGAGCGCAAGGGCAATGGCGCTGAACATGGTGCTCTACGACCAGCAGCTATGCAGCTCACCCACCCAGGCACTCTTCATCGGGGACAAGAAGGAGGCGGATGAGTTCGCCCTGAAGGTCTCGACGTATCTCGATGCCCTGGGTTCATCAATGCCAATGGACCTGAATGAAGGACAGATCTTCGCGCTTCAGAATGCCCGCAGGGCGATGATGTTCAAGGGATCGAAGGTCATAAGCTCCAAGGACAACACCAATCCGTGGACCCTGGCCGTTTCTAAGGGGGACAGCGTACTTGACCCCATTGTGCTCTCGCAACCTGAGTTGAACATATTCAACAGGAGGAGATTCCTGGAGATCGTTGTCATCGAGGATGACGAGAAGGTTCCCGTGATGATCGAGTCCATCCCGCACAGGATGGCTTTCATGGGGGTCGACAAGGTGCAGACCGTTGGCCTGGCAGTGAATGATGAAACATACAAGAGGCTGCTTGGGGCCATTCCCGCCACAGGCGTTTACAGGATCACGCCCCTTAAGGACATGTTCATGAGAAGCGCGCTTGAACCCTATGACGGGGTCAACATAGCATCCATATTCACATACACCCTTTACAGCCGCTCAAAGAGCATGGAAACAGATGTGATAGAGTGAGGGTACTGATCACCGGTGCGTCTGGATTCTTGGGGGGGCACATGGCAGAGCGGCTCCTGGAGCGGGGGCATGACGTCGTGGGCCTGGCCAGGAGGACCAGCAATGTGTCCTTTCTTGAGGGTCTTGGGGTCGAGATCAGGTTCGGGGACGTCACATCCCCGGACTCGCTTGACATGGCCACCAGGGGCATGGATGCGGTTGTGCACCTGGCGGCATATTACACGTTCAGCGGGAGGAGGGAGCTCTACACGAAGATAAACGTGGAAGGGACACGAAGCCTACTCGATGCCATGATCAAGAACAGCGTGAAAAGATTCGTACACTGCAGCTCCACCGAGGCCATCGGCCCGACAAATGGGGTGGCCGGAGATGAGGACACCCCTCTAAATCCGACATATGACTATGGGCGCTCCAAGGTGGCGTCAGAGAAGATAGTGAGGGATTACGGCCCCAAGGGCATCGATTACACCATTTTGAGGCCTTCGGGAATTTACGGCCCCAGGAACGTCAACGACGTGTCATACTGGACCATCACGTCCTTTGCCAACAATGACTTTGGCACCAGATTCTTGATTGGTTCTGGGAATAATCTTGTGCAGTTCTGCCATGTTGACGACGTGGTGCAGGGATTTTCCTTGGCGCTCGAGAATGAGGGTTCCATAGGCAAGACATACATCGTGAGCGATGAAAGGGCCTACCCCTACAAAGAGGTCTATTCGATCCTTTCAGGTGTGACGGGGCGCAAGGTGCCGAGAATGAGGGTCCCAGGCGCTTTGGCAAAGGCATTCATGCTACCCATAGTGGCCTTCAACGGCTTAACGGGAAGGCAGAACTTCCTATACGATCTGAGCACTGTGGATTCAGTGACATCCGACAGGAGCTACAGCATTGAAAGGATCCGCAGGGACCTGGGATATGAACCTAGGCACGACCTGGCGTCTGGGCTGGAGGAGACATATGAATGGTACCGTGAGAACGGGTACATCCAGTGATCTATCTTTTGATCTTGTAGAATGTGCCCCTTTCCCTTTTCTCTGTCGCTATCAGGCCTTTCTCGTCCAGATAGTTAAGATACTTGTTGATCTCGTTTGTATGAATCCCCAAGACCTTGGAAAGGTCCTTAACCGTGCATGGCCTTCTCTCTATGGTCGACACGATGCTGTCCATGATGTTGTCATGGAATGAGTCCAGATTCACTATGCCCGTAGGCTTTCCAACGACCTCCGCGCCAAGATATCTGGCAATCCTTTCCAACTCTACCTTGCTGGTGCCGCTTACCCAATCCTCCGTTCCCGGGCGGTCCAGGGAGTTTATCTGCACCTTGTCGGGCCTTATTTCCGATAAATGCTTCCTTATTATGCTCAGCTCCCACTCCTTGTCGTTGCAACCAGGAACGATAAGCACTTCCATCCATATCTCACCATGGAACTCTTGGCGCAAAGCACGAAAACCCTCTATTATCTGTTCGATGTCCAGGTCCTTTTGAGGCCGGTTGATGATATCGAAGCATTCCTTCGAGCCCGCATCCAGCGATGGGATGATGACATCGCACGACAATACCTCTTTCCGAACTTCAGGGTCAAAGAAAAGAGTGCCGTTAGTGAGGAGCGCAAGCTTGTATTGCGGGTATTTTTCCTTAATGAATATCGCTATCTTCCCAATTCCGCTGTTGAGCGTTGGTTCCCCCGAACCCGAGAATGTAAGGTAATCCAGTTTTGGCCCCCTTGAGAGAAAATCGTCCAATTCATCGATCACCTCCGAGACCGGTACATATTCCTTTCTTTCTATTGTGAGATTGGTGGTTGTGCCACACTCGCAGTATACGCAATCAAGTGTGCAAGTCTTATGGGGCACCAGGTCTATACCCAATGATACCCCCAGCCTTCTTGATGGAACTGGCCCGAAAAGGTGTCTGTAGCTCATTGTATCACTATTGTTCACTGTCCAGCCCCACCATTATAAATCTTTACGAGACGCGCCTCTTTTTCATTTGGGTAAAGGCTTTTATCAGCCCCCTTACCCATCTATATTGTGATACAATGGAGATAATCGACCTTACCCATACCATCAGGCCCGGGATGCCCGTATTTCCCGGCACTATGCCACCAATTTTCGAGGATGCGAACACAATTGAGAAGGATGGTTTCAGGGAGACAAGGCTCACGATGTATTCCCATACCGGGACCCATGTGGACGCGCCTTCACACATATTCAGGGACGGCCGTTCCCTTCATGAACTAGGGATATCCCACTTTGTTGGGAAAGGGGTATTGGTGGATTCAGGGCGGCATGAAAAGATCGACCTGGGCATTTTGCAATCAAGGTCCAAGCTGATAACGGATTCGGATTTTGTTCTTCTCCACACACACTGGGGGGAGAGGTGGGGAACGGACGGGTATTTCGATGGCCACCCATCACTTACCATTGCGGCAGCCAAATGGCTCAGCGAGCAAAACATCAAGGGGGTTGGGATAGACGCCATTTCCATAGATCCCATGGACTCAGTCGACCTCCCCATACACAGGGTCCTTCTCTCAAAGGAAATGATCATCATAGAGAATCTTGCCAATCTTGAAAAGATTGGCCGAGAGACCTTCATTTTCTCGTGCGCCCCGTTGAGGACATTGGATGCCGACGGGTCGCCTGTAAGGGCATATGCAACATATTGAAGGATATCGTTGTATCTGGAATATAATTTTAATATTTAAATTATAAAATAGATATATTTTTTTAATTAATTTAATATTTAATTATATATTTCATTAAATAATTTATATTATATTCTAATTTTAAGTTTTATTATAAGTTAATCAATAATTATATGTTCTATTCATCAGTTATATGCCTTTTAATTATTATATTGCTCATTGATAATATTAAAATTTAATATTATAGTGATATACATCCAAAAAGTTTATATATGAGTATTTTTCCTCTATTGAACGATTTATATAGGATGTAATTGAATGTCAAATATAAATTGTCAAAAAAGAAATAATGATAAATGGCATTATTACTATCTTCCATACAAGATAGGACAGGCTAACCTTGGGGTTCTGGTGCCCCTGTTCATCTTGGACCTTGGGGGATCTGCCAATGAGATAGGCATAATCACCATGCTATTCTCCCTGTTCACGTTGATATCAACGGTCATATGGGGTAGATTATCTGACGAGACAGGAAAAAGGAAGCAATATATCCTGATAGGGTTCATTGGCCTATCAATATGTTTCATGCTCCTCGCATTTTCCTTCAATGTGATGTATGTGGCCATCATATACAGTGTCATGGCGGTGTTGATATCTGCAGAGTTGCCGATAACCCCCGTCTACATATTGAAGAATCTTGGTGATAAGAGCTGGGATGACACATTTGGGAGATTCAACTCTATCTGCAGCTGGGGCCTGACACTGGGCCTGGTGATCGGCGCCTTGGCGTTGGCTGTATTTGATATCTACCAGACTTCCTTGATAATTTTCATATTGTCCTCTGCATCGATTTTTTTGGTCCTCTTTCTTATGAAGGACACATCATATAAGTTCAAGAGGGGAAGCACTGGACTATTTCCCACACACATAATAGAGAGAAAGAGATTTATCCCAAACTTTGTTCTGCACCTGCCTCATTTCTCAAGAACTAAGAACAGCAAAACAATGTATTTCTTCCTGTCGATTGTATTCCTCTTCATAGGTTCAAACTTTGTATTTATTCCGATAATCCCTTTCCTGAGGCAGATGGGCGTTGGGGACTCCATGATATTTGTCACAAACATAATGAACTTTGTTGCATCATCCTTGATATACTCCCGGATATCCAAGGACGTAAAGAAGAACGGATGTTTGAAGGTCCTCAGGAAGGGATTGGTGCTCAGGATGGCGATAGTTGGGTCCATGATGGCCGGACTGTTCTACATGGAGAACTATTCTTTCTTTGTTGTATTGCTTTGCTACACCCTGATAGGCGCCTCATGGCCCCATATTTACACGTCTGCGATAACATTCGTCTCGCAGTCCTCTGAATCGAAAGGCTCGGGAAGCATCATGGGTAAGTATAATGCGTTCTACACCCTTGGCCTGATGATCGGCAGTCTGGCTTCGGGATATCTCTTTGACATATCCTCCATATTGTACTGCCTGCTGCTGTCAATCGTGTTCTATGCTCTTGCATACTTGATTGTTTACAGGTACGTTGGGACCCATGATTGATATGTTGACTTATATGCTCACTCTATTGGAAGGGAATTCCTGATGGGTAATTCTGCGCAACATGATTATTGATTCCCCCAGGGGTATCACATTAAATACCTCATAATCCGCGAAAGAAGAAATAACTATGAATATGCTCCCATCTTTGGCAATGCAGGATGAATGATAAGTAGTCTTATATTGTGAAGAAGGCAGATTATCTCCATAAACCTTTGATACAACCTCAATCTTGCCATTCCCATCAATTATGGAATAAAATGTATCGCTAACATACCACCACAAGACACTTGGATTATTTTCATTTGAGATAATTTTGTATGATTCTCCAAAGACAACGAGATCCCCCTGATCGATTTGAATTATATCATATCCATAATCATCGTACTCGTAGATCCCAGGATAAGATTCGCAATCCACAATGTTTCCATCCAGGTCCACCAACATAGACAGGATATCGTGCTTTTCCCTATTTATCGAAACATATCCCGTGATGGCTATGGTGCCATTGGAATCTATCAAAAAGCCTGTAGGGACGGCATAGTCTGAACCAACCCCTTGGCTAAGCACCCATTTTAGTTCACCTTTAGCATCATAGGATACGACCAACACATGTGAATAGTGGGGAATCGTGCTTGGAAGGAACTCAAGCCACTTCTTTGTACCAATCAATACGAGGTCTCCATCATCCGTTATGGAGATGTTTGTGAACATCTCGTGCTTACCATCATCAAATGTATTTTTCCAAATGAGATTTCCTTCTGAATCCAACTTCATCAAAAGTCCATCATACCCATAATTTGTGTCTGAAACTCCTGCAAGGTAAACATTATCATCTCCATCTTTCACCATGCTGAAGACAGAATCGTCTGTTTCGCTTTCAATTGCCCTTTTCCATATAACGGTTCCGTTCCCATCAAACGCATATAGGACTACTACTCTCTTATCGATGTTTTCTATGTCCCTGCCCAAAATGAGGTAAGTCCCATCATCCATCTCTTCACAGTCATAAAATTCCAGGTCATCATCGATAAGAATGTCCCATACAAGCTCCCCATCCTTTGTCATCTTCGAAATGTACCCATGCCTTGAATAGACTAGCTCTCCACTATCAGTATGACCTTGATAGAACGCATCAGATCCAACTAGTAATAGGTCACCATTGATAGTACACACAATATCTGATATGGATCTTTCATGTTTTCTTGGTGTCACGTCAAACCCTATCGATTCCCTCCAATATGGCCCTTCCTCAAGCCTATCGCGATATGACGGCGCATCGAAGAGGGGGTTGGGCAAGAACATCCCTTGCACCGATGGCATTGATAATATCATCAATATGATGATTGCAGGCAATGTAAGGCGATGGAGCATATGTTTGACTTGGTTTTTAGCAATTATATGTCTTTTCAGTTGAAATGATAATATCCTGTATAATATTATCCAATATCAAGTTAATTTATCAAATATAAATCATTATAATCATTCCATATATTATCAAATATAAATATAATTGATTAAATGTATAAAAAGGCCTGTATTATTTTTCTATATATTATTAGATCCATTATATTCTTTATTTTCAATGAATTTATAATTGCAGTATTCTACGCTCTTGCATACTTGGTCGTATATAGGTTTGTTGGGAACTCAAAAATGAAAAGCACATGACATAAGAATCTAACTTATTTAAAGCGCTTTTGCCATATTAAGCCTATATTTAATTATATTTATATAAATTGAAGTTGATTATATTCTGGTGGAAAGAAATGACTGTAGGAAAATTTGAAGTATATACCGATAAGTCGGGGCATTGGAGATTCAGGCTCAAGGCCGTGAACGGACAGATAGTCGCCACAGGGCAGGGTTATAGCTCCAGGGCCACATGCATCAAGGGCATAGAAAGCGTAAAGGCGAATGCGCCGTCAGCGGAAATAATTGATGTTGAGGAGTAATTGCCTCAACTAAATTTTTCTTTTTTGTAGCTAGCGCTTGCTTTTTGTGAAAAGGGCATTGCATGGAATCCCTATTTATATTTCAATAAACGGAAAAGCCCTTTAGTTTCTCTTATTGCTTCATTGGTACTATTAGCTAAAAACTGGAAAAAAGGCACTATCAAATCAATATTAAACAATATTAAAAATGAACAATAAATATTATCTCAATAGAAATATAATTCAACAAAATACTACAATTTTCCTCTGAAATAATAAATGTAAAAAATTACCTGACATATCTTACATACGTTTGTTTAATATTATTCTTTTTTAGGTTTTTTAATTTATGAATCTTTAAAATATGACCAGAAGTATCTATACGTGATTATTAGAGATACACAACTGATATATTTGGATAGTATAGAAAATAGGAAAAGTAAATATATATTTTATAAAAAACATATATGATTATATATTTGTATGTCATAAATAAATAATTACAAGTTAATATATAATAAAAACTATTGATGACTAAGAGGGATTTAAAGCACACTCAATAATATTTCTTTTTTCCAAAAAACTGTTCCCAGTGGCCAAGATCATTGATGATGCAAGTGTCCCCATCGAAGGTGGCGAATATCAACAGTTCCTTTGAAAGATGCTTATGGTATGCAGGATGGAGGGGAGACCTGCACGGCTTCATCCTCCCTTTTATCACATCCTCTTCATTCTCTTTACAGAAAATCAAAAATTCAGCTATTCTCTTCCTTACTTTATTATCTTTAGATAACTTCTGGATTTTCTTTGTTGCTCTTTCGGACGGCTTCAACTTCATCTTTTGTCACCCCACAGAGATCAAGAATATCTTTTTCGCTCATGCCGTCGTCATCTGGGGTGCGCCTTGCAGCTTCGATGTCAGCTTGAAATCTCTTGGCGACATCCATGCGCAGCTCTGGGCTTGCCAATATGTCATCAGCACATACGGCCACAACCATGTCGAGGGCTTGGCCAAGATTATTAAGACCGAAAAGCTCTTTAATGGCCTTGAGCTTTCTAGATGTCATTAATTCCACGTTGGTCCTGACATTCACAGAATCTCCTCTGAAACCTCCAATTGTATCGCTATAACTTCCTAGTTTGCCATGCATCATTATTCCTCCACCAGTTTGTTTTAACACCTAAATATATTGAATCCAATGTGATATATATACCTTTCGACACACTTTAATGCACTTCAATACACTACTATTTTTTAATAATATGAAATTAATTAATCTATTCTATAATATGAATGACCAGATTTTTGTTTAATATTATCAAGAAAAATACTCAACATTTAAAGTATCGTTTCCTATGGAAATTCATCGTAGTAAAAAATAAAAATATAATCGAACTCTGACATCAAAATGATGTCAATATTAAAATTTATTTTTCTTTTTTGTAGGCGGGGATGCTGACGTCCCCGTTTGTTTCCGCCATAGACCAGTAGGGCGCCCATGCCAACGCAACCATTTTAACATCTATGTCCGTTCTTCGGGGCCTGATGTCTTCCATGGCAATGTCATCAGACACATTTTCCCATTCGGACACTATTTCATCAGTGGCTTCCTTGAGCTCCTTTTCCAGCTCTTTGATGTCCCCGCTGATGTTCTCGATCTCCTTGGCCGTTTCCCCTATCTCTCTTTTTGCCTTGGCTGTCAGCCTTCTTTTTCTTGTGATGGTCGATGCGCTTCGGGTGCTTCTCCTGCCCATGAAGAATCCAATGACAGACTCCCCCATACCTACCATTTCCTCCTTCTTCCTGGCATCGTATTCGGCCTTGTCCGCCTCGAGCTTGAGGTCCAGCTTTTCCAGTTTGGTCTCGAGCCTGTCGAATTTTCTTTTGTACTTCTCCTCAAGCTTGTCAACTTCCACATCCCTTAGCTCACGAGCCTTTTGTTCAAGGCGGACCATGAACTCCCTGTGGTCTTCTTTTGGTCCCTGGTACACCTTCAGGCCGGGATGGGTGCTGATCTGCAGCCTCTTGTTGTGGTAGAGCCAGTCAGAGAGTCCCTTTTTTACTTTCTTCATTGCATTGACGTTGTCAAGGTCCTCTGGAATGTCGGAGAAGAACACTTTTTCCTGGTAATAATCCAGGTCTGGTTCAGAGCTGACGTCCCCCAATCCCAATTGAAGAGGCTCGGAATCACTCCAGTCAACAATTCCGGCATTCTCTGGCGGCAAGACCGCGAGGGTCACATCCTCAACTTCGCTTATCCTCTTTTTCTTATCATAGTACCGAACGCTTGCAGCGCCAAGTATCATTGGTTCATGCAGTATCACCGTGTCCGAAGCTCCCACATCGTGGCCGAGCCTTTCACTCATTTGCCTTATCGCATCCCTTTCCTCCACCTTCAATGGAAGGTAGGCCTGTATTATCTTGGGGTCGATCAGGGGCGGTTGTGTGTTTGGACCGGTATCATGATGTGGCATCGGACTTATCTTTCTTTCACTTTTCCCTTCCCTTGAGGCCGGCTCGTGGTGGCCCGTTCTACCCTTCATCAGGGTCCTTACCTGTGTTTTCGTAAGGGGTCCCCTCAGATAGCTCATGGCCCACCTGGTGTTGAATACGGTCGGTTGGTCATTGTGCACGCTGTGCATAAGGAAGACCCTGCTATCAAGCTGATTTATCAATGCGTCGTAGTCAACTGGCGCCCCCCCAGAGATCTTCCCCCTTAAACCCTGGAGCACTTTGTCCTTGTCCCGCTCTGCCTGGAGCTTTCCTATGAACCAGGTGCCTATGTTTGTCAGCCCCTTGTAATCGATGTCTCCGGGATTCTGGGTAACGAGCATGATCCCGAGCCCAAATGCCCGGGCCTGCTTGAGAAGGGTCATAAGGGGTCTTTTTGAAGAGGGTTCAGCCACAGGCGGCATGAATCCAAAGGTTTCATCAAAGTATAGGAGGGCCCTCAGGCTCGTAGTGCCAGACTGCTGTCTTGACCAGTTCAAAAGATTCTCAAGGAGTAGGGTAACAAAGAACATCCGTTCCTTCTCTGAGAGGTGGGCGATGTAGAAGATGCTATGCCTGGGCTTCCCGTTCTCATTGTAAAGGATCCTCCCAATGTCCATTGCGTCCCCCTCCAGCCAGCTCTGAAAGCTGGGGGATGCCACAATTGAATTGAAAGATAGCGCCATGTCAAATCTGTCCTTCGAGGGATAGAATGTGTCGAGGTCAAAAATGCCCAGTTTTTTCATTGGCGGGTCCTGAATGGACATTATGAGCTTTGTGAGGTCAATATCCTCCCCCTTCTTCCAGAAATGCTCAAAGATGTTAGATAGTAGGATGCCCTCCCTGCTTCTCACTGGGTCTTCCTTGATGTCGGCCAACGCCATCAGTGCAGCAACGGTCCCTGATATCTGTTCGCGTATCTCTTCTGAGTGCTCAGTAAAATCCATTTTCGGAGCTTTCAGGCTACCTAGTATGCTTATCCTTTCCCCCGCATCCGAGCCTGGGGTGTAAATGCTAAACTCTGTTGACCTGCCAAGCTCCCTTATCCGGTCGCCTTGGATCCCCCAGTCGCCCAGGCCCTCTCTCCACTTTTCAGATATGTATCTTGAATATTCGTCCATTGACATGTTCTTTCTTCTTGCA
>Ga0272442_10002046_pt1 | contig 29709 bp, 27 predicted proteins | sample SSMForm2O_FD_200262 | JGI IMG/M metagenome (GOLD analysis project Ga0272442, IMG submission 200262) | Marine sediment archaeal communities from Little Sippewissett salt marsh, Falmouth, MA, United States - SSM-Form-2O | ecosystem: Environmental > Aquatic > Marine > Wetlands > Sediment ...
CAGGAATTCGACCTTGGCTTTTAAGGTCGAAGCATCCTGGATCCCGTCGATCTCTCCCCGGCCCAGCTGGTAGACGTGATAGACGCCCGCCACCATCCCCTCTCTATCGATCAGGAGTATGGTGGGGTTTGAGAAGCCCCCTTCGAAGTTGGTGAAGTCGACGTACTTGCCGGCGATATTGTAAGGCTCGAAGTCCTCGGCCCAGATCCAGCCGACGTCGGCGTTCCACCAGCTCTCGGCCAGGCCTTTGCCGTCTTTGGAGAAGGGATTCTTCCGGACGTTCAGGGTTATGAGGTTCACGTCGGGCTTATTCTCCACCAGCTTTTGAAGCTGGCCGATCTGGGCCTCTAGGGTCTTCTCGCACTCGACGCATAGCGGGCTTTCTATGTTCGTTATGTGAAGAACGACCACCTCTCCCTCAAAGTCGCTCAGAGAGAAGTTTGAGCCGTTGATATCAGCAGTCGCGAAGTACGGCGCAGGGATCGGTTCCTGGCTAGATTCGAGGGTTGAATTTAACGAGAATAACGCGACCAGAGCGATGAGAAGAGTGAGCGCACATACAAGGAAAAAATTTTTGTGACCAGATTTCATCTCCGATCACGCGTCCCAGTCCTCGACGTTCTCTTCGTGATAGTCGATGGCGTCTCCGACATAGGATCTGACCATCTCCTCTCCGCCAGCAGCATCCTCCATGCTGTGCCATCCGACCACGACGTTCCCTACAGAGTCTTCCACCAAAGTCAGAGCGATCGTCAGCGGGATGTAGGACTTGCCCCCGTTGGGGTCGTAGATGTCGAAGAGCTCTTCCGCTTTCAGGTCGCTGCCGCCTGATATCAGGTTTTCGTACGTTACGTCATCGCCGTACTCCTCCAGGACGGCGTCCACGTAGGACTCCTGATCGATGCAGGCTTTGCACTTTCCAGAGCTGTGGTCCAGGATAAGGACCGGCTTTTCTTCCAGTTCGTCCAGGATCCACTGGGGATGATCGACCTCAGAGCCAGCGTTCGGATGTTGGTCGGGATAGACGGTCCACCAGTCGTCAGGTCCGGACCCGACGGGGTACTCAGTTGCCGAGACGGCGCCGACGAGGCCAGCTGCCAGAACGATTCCCACAACCAGAGTTGTGAGGCATTCAACCTTGATCAAACGCAAAATGTATACCAACTCCCACTCTCGATATTTACCCCACTTTTTCTCACACCACGGATTTGGCCACTTCCTTCTCGTGACCCTTCAGAAAGAACACATCAACATGGATTGATATCCAATGCTTCATACATTTGAGTGTACATCTGAAGTCCAATCTTTGGGTGGAGGATATTCGTATATATAGTTGTTGGATTGCTGCACACAATATCCTCATAAGAGCGGTTTAACTTGGAATTGACCTCCATTAGTGCAGCTTCTGAACTAGAAATTCCATCAAAATAAGTCGTCTTCTGAGTCTTTGATAAACATATCTGAAGGGAGTCGATGCCTTTATATATCCAAATGGTTTGATATGAATTCCGGTGAGTCTGTGGGTGAGGGCAAAATTAAATCGTTTCTGAAGAAACTCTTTTCAGGAGGGTCGGATGGCTACTGTCGCTGCTACTCTGGGCCAGCCATCGTCGGCTCAAGAGACGTGATCATCGAAGGTTCAATCGTCGGCATAAAGGGGCTTGACGAAGCTTTCCGGAAATTCCGTGATGCAGGAAAGACGCCGGACGACCTGACGGGATACGAGCTATTGGAGACGCTTGAGATGATGAATCGCATCGACGAATCGAAGATAGAGGCTTATCGGGAGGCCATCCTGAGGGCGCTCCGTCGCCACTACGAGAGCCAAAAGGTGCGGTAGGCTCCGATGAAGTGCGAGATATGCGGCAAGGAAGCCGATTCCCTCTTCAAGGTGAGACATCGGGACAGGGGACGGGTGAAGATCTGCGAAGAATGTCTGAGAGAGGAGAAGGAGAGGCTCCTTCCTTCGAGCAGTTGCTCCTGCTGCTGAGAGTATCGATATGAACGAGGACGTCGAACCCCAGGACCCATGCGTTGAGAGGTTGGCGAGGCTGACGGGAGACCGGTGCAAGGCCGAGAACGCCGGCAGGAGGCTTAAGACCCTCACCGACAACATAGACGAGGCCGCTCTGGCGGCGGAGGCTGAGGTCTTCAAGGCCATGTCCGACCCCTGCAGGCTTGCGATCCTCAAGCTCCTCTGGGAGGGAGAGCTTTGCGTCTGCGAGATCATGACCGCCATCAACAGACCCCAATCTTCCACGTCTCACCACCTATCCATCCTGAAGAGGGCAGGATTGGTAAAGGAGCGAAAGGAAGGTAAGTGGTCCCGATACCGTCTCTCCGAAGGGGCAGTCATAGAAATGATGAACCTGGCGGGGCTGATTAGGGGGACCTGAACCATTCCTGAAAGTCATAGAGAGGAGTTTTCAAGGAGGATAATACCAAATGCGAATTAAATTAACGACGTGTGGATCGCTTTTGATCGTTTTTATCGCTCTTTCGAGCGGCGCTCAGGCCGGGTGCTGCAGCGGTGGGGCTGAAGGCACATGGGACGGCCCCGCCTGGATCGGAGCTGCACTCAGCGGATCGTCGGACGGAGACACTCCTTCGAGCGGGAATGAAGCTGGGACCGGTGCTGAAGGGGAAAATCGGGCAGCTACGAATGATGATGACACTACCTGCTCGTGGTTCATATCCGCCCAGGAGCTCCGCCAGAAGCTTGACGGCGGCTCAAAGCCGGTAATAGCTTACGTAAGCAACACCCCGATTCAGGGCTCGTACATCGAGGGATCGGTCCTTCTACCCTCCAGGAGCCTGATCCAGGATGACGGATCTCTCAAACCCGTAGCCGACCTGGCCGCCGTCCTCGGAAACGTCGGGATCACCGAGGGAGACGACCTGGTATTATACGGCGACTGCTTCTCCTGTGGCGATTTCACCTTCGTCTTCTGGATCATGAAGTACCTGGGCCACCATAACGTCCGGATCCTCGAGGGAACAGCTGGCGATTGGGCCGCAGCCGGACTACCGACGGCTTCGACCACGACGCCGAGGCCTTCTGCCACCTACTCCCCCGACCCCTGTCTCGATCTTCTCGCAGATTACGAAGCCGTCGCAGGCGGCGAACTCCAGGTGGTGGACGCGAGAACCCCCGATCAGTTCGCTGCCGGCCACATCGACGGGGCGATCAACATCGACTTCAACCGAGTGATCGAAGACGGCTGGATCAAGGACGGCACCGCCCTCGCCGATATCTTCGCCGATCTCGAAGTGGGTCGACCGATCGCCGTCTACACCAAGAACGGTGGCCAGGCCTCCATCGTCTGGTACGCCCTGATGATTCAGGGATATGATGCCAAGCTCTACACCTGGAACGACTGGTTGAGCCATCAGCCTTAAAGTGGGAGATGAGACCCTGCTCAGAAATGGCTATGCCCGCCCCTCGTCAAACTGGTGATAGTCGACGGCGAGTAATCGAAGCCCATCCGGAGAGGGTCTCAATCTTCGGATCGTCTTGGAAGAGATGAGATCAAGGGGCTTTGCGCCAACGTCGTTCCCGGACAAGACGAGAATGGTATCCGGGTCTGTTGCCTTCAGCCCTTGATGTGGTTGCCAGGTACTCGGCGCCCCCTGCCACACTACCTGGACAGGCTGGCGATTGCTGTCGTAGCTGACCGTTAATTCTCCTGGGCGGTTTCAGATGGCCGCGCAGATCGTTGACGGCAAGGATCGAGATCCCCAGGACCCCTTCTCCAACAAGTCTGGAGATGAAGATGCCTCTTGATCGATGGGAAAAAGCCGAAGGCATCCGTTCTCATAGACTCTCGGGCTTTTTCATGTGCTCGTAGCCCCGAGGCTCTAAATTCTTTTTCCCCTTCTCCGACTCAATCCAGATCTCCCCCTCCTCCAGAACCTTCCCGATGACGGTGAAGTCAGAGGCCCTGGCGGCATCCCCGATCTGGTCCGGCTTCACGGTGAAGACCAACTCAAAGTCGCCGCCAGCATGAAGGGCGAGATCTACGGCGTCATCTCCGTCCTCGGCCACCATGCCGACCAATGGATCGATGGGGATCTTCTCCTCTTGGACCGAAAAGCCGACGGAGCTCGCCTCTGCCAGATCAAAGAGGGAGAGGGCCAGGCCGTCGCTGTTGTCCATCATCGAGGTGACGGATCGCGAGAGGGCAAGGGCTCGACCTTCTGCCATCCTTGGCGCTGGCTCCAGGAGCCTCCTGGTAAGGGCACGAAGGTCTGGATCTTCGATCTTCATCTCCATCTCCCCTTTTCTCCCAGCTGCCAGGGCGACTCTCAGCCCCGCCCCCGCCGACCCCAGGGTCCCCGTGGTGCAGAGGAGGTCTCCGGACCGGGCGCCCCGCCGACGGAGGATCAGGTCCTTCTCGACCTCGCCGAGGGCGGTCCCCACCAGGGTCAGCTCGTCGTGAGAGTCGAGGTCGCCGCCCAGGACCTCTGTTCCGTATCGTGAGGCGCAGTCCTTCATCCCTCGAAAGATCTCCTCGATGAAGGAGACCTCCGCCTCCGGCGGGATCCCCGCCGCCACCAGAAGGCCGATGGGGGCGGCTCCCATCGCCGCCACGTCGCTGAGGTTCACGGCGACTGTCATCCAACCGATCTGCCAGGGGGTCGCGATCCCTGGAAAGTCGGCCTTCCGGTGGAGCATGTCCGTGGTCCAGACGAGATATCTTTCGCCATCTTCCGCCACGACGCAGTCGTCTTTCTCCCAGATCCCCAGTATTTCGGTGATCCTTCGAACGACCTCTCTCTCCCCCAGATCTTCACACATTAGGGTCATCTCTCATCGCCTGTATCGCCTATCTGCTCTCCGATATCATAAGAGTTGTTACTTCAGGATGTAGTCTACGTTACGTCGCGATACAACCCCGATATTCCAACGCTGATCGAATAAAACATGGAATAAATCTTTATACTGGAAGTGCCGTTACGCGCCGCAAGGAGGAAATTGGCAATGTATAAAAGCCTAGTAATGGTATTGGCAGTGTTCCTGCTATCCGCAGGGATGGGACTGGCAGATGAGATGAGCGAAGAGGAGATCGTCGACGAGGTCGCCACGGTCGAATTCACCGGAGTTGCAGTGGAGCTGTCCGTTGGCGAGATGCCCGGAGCCCCCACCGTCTGGGCCGTCGATGTCTCCGCCGATGAGGAGAACAACTTCTGCACCGAGATCGTCAACGTCACCGTCTCCCAGGCGACCCCTCCACCATGGGGAACCTTTGACGAGAACGTTGAAGTCGGCGACATGGTCGAGGTCTACGGCGCCTGCATAATAGACGAGACCGGATGCATCGCGGCAGTGACTCTCCAGGGATCCGAGGAGTACTACCTCCAGCTTGCCGAGGAGGAGACCGAGGTAGCTGAGGAGACCGAGGTCGTCGAGACTGAGGATGGCGAAGTCGTCGAGGACGATGTAGTCGAGGAAGAGACCGAGGACGAAACTGAGGACGAGACCGAGTAAGCTCGGACGATAGAAGCAAACTAAGTTTTTGAGAACGGGATTGGTCGGACGTGGTGAGCTCCTTCACCACGACCCTCCATCCGCTTTCCATCAACCGATTTTCGACTTCTTACGCTCATTCCCGATCTTCGGGGACGAAGTTGAAATTTCGATAAAAGGTTTCAAGTATCGGACGATGCCTTCTCCTCTTGGAGCTACTTGAATGGCATCTCCTCTGAAACCTTCGATTCGAGACCTCGGTCCCAGGGAGTCGAGCCTCCTGATCCAGGAGATGGCTGGCGATCCCGACTTCGTGATCCTGGACGTCCGGACCCCTCGGGAGTACGAGATGGGCAGGATCGAGGGCTCGGTAAACATCGACTATCACTCACCCGCCTTCTTGGCGGAGCTGGAAAAGCTCGATAGAAAGAAGACCTATCTGGTCTACTGCCTGGTGGGGATCAGGTCGAGGAACGCAGCGGATATGATGGAAGAGCTCGGTTTTGAAGACGTGGTCAACATGGTCGGCGGGATCAGGCAGTGGTACCTGGAGGGGCTTCCCATCGTCGGCCGATAGCCCGATATATCCGGGCCGACTCCACCCCCTCATGCGCTTTGGAATTGTGGTCACCGATCCCGAGGACTGGACTGCGAGGGCGATCAGAGATGGTTTTTCGAGGCTGGGGGCGAAGGCAGATTTTCTGAACTTCTCCGGGCTTGCCGCCAGAATCGGGCCGGAACTCCGCCTGCGGGGAAACGGGACCGACCTTCTGGAGCTCGATGGCCTTGTGGTTCGAGACCTGGGGAGGAGCGGCTCCGCCGACGTAGCCTTCCGGTTTGAGGCCCTCTCCGCCCTCCAGGAGCTGGGCCTATCAATCGTCAACCCCCCCTCGGCGATTCAGCAGGCGGCAAACAAGTTCGCCACCTCCATCGCCCTCCACCAGGCGGGAATCCCTCATCCCAGGACCCTGGTGACCACGAGCTCCTCGGCCGCCTCCGAGTTCGTCGCCGAGCACGGCCGGGCCGTATCCAAGCCCCTCTTCGGCTACAAAGGCAAAGGGCTTCAACTTCTCGCTCCCGATGATCCCGGCCCTCTTCAAGAAATCCTCGCCAAAAGCGGGGTCGTCTACCTCCAGGAGTTTCTCGAATCGACGGCCCCATCCCCCCGGGACATCAGGGTCTTCGTGGTTGGAGAGAAGGTGGCCGGAGCCATCTACAGGGTCGCCCCGCCGGGAAGCTGGATCAGCAACCTCTCCCAGGGGGGGGCACCCGAGAGGTGCCCCCTTTCGGGCGAGATAGAGGATCTGGCCCTGAGGGCGAACGGGGCTGTGGGGACGGTCTACAGCGGGGTCGACCTGATCGAGACCGCCGAGGGCCTCGCGGTTCTGGAGGTGAACGGGACCCCCTCGGGCCGAGGGGTCTTCCAGGCCTGGGGGATCGATGCAGGCGAGATGATAGCGGGGCACATCCTCGAAAGGCTGAAGGGTTCGGGTTAGCCGGATCGTCGGTCAGGGGAACGGTTATTTACCATGCAACTTCAGGGGCAGATCATGTTCACCATACTCACAGGCTCTCAGTTCGGGGACGAGGGGAAGGGGAAGGTCGTCGATCTCCTGGCTGAGAATTACGATATAGTGGTCCGGTTCCAGGGCGGGGACAACGCCGGCCACACCGTCATCGTCGGGGACAAGACCTACAAGCTCCACCTCACCCCCAGCGGCGTCGTCTTCGGGGCGAGGCTCCTCATCGGCCCCGGTGTCGTCCTCAACCCCAAGGTCCTCTGGAGCGAGATCGAGTCGCTGGAGGCCGAAGGAATTACCGTCGACATGGGGATCGACGCCAAGACCTCCATCATCATGCCCTACCACATCGCCCTGGACGAGCTGCGGGAGCAGGGGAGAAAGGACAAGATCGGGACGACCAAGAGGGGGATCGGCTACGCCTACATCGACAAGTTTTCCCGAGACGAGGTTCAGATGAAGGACCTGACCGACCCCGCCCTCCTGGAGGCGAAGCTCGACGAGATCGGACCCGCGCGGGAGAAGGCGATCGTGGACATGGGAGGCGACCCCTCGGTGGTGCGAGATCCGGCCCTCATCGGCGAGTACCTGGAGATCGGCCGCGCTCTGGCGGCGAGGGTCGCCGACGTCTCCTACGAGATCAACGTCGCCCTGGACGCCGGAAAGAAAGTCCTGGCGGAGGGGGCCCAGGGGGCCTTCCTGGACGTCATCCACGGGACCCAGAAGTTTGTCACCTCGTCTTTCACCACCGCCGGGAGCGCGTGTGCGAACTTAGGCGTCGGGCCCGCCCGGGTCGACAACGTGGTGGGGATCGTCAAGGCCTACATGACCCGGGTCGGGGAGGGTCCGATGCCCACCGAACTCAAAGACGAGGTCGGAGCCCACCTCTCCAAGGTGGGCAAGGAGTTCGGGACCACCACCGGCCGCCCCCGGCGGTGCGGCTGGTTTGACGCCGTTCTGGCGAAGAAGTCGATGTACCTGAACGGCTACACCGAGATCGCCATAACTAAGCTCGACGTCCTCGGAGGCCTCGACCCCATCAAGATCTGCACCGGCTACGAGCTGGACGGCGAGGTCCTCAATTACCCGCCGGAGAGCACCGTCGAGTTCGCCCGCTGCCAGCCCCTCTACGAGGAGATCGGAGGCTGGACCGAGGACATCACCGGGGCGAAGTCCTACGAGGCGCTGCCTCAGGCGGTCAAAAACTACGTCGAGAGGATCGAGGCGCTCCTGGGGGTCAAGATCACCATCGTCTCGGTGGGGCCCGGAAGGGAGCAGACGGTGAGGAGAGGGTGAGAAGCTCCCTCCTCTCCTAATTTTTGTTATAATTTTATTCTAACTGGCTTATACTCCCGGCGGCGCGGAATTGGGGCGGCTGCCTGGTAGGAGCCAGGTCTGCGAGATCCGTGACTCCTCTCGCATTTGACTGAAAGGTTCTTTCTATTTTTCCAAACGAGAGACGGTGGGCAAGTGCCCTATGGGCGCCTTCGGCGTGATCCGGTGGGCGGCTATTTTGGGGCGATTGCATTTCAGCCACCGTAACCAATTTGACCGACGAAAATATAATAAGGCGTGCAGTGGTTGAGATTCAGCGATCTTTAGGGTATAGTGTGGCGGAGGAGATTGATATATGAAAAAATCTAAAAAATCAAGTCCAAAATTAAACGCGACAAAACCCGAGGGCGTTTTCGAGAAGCAATTCAATGTTGACTTAAAGCAGCTGTTCAAATCACTATCCAAAGGCGTCGGTCACGCAGCTTTCGGAAAATGGGAAGAAATCGGCAATGACGCGGTGGAGACCCTGTCGGCTGTTGGATTAGATACAAAGCCGGGAGAACTTGCATTCCTTCTCATTAAACGTTCCATAACCAGATCACTCTTTGATTTGGTTGGCGAGAGTGCCAGCCAACAATTGGTCGATGCCGAGAAGGATTCCGATGCTCTGGTAGACCAGCTTGATCTCTCCATCTCGACCGGAAAGGTCCACATCGATCACAAGTTTTTCGATCGGCCTGCGGAGTTGCCCCTCATTAAGGAGATTCAACCTCTCCTCCAAAAGTGGCTTGAAGGCATCGGTGTGACGGAGCCAGCGGCGAAGGCGATTGTCGATCGTCTGCCCAGCTACTTTGTTTACGCCCTCAATCAGGAATGGAGGAAGAACGCAAAATCCTATCGCCCAATTGTCGAAGCTTTGGATACCCCCTTCACCAAGGCAAGTGACCGAGAGTGGGCGTGGAACGCTTATGCTGCACTCTTACAGCGTCGAATTCATGAAGGAATTTTCGATGAGCCTTTCAGCCTTAGTCAAGTGTATGTTCCGTTGAACGCGTTTTATTTCGAGGATAAGGCAGCTGAAGAATTGCCCGGAGAAATGGGCCGTGGTGGTCGGAAGCGTCGGCGTGTCGTTGTTTCTTTGCAGAAGGAGCTGGAGCAATGGCTGGAAAATCCCAGGTCGGAGGATGCCATCCGGGTGATCAGTGGTGGCCCTGGCAGCGGAAAATCTTCATTCGCGCGCGTATTCGCGGCCAAGCTCTCAGCTGATCCGAAACTGAAGGTGCTATATGTTCCACTACACTTGATCGACGCATCCAACGATTTGGTTGAGGAAATTGGACGTTTCGTCAGGGACGAAGAATTGCTGCTTCAGAATCCGTTAGACCCTGAATCCCCTGAGCCAAACTTGCTGATCATCTTCGATGGCCTTGACGAATTGGCCAGCCAGGGAAAAGCGGCTGCAGAGGCGGCGAGAGCTTTCGTTCGAGAGGTGGACAGGACGGTCGAGAGGCGGAATAATCGAAATGTTAAGCTTCGCGTTCTGATCAGCGGCCGGGAACTTGTAGTGCAGGAGAACGAATCCGAGTTTCGCCGACCACGCCAAATTCTCACTTTGCTTCCCTACTTCGTCCCTCAACCGCCCGAACATGAGCGGCATTTTGTTCAAACCGGCGAGGAGTACCACGATCCCGGAAAGTTGCTGGAGGGAGATCTCCGACAGCAGTGGTGGAAGAACTATGGTGCTCTGACCGGCAAAGGATACGAAGGGCTGCCAAAGGAGCTGGACCGAGAAGATCTCGAAGAGATTACCGCCCAGCCGCTGCTCAACTATCTGGTTGCGCTCAGCTTCACCCGGAAAAAACTGGACTTTACAAAGGACGTAAACCTCAACTCGATCTATGCCGACCTAGTCGCCGCGGTTCACGAGCGTGGATACGAAAAACATCCCTATGTTTACATCCGCCACATGGAGCTTCGCGATTTCTTCCGTGTCCTTGAAGAAATTGGCTTGGCGTCTTGGCATGGAGATGGGCGCACAACGACGGTGCGGGAAATCGAAGAACATTGTCGTGCCAGTGGAGTGGGCTCTATGTTGGAAACTTTTCAGGAGGGGGCCAAGGCAGGTGTGACGCGGTTGCTTGCTGCCTTTTTCTTTCGTCGATATGGACAGCGTACCAGCGGAGATCCGACATTTGTCTTCACTCACAAGAGCTTTGGAGAATACCTCACGGCAAGGCGAGTCGTGCGCGCAGTCGAAAGAGCCAACCGTGATTTGAATGAACACGCCAACGATCCGGATAGAGGTGGAGACGAACGAGAGGCTCTCCGGCGGTGGGTGGAAATCTGCGGACCGAGTGCGGTAACACCATATCTTCATGCCTTCATTCTCAACGAAATGAAGCTGCGTCCCTTGGAAGAATTGACTCAATGGCAGGAGCAACTCGCCAAGCTTTTCAACTACATGTTGCAGCACGGAATGCCGATGGAGCAGCTTCAAATCGGATCGTTCAAGAAATCGCTCTTTCAATCCCGGAATGCCGAAGAATCGTTGCTGGTCGCTTTGAATGCGTGTGCACGTATAACGAGGCAAGGCATCTCGATAGAACAACCCGATCCGACTGCGTTTGGAGCATGGTTCAGGCGGATCCAGGGACAGCGGACAGGGGAGAAATCGGTTCTCGCTGCGTGCTGCCTGTCATTCTTGCATTTGGCTGGAGCACATCTCGATATTAGCGATTTCTACGATGCTGATCTCAAGTCTGCAAATCTGCGAGGGATGAGTGCAGATTTCGCTTGTTTTAATGTGGCAACTCTTGAAGATGCCGATCTTCGAGGCGCATCTCTTTACAAAGCCATGATCATCGGAGCCAATCTCCAAGGAGCTGATCTCCATGGAGCCGATCTTGCATATGCCGATCTCGAAGGTGCCAATCTCCGAAGAGCCGATCTCCGAAGTGCCATTCTCCAGGGTGCCGATCTCGAAGGTGCTAATTTTCGAAGAGCTGATCTCGAAGGTGCCGATCTCCGGAGAGCCAATCTCCGGTGTGCCGATCTCCAAAGAGCAGATCTCCGGAGAGCAGATCTCCGAGGGGCCATCCTCCACGGGGCCATCCTCCATGGAGCCATCCTCGAAGGGACCGATCTCGAAGGCATAGATCTCGAAGAGACCGATCTCGAAAGAACCATACCCTAAGGAACCATAATTGAGGGCTTATTCACAGGAACTGGTCACAAGTTTTGAGTAGCCAACGAAGCCAACATCGAGATCGAAGAAGATCAAGTCCAAAAAATTATCTTCTGATCGAGGCTGAAAGATAACCAAGACAATTGGTCGAAACGAGAATGAGGAGATCGCTCGTCTCTCCTCCGCTGCCCGCCTCCGCGAGTACCTGGCCGCCCCTGAGTCGCCCGCAAGACGGCGGCTGAAATCGATTCCCCCACCGATTTTGGCGGCTCTCTCCTCGCCTCACGGAAATGCGCGCGCGGGCTAGCCGAGACGCGCGACCGCCGCCGCTCGGTCCACCCTCTCGTCTTCGCCCGACAGGTCCGGGAGGGGTGAACCGGGCGGGAAGACCCTGCAGGCCTCTCCGACGGGAGGCGGGGATATGGTCCGGGCGGTTGCGGAGTTCGGGATCGAAAGCTGAAAATGAGGCCGAGGGGATGATCCGCCGCCCCCGCGCTCCACTCTTCTGGCCTATCTTGAGGGCGCCGCCCGGCGCTTCCGCGCCGGGCGGGAGGGCTGCCGGGATGAATGAAGGTCGAGGGGGCAGCTGGGTGATCTCACCGTCCGGCAGTTACGGCCACCGGAGCGGTCTCCGCCGCAAGGAGTATATTTTTGGTTTTATTTTAAACTTCGACGATGTCGCCCTTCACAAATCTTCCCAAGCTTCATCCTCCTCGGGAGCGAGCCACTCCTCTGCGAGAACTGGCTCGCTCAATATGGCCACCTCGATCCCCCTCCTGGGGGATTTGTCCTTCAAAAAGCGCACGAAATCTAGGACTTCCTTGAGATAAGGCTCGGGAAAGACCTCTATCTCTCGGAGGATCAGTTCCTTCGTCTTCATGCCAGCGAACTTATAATTCTCCTTCAGTAAAAGACTTTCTCCGATCCCCGACGGCCTTCGACTTTTAGCCTCCGGGCGGGTCGCCAGTCGGCCGTCGGATCGATCGGGCTATCGCCGGGGGCCGGGGTGGTCGGCGCCGACCGGGCTGGCCCGAGGCGTGTCGGGGGCCGAGAACTTCTTGAGCGAAAAATAAAAGTTCCAAAAAAACTTTATTAGGGATCAAGTCCTTGATGTTAGTTCATGGCGAATACCCTTCGAGCCCTCTTTGCGTGCATCGCCTTGACCTTTTTTTTGGTCGTGCCCTTGGGCGCTGCATCATCCGACGAGACCCCGGAACCTGCCACGGAACAAGCCTCAGAACAAGCCTCAGAACAAGCCACGGGGCCAGAGGACGTGCCAAAGCTAGACCCCAATCTGCCCGACGTTGAAGATGCCGAAGTTGACCAAAACCAGCGACCAACCCTCCGGCTGGCGGTTGACCCTCCCAATCCAGTGATCGGCGGAACACCGGTATTCAATTCCCAGGGACAAAAGTGCCGCGTCGTGGTGACGGCGATAGGCAATGATGCTGAAGACGGGAGTATGCTGGAATACTCGTTCGAATCGAGCGGCGGTTCTATTAGCGGAATTGGAGGTGGGTGGGACTCGAATAGGGAGGTCTACATTCCCTTAACCGGTGAAGATCCTTCTGTTAAGGGCTACTATTCGAGCCTGATCGCGAGAGCCAGGGACTCCCAAGGCGCAGTATCCGATCCCGTCCTCGTCTACATTACGATCATGAACCCAAACCATCCAGATTATACCGGGGAGGAGGACCCCATAAGGTTTTTCCGGGGCCCAGAATCCAGTTCAGAAAAATCTGAAGACTCGACCGGGGAAAAAAGTACTTCTGGCGAGAAAAGCGCGGATCTTCTGAACTGTTTATGCCGCTGTCAAAAGCCTGAAAATAGCGACTTCATCTGCCGTTACAATACCACGCCTTATCCGGCGCATTTGGGAGGATCTGACTCTTGCGGCGACCTCGAAAGGGGACCGTGCATGTGTGAAGCTTTAGGTTGTTTCAGGACGACCCTTCCGACTTCAGGGGAATGTTATGACAGATGTATGGAGATTTACGGATCTCCTTCGGATAAGGAGGCATCTTCATCCTCGGCGGGCGGTCCGGCAACTCCTGGCACCGGCGGCTCCAATAGAGAAGAGGAGCCCAACGACCAGGCAAGCGACGCCACCGAGATATCATTATCTACTGTCGTGGTCGAAGGAAGGATCGCCCCCGCAGGAGACGTGGATTTCTATAAGTTCTACGAGGATAGCTCAGGAATTTTGACCGTCGAGTTCCAGGGACTCCCTCCTGAGATGAGGGCCAGGATCGCCCTCTATGGCAAGAACCTCAACTGGATGGTAAACAAAGACGCCTCCAACCCCAGCGACCTGGTGACCTTCAAAAAGGACGTCGTCGGGCCCGGCTGGAATTACATAGCTATCTCCGACATCGACCGCAAGGCCCACTCTGAGGACTACACCTTCAAGGCCACCTTCGATCCAGCGCCGGACGCAAACGAGCCCAACAACGAGGCAGGGGACGCAACTTACGTGGAGACCGACGAGACCGTCAGCGGCTACATCTGCCCCCAGAGCGACCTGGACATCTACAAATTCTACATCGAAAGCTCAGGCGTTTTGAAGGCCACGCTCTCCGATGTCCCGGAGGAGATGAGGGCCAAGATAGGCCTTCACGACAAGAACTTCAAATGGATGGTGAACGCCGACGCCTCCAACGCCGGTGACGCCATCACCCTGGAGAGAGGGATACTGGGGCCGGGGTCGTACTCTCTGGCCATCTCCGACATCGAAAGGAAGGCGTATTCAGAGGAGTATTCGCTGAATCTCATCTTTGAAGAGGCGCCGGACGAATACGAGCCGAACAACGAGATCGGGGATGCTGCCTCCTTGGAGGCGTCGGAAGCCGACCAGACCGCCATCGGCTACATCTGCCCACAGGATGACGTCGACTTCTTCGGCTTCTATGCAGACCACTCCGGGATCTTGAAGGTGAGCTTCAACGGCGTTCCCGAGGAGATGAGGGCGAGGATAGCCCTCTTCGGCAAGAACTTCAACTGGATGGTGAATAAAGATGCCTCCAACCCCGGTGACGTCATCGCCCTGGAAGAGGATATCCTCGGACCTGGGCCCTTCTACATAGCCATCTCTGACATCGACCGGAAGGCCCACTCGACGGAGTACTCCTTCGATGCCGTCTTTGAAGCCGCTCCCGACGAGGGCGAGCCGAACAACCAGGTGGGGGATGCCACCGGGGCCGAGTTCGGAAAGACGATCATTGGCTACATCTGCCCCCAGGACGACCTCGACATCTACGCCTTTTACGTGGATAGCTCGGGAATTCTGGAGGTGGCGCTCACCGACGTTCCCGAGGAGATGAGGGCGAGGATAGCCCTCCACGACAAGAACTTCAACTGGATGGTGAACAAGGACGCCTCCAACCCCGGTGACGAGATCACCCTGGAAAGGGACGTCTCCGAGGCCGGGATCTACTACGTGGCCATCTCGGACATCGACCGGAAGGCCCACAGCGAGAGCTACACCATGATGGCGATGCTGAAGGCCGGATGAGCAAAGTCCAGTTTGAGGGATCCGAAAGCCGAAATTCATGGCCCAATATCCTGGGCCTGGTCTCATTTTTCCGTTCTAACCACGAACTGTACGAGAGGTCTTCTTTCTTTGTGACGGGTGCAGAGGCGCACCGATGCCCACATATGCGCACCTGCACACATTCGTCCACCTAAATTGGTCTTAGTAACCTATATATAGTAATGTAGCGTTAATTATCGTGTACAGATTTAGAGATCGTCGAAACCGATCCAGGAGATGTATAACAAAATGGCAAGATTAGGATTAGTCACCTTGGAGCTGATGCTGGCAGAGCTGAGAAGGCCGGTCTTCGCCGGAGACGTCCCCGTCAAGATGGATCCCGGAATGGGCCAGTACGAAGCGGTCACCGGGGGCGAGCAGTACGTCGATGATTACGCCGGCGGCGCAGGCCCCGACGAAGAAGATGACGGCTGTGGCTGCGGCGGTGACGGCTGCGGAGATGGTGGTTGCGGCGGCGGATGTGGTGGGGGCTGTGGCGGTGGCTGCGGTCACCAGATGACAATGGCAATGACCATGGACGCCGGGCCTGAAATCGGATCAACACCTCAGGGACTGATGGCCGGACCCGCAGACTTTGGCATCCCTGCCCCTCTCGGCGCTGATCCCGTCGGAGATCGTGATAAAACCAGGGACAGATCACCCCGGCCCGACCGAAAGAGGCTTCCCTGGTCCTTCGCCCCCGGGGCGAGGATGGCCAGCTGAAGCTCTGCATTCTCTTTTCGTTTCATTTCATCGGGTCGCCTTCTTTTACCACCGATCGAGATCATGATCTTGATCTCAAATTAAAAGGTCCAGGATCGTTATTGCTAATTTCGGCCCTTCAGTCGGCTTCTTCGCCGGCCTCTGATTCTCCCATCGCCCTCATATACTGCTCTGCAAGGTTGCACCGCAGAAGGCCCGAGATGAACATGCCCGCCACCACAGCCTCCTCTTTTGACATATCCTTTAGAGCGTCCTTGAACTTTTCGACGGCAGAATCCTCGTCTTCAACGCATGGATCGAAGATGATGATCTTCTTGGCCGCATCGCCGATCTTCATCATCTCATCGGCGGAGATATCCAGGATGGCGCAGACGATCTCCAGGACTACGGACTCCTCTTCGGGTTCGAACATGGTAGGAGTTGCTTGGTGCTTGATGAAAAGGTTTGGGTTATCAGGACGTCCATCTCAATTATTTGTCATCGCCAAATTTATATCGCCTCCTGCATCTCGGCTTCTCCAGGTGAGAACTCTGCAGTCGTTGAACGAGCTTGGGTTAGAAGTATTCGAGGAGATGCTGGACTACGCCGACGAGCTCCAGGTGGGGGTGGTCGAGCTGGAGAACGGAACGGTGGTGGCCGACGCCGGGGTGGAGGCGAAAGGAGGACTGGGGGCGGGGATCTACCTCAGCCGGCTATGCATGGCCGACCTGGCCGACATCCAGCCTGCTCCTTTCGAGATCGACGGGATCACCATCCCCGGGGTCCAGGTGGCGACCGACCACCCCGCCATCTCCTGCATGGCCTCCCAGTGCGCCATGTGGCAGATCAAGGCCGGCAAGTACTTCGGCATGGGCTCGGGTCCCGCCCGGGCCCTGGCTCGAAAGACCAAGGAGCTCTACGAAGCCCTGGAGTTCGAGGAGTACGCAGACGTCGGGGTCCTCTTTTTGGAGTCGGACACCCTCCCAGACAAGGATGCTGCCGAGAAGATCGCCGAGGCCTGCGGCATCGATCCCGCCGACCTCCGGCTCGCCGTCGCCCCCACCGACTCGGTGGCCGGCCTCGTCCAGGTCTCAGCTCGGGTCGTGGAGACGGGGCTGCACAAGCTCTTCACCATGGGCTTTGACATCAGGACCATCAAGACAGGCTGGGGCCGGGCCCCCATAGCCCCGGTCGTTGGCAAGGCCACCAAGTGCATGGGCGCCTCCAACGACGCCATCATCTACGGCGGCGAGACCTACTACACCGTCGATTACGAGCCCTTCGACGAGCTCCTCGGCTACCTCAAGGCTACCCCCTCCGATACTTCACGAGACTACGGCGCCCCCTTCTACAAGACCTTCAAGGAGTGCGGCTTTGACTTCTTCAAGGTGGACCACAACGTCTTCGCCCCCGCCAAGGTGGTCATGAACGACCTCAGGTCGAGGCGGACCCTGGTGGCAGGACGGCTCAATCCCGCGGTCCTTAAGGAGTCCTTCGGCTTTGAGGTCGTGAACAGGGAGGGCTGAAGGTAAATCGAGCTGAGAACGATGGCTATCTGAAAAATGGGGTGCCCTTGGCCCTTTCCTCCTTCTCTCTCGCATTTCTCACGCGAGCGTCCCCATAGAACCCGGGAGCATCTCCGCAGGGGATCGAAGGGCGTTGGAGATTGCGGAAATCCAGACCGACTTGTAGTCGTCGCTGTAGAGCAAAAACTCCTTTGGGGGCCTCTCGGCTGTGATCACCTCAATGATCATGGTGTGGGGATCTGATATCTTCTTCGCAGATATCCTGTGGTCCCCCGGCGGCACCTTAGCGGTGATGTCGGCATCCTCGGCGTTGCACCAGCCGTTCCAGGGAAAGTCGTGAAACTCACAGCCTGCAACGTAATCGCCGTCGATGTAATACTCCTGATCGGCTGCGCCGCCGAAATAATCCAGCTCGTTGCCGGCGACTGAAAGCCGGGCCTCTCTAACAGTGCAGTCGGGGACCACCAGGTTCAGGTCGAAGTCGGCGGCAAAGGAGTACCTTATCTGGTGGTATATCCCAGCGTCTTCGGCGTAATACTCGGCGGCGTTCTGGGCCGTCGACCGATTGTAATCGGAGACGTTCGCCCCTGTAGCCACTATTATGTCCATCACCTTCTGGATGTCCCCGGCGAGGGCGTCCCTTGTGCAGAGGCTGAAGGGGCGGAGGCTTGCTACCACGATGGTGCCGTCTTGGGAGAGGAACGCCCAGTCTCTCGGGCAACACGAGTTGCAGTCGGAGAACCTCCAGAGGATGGTGGAATCGTTCTCCTCTACCACCTCATAGACCTGGCCTACCATCTCCCTCAAAGCGCTGAAGTTGAAGTCGAGATCCAAATTCGTCGAGGCCCCGGACCGGAGCTCTGCGACGTCGAGCTCAGCTTCCTCGATCTTCAGGCTCTCGACAAACCCGCTCCTCCGCTGGTAGGCGACCTCGGAGCTCGCGCCCCCAAGCTCGAAGACCCCCGCCTCTTTGGAGCTGACTTCAAACGAGGTCGACCAGACTTTGCCGGCCGAGATATCTCCTGCCTTCCAGGTGAGGATCTTTCTCCCCTCCTCGTGAGCTTCGGAGGTGGGCGGAGCAGAGTAGCCGGAAGCCTCGATCTCTCGGGGAAGGACGTACCTGATCACAACATTCCTTCCGACTAGGTTTATCACCTCTTCTCCGATGGCCTGGTAGATCGATTCGAGGGCGGTGCTGTCGCAGGCCTCATAGTACCTTCCCCCTGTCGTCTCGGCCATCTCCTCCAGGCTCTTTTTCGCTCGCGAGTCGGCGAGCTTCAAGCCGATGGTGTAGATCACGATCCCATCGTTTCTGGCCCTGTCCGCCTGAGACCCGGCCCTTCCACTGGCCGTATAATCACCTTCGCCGTCGGATAAGAAGACGACGAACCGGGCCCGCTCGTCCGATCCGGTCGAGTTGGCCGTCAAAAGGTCGATCGCCTCTTTGAGCCCTCGGTCCAGGTTCGTCCCATCGGAGCTGTCCACCCTACCGATAGCCTCCAGAACCCTAGCGAACTCGCTCGTCGGGGGGATGGAGAAGTCGACGTCCTCGTCCCAGCTGACCAGGCCCACCCTGTCTCTGGCCGGGTCCATCTTCATGACCAAGCCCCGAGCGGCATCGAGCCTCATATTTGTTGGGTCGGTCTCAGTCATGCTGGCGGAGCTGTCTATCGCCAGGACCACGTCCAGGGGCACAGTCCTTGGCAGGCTCTCGCCGGCCACCTCCAGGGTCACCCTCCCGCTCGCAGGCTCCTTCCCCGAGCTCACCGGCCAGATCTGGTCGGGAGAGACCTGATGGGAGACGGTCAGATTCGCCTGGCTGGAGCCGACGGCGAGAGCCAGGATCAACCCAGCAAGCAGAATCTGCCTTGAAGTCATGGGAATCGTTCCTCCTGGTAGTGGCGGTTTTATGGCGTAAAAAGATATTCTTTATGTGGGAGCGGACTTCAACATCCCAGACACGAGGGTCGCGAACGGTGCTAAGCGAGGTGGAAGAAGAACCTCGTTTTGCAGTGATTTCGACTCCAAATCGGGAAAAGGGCCTGGATAAGATCCTACTTTCGAGAAGGCATTTATATCAAGTCACCACCAAAAAGCGGCTGTCGTTCAAGGTGATTTCCAATGGCAAAAATAAGAGCAGGCGTTCTTGGTGCTACGGGTGCGGTAGGGCAGCGTTTCATCGAACAGCTTTGGGACCATCCCTGGTTTGAGCTAACAAGCCTTGCCGCCTCCGAGAGGAGTGCGGGCAAGAAGTACAGCGAGGCTGCAAGGTGGCGGCTGGAGCACGAGCTTCCGCTCGAGGTCGGCGAGATGGGGGTCGTCAACGTCGATCCCAAAGAGGTGAAGGCTGACGTCGTCTTCTCCGCCCTTCCCACCGACGAGGCGAAGAAGGTCGAGGCCGACTTCGCCAAGGCCGGATTTGTCGTGGCCAGCAACGCCAGTGCTTACCGGTTCGACCCTGACGTCCCCCTGATGATCCCCGAGTGCAACCCCGAGCACCTCGGCCTCATCGACGTCCAGCAGAAGAAGAGAGGCTGGGACGGCTACATCGTCACCAACCCCAACTGCACCACCATCATGTTCGCCCTGACTCTCAAGCCCCTCATGCCCATGGAGATCCAGAGGGTGATCATCGCCTCGATGCAGGCAGTCAGCGGCGCCGGATACGAGGGGGTCCCCTCCATGGCCATCCTGGGCAACATCATCCCCTTCATCTCCGGCGAGGAGGAGAAGGTGGAGAAGGAGGCCCAGAAGATCCTGGGAACCTTCGACGGCGACAGAATCATCGACGCGCCCTTCGGCGTCAGCGCCAGCTGCCATCGGGTCCCCGTCATGGACGGCCACACCGAGGCGCTCTGGGTGGAGATGGGATCAAAGCCGACCCCAGCAGAGGTCAGGGAGGCGTTCCTCAAATTCGACCCCGGCCTCGGAGACCTGCCTACAGAGCCGAAGAGGCCCCTCATCGTTCGGGACGAGCCAGACCGGCCCCAGCCGAGGCTCGATAGGAACGCCGGCAAGGGGATGGCCGTCTCCGTCGGCCGGATTCGAGAGGGCATCCGCTACATCGTCATGGGCCACAACACCGTCAGGGGCGCCGCCGGTGCCAGCGTCCTGAACGCGGAGCTCCTTTCCAAGAAGGGAATGCTCTAGATGCTAATCATAGCCTGGGAGGTGACGGCGGCCTGTAACCTCTCCTGCGAGTACTGCCGCGCCTCGGCTTCGGCCTCACCAGACAAGGCGGAGCTATCGACTGATGAGGCTCTGGCCTTCATAGACCAGGTCGCCCCCGAAAAACCGATGATAATCTTTAGCGGGGGAGAGCCCCTCCTCCGCCCCGACCTCTTCGAACTGGCGGAGTATGCGAGGGAGCAGGGCATCCGGATCTCCCTGGCCACCAACGGAACCCTCCTCTTCCCAGAGATGGTCGGGAAGATCAAAAAGGCCGGGTTCGGGCGGGTCAGCATCAGCCTGGACGGCCCGGAGCCCAAGGTTCACGACAAAGTTCGGGGTCAGGGCTCCTTCGACCTGGCCATGCGGGGGATCGATAACCTCCGGGGCGAGGTCGACTTTCAGATCAACATGACCATCACCAGGGAGAACCTCGACCAGGTCAGTGCCACCATGGATCTGGCCGAGAGGCTCGGTGCAGTCGCCTTCCACCTCTTCTTCCTGGTGCCCACTGGCCGGGGAAGCGAAGAGGAGTTGGTGAAGCCTGAGGAGCAGGACGAGATCCTCCGGTGGGTGGCCGGAGAGTGCAGAAAAAGGTCGCTGGAGGTGAAGGTCACCTGTGCCCCCCAGTACGGCAGGGTGATGAGGGAGGTCCTCACCGAGGCCGAGAGGAAGGGGATGATGGGCAGCAACTGCCTTGCGGGGACGAACTTCGTCTTCGTCTCTCGGACCGGGGACGTCTGCCCTTGCGGGTACCTCCCGGTGGTCGCAGGTAACGTCAGGGAGGAGAGCTTCTCGAAGATCTGGGAGAGTTCGCCCGTCTTTTTGGATCTGCGGGAGAGGGAGCTTAAGGGCAAGTGCGGACGATGCGACTATAAGAAGGTCTGTGGCGGGTGCAGGGCACGGGCCTACGCGAAGACCGGTGACTATCTTGAGTCTGATCCGCTCTGCAGCTATGGGAAGGTGTGAATTTCGTGAGAGCTGAGCCGATCGAAGACCTGCCGATCGAAGACGAGCCAATCGATCTGGAGAGGCCCGACCTCGACGACCTGGACCGAAGGCTCCTAGCCCTGGTCCAAGAGGAGTTCCCCCTGACAGAAAGGCCCTTTTTAGCCCTCGGCGAGATTCTGGGGGCAAGCGAGGAAGAGGTGATCAGAAGGGCAGAAAGACTCCGAGACCGAGGGATAATTCGGAGGATAGGCCCGATCCTGGACATGAAGAGGCTAGGATGCTCCGGGGTTTTAGTCGCCCTTCCCGTATCCGATGAAAGGATGAACGAGGTGGCAGAAGTGGTGAACGGCTACCAGGAGATCTCCCACAATTACCTCCGGCCCAACGATACCAGGTACAACATGTGGTTTACGATATCGGCATCCGAGACGAGGATCAAGGAGATTCTATCGGAGATAAAAGAGAAGACCGGTCTTGACCAGCTCGTTCTCCCCACCAAGAGGATATTCAAGATTGGGGTGCGGTTTGAGATCCCCGAATGAGGGAGCGATTGTGATTGCCGAAGATAGTTCTGACGGACTTTTACACCAAGACCTGCAGTTATTGTCGAGAGGAGGCCAAGATCCTCGATGAGCTGGCGGAGGTCTTCGCCAGCCAGGTGGAGTTCAGGATGGTAGACGCGGAGAAGGACGAGGAGATGGCAGAAAAATACGTCGTCTTCACCGTTCCCACCCTGATCCTCGAGAGGGACGGGGAGCTGGTAGAAAGGTGGAACGGCTTTGTGACCGGTGAGAGGCTTGAAAGGGCTCTGAGAGAGGCTTTGAGGCCCTGATCCGAAAAGGATCAGGGCGAAAGCTTGCTGGAGACATCCCAACATCCATTGTTATTTAAGGCTCTAGTCGCAGAATCCTCCCGAAATTGCTTGGCACAGGGACCTTTTCGTGTGCTGTAGGATCGGTCACCGACTTGGAATAAGGAGGGGGGTTTTTGTAGCTGGCTTCGAGGATATCGACCCATTTGCCTGCATGACCAAAGGGAACGGGTACATATCGTTCGTGGTCAGAGAAGTTGAGGGCGATGATGAGGATCTCGTCTCCCCTCCAGCGACGGTAGACCAGCACCCGGTCTTCCGGATTACAGTATTCCTCCTTGGCGTTCTCTCGGGGCGCCCGCAGAGCGGGGTGCTCTCGCCTCAGGTGGCCCAAATTCCGGTAAAGAATCACCAATGGCAGCACCGTTGAGCCGTCTGTGCTCGAAGCGACGTTGTAGAAATAATCCCAGTGGAGCGGACGAAGGCCTCGTACCCTCACCTGGCCTTCCTCAGCCAGGCCGGTGTTCTCGGCAAACTCCTGGCCAGCCCAGAGCATCGGGATGCCGACGCTGGTCAGGAGGGCGATGGCATAAGGCTGCAGCTTCCACCAGGGCTGATCGTCCAGGCCGTTATGATATTCATAACCGGAGTCGTCGGGGTCCTTTCCCCTCTGCATCTGATAAAAGAGCCTGCATTCATCGTGGGATTCGATGAACTGGACCACCATGGCCGGGATGGTGTCGTTTCCTACAGTCTTTCTGCCTGAGTATTTCTGTTCGTCGAAGCGACCGTCTGCGAGCAGCAGCTCCCCGGCCATATCCGCCGAAAGGAAATCATAAGTCGCCATCTCCTTGGCGACTTCGGCCAGACGCTTCTCCCAGCATCCATTGATCGCGCTGGCCGATGCGGGCGAAAGCTGATAAGCGCTCTCTTTGAGGTCCTCGGCTATCTGGATAATCCGTGATGGCGTGTTCGCAGCAGTCAAAAAGCGCGGGAAGCTCTTGGACTCCTGGTAGGTGGCTTTTGACAGCTCCCGGAGAGACTCGAAGGTGGGGCGATTTTCGTGGCTGTACCAGTCGATTTTGCCCTCTCTATTGATCGGCTTTCGATCCAGGTAGCCGTTGACGTGGTCGTAGCGGAAGCCATCGACGTGGTATTCTTGCAGCCAGAACGCATTGACCGCAGCGAAGAACTGCTGAGTGGACTTCATGCGCCAATCGTTCTTCTTGCCGAAGTTGTCGTAGGCAGAGACCAACGGGTTAGGTGAGCGATGCAGGCCGTCGCCATCAGAGTAATGGTCGTCGTCCCACAGGTGGAAGAATCGCTCATATCCGATCTGGTAGGGGAACATGCGGTCGGTGTGGGCGTAGACCATGTCGAGGATCACAGCGATCCCGTGTGCGTGGCATTCCTGGACCAGATTTCGCAGCTCAGCAGGACCTCCGAAGCGTTCCTCCGGCGCAAAATAAAAGATCGGCATGTAGCCCCACCTTGTCGGCTCGGCGATGCTGTTGATGGGCAAGAGTTCGATGACGTTGACGCCAAGGCTCTCCAGGTAGGGAATGCGGTCGGCGACGCCTTTGAAATTGCCGCCGAACTCGGCGACGTTAAGCTCGTAGAGTACGATCTCGTCGAGAGGCGGCACTTTGAATGTGTCGTCTTTCCAAGATGGCGGCGTTTCGGCCGAGATGCGAAATACCGAAAAAATGCCGGCATCGGTCTCTCGGGCGCACGGGTCGCCGAAGTACAGGCTGCGCACCTTATCCCCACTCTCTTTATCAGGCCCGCTGATCTCGAAGCGATAGAGATAGGTTCCGGGGTCCATGGGGATGAGATCGCTGCACCAGCGGGTCTTGGCGATATCACCCCATAGGGCATCGCCAGAAGGATCCGCGGGCTCGGGGGTCAGAACATGGTCTTCGGCCTTGACTTTGACATTGAACTGGTCGATCTTGTTGATGACGTAGACTTTCACAGAAAAACCACGATCCACCTCTACATTTGGAAGGTAGATTCGGAAACGGACATTATCGCCCTGAATCTCAGGGCCCGTTTCCTCTGCTTTAAACATGGTCTACCTCCCGAAAGTCCTGGCCTAGGCCCGGCTCGTAGGCGGGCGTTTTCTCATCGCCGTTGGTGAACCTGTCCACCATCAGATGGTAGATGAACTGGCCCCTCCATTTCCCAGGGGAAGGGAAGACCTCACTCCTGGGTTCGAAATCGACTTTTTTTTGAGGTTCTCCTCTCTTTTTGGACATGATCCCACTCCTAAGATTCTATAATTTCGGAATTATATGGCGTAGTCGGACGGAGCCGATAGAGCTCTTCTCCTTTTTTGATCATAGTTTGGCCCATTCAGGTCAGGTTCAAATACTGAAGATGAGACAAATCTGGAAACCCATCGGAAATTCTCTATTATCGGCATCTAACGGACTTATCCGAAGCGTCTTGCTCGCCATACTTCTTGCTAAAATACAATATCATATCCGGATTATATGTATCTTTTGGGTGCGAGACCCGACCGATACTAGCCGACTCCAGCCATCCCCAATTCGGATTGCATATAATAATTTTTGATAAACATAAGCGAGCAGGTCTGAAGAAATTACCATGAAGCATCCAAAAAAGAATAAGGAGGGATTTGCAGGCGATCCTCCTTCCCATTCAGCATCCAACCATACCTACCCCCATCGCACATTTCATAAGCCCCAAAGTAGACCCCCCCACCAGATGCCCTCCACCGACTCTGAAGCCCCAGGAATAACTGCCGGCAGGACGGAGGCCCTCACCGACGGGATCTTCGCCGTGGCCATGGGCGCTCCTGGTACCTGAGCCTGAAGCCCCCGCAGGGCTGGGCGCTGGTGTGGTGGAGACCGACCTCATCGAACTGATCACGGGCCACAGCCACGTATTTTCCAACTACGCCATGGGCTTCCTTCCCGCAGCGGTCTTATGTATCATACACCTCCAGCAGTCCTCCGTCATAATCCTCTTCTACCCCAACTGGGACTACGCCACCCGAAACCACAGACTGGTGACTCTGAACCTCGGCCCTAATCGGATCGTCGTCGGAAAGAAAAGAAGTGCTGTAATGCCGATCGTCTCGCTCATCGCCATGGCTCTCGTTTTCATGGTCGTCAGCTTCTACACCCTCGCCTACATCCTGATCCCAATGATCCTCTTCCATCCGACCTTCAGGTACGATCCTGAAAAGACCTGAGATCCTACATCCTGCTGCCCACTCCAACGGTTTGGAGGCTTTTAATGAAGATCGCGGTATGATCACAGCCATCAGCTACCATGTTTTATACCACCAAAGTATTTGAGAGTCATTCAACTCAAGAGTAAAGAATACTGTACGTAAGGTATCGTGTAACATTGAAAAAATTTAAGTACTAGAAGTATTCAATATTCAATAAATACTTGGAGGGGACTTTAATTGTCAAATTTGACCACAATAGCTGCCCAAGCAGCAGCTAATGGAACGTGTGCCACTGAAACCGGAAGCATGGATATATTCGAGATGTTCTTTGGGATACTTGTGCTGTCATTTATTGTTGAGAGATTCTTTGAGATTGTGAGCTCGATTATAGATTACAAATGGGCTGGAGGAGACGAAAAAAAATCGTTTTTATTTGGACGGCTAGAAATCAAAACGGATATCGTAGAGGAAAAAGCAAAGGAGTTATCTCAAATTAAGAAGCTTTTATTTACGCCAATTGGTTTGTTAATCGGTCTGGCAATAGTGCAAACAGCAGGAGCATCAAACTGTGGCATCCTTCATTGTACCAATATATTGTGTACTGGTGAGCATGAGATGTTGGACACTTTTCTGACAGCGATTGCTATATCATGGGGTACTGGGCCGATACACAGCTTCATGGATATTCTTCAAAAAGCAAGTAAAAGCTAGTATAGAGCTTCCAAATCAAATTGCGTGCGGCCCACCCCGCCCTAAAGGACGGGGTATGCTTCGGGGCCGCACGCCCGGTTATCCGGAGTTCAGAAATCTTCGAGTCTTTGTTGCCCAGATTTCCTTGATCTGTAAGATTGAACCTCTGCTTTCGGTTTCCCTTGAGATTCCTTAATATAGTGCTTGATCGCGTCAGCAGTCACGCTTCCAACGGATCGAAAGAATTTGCTACTTGACCATAGACTTACACCCCCAATAGCGTTTTTTCAGTTCGGGATGAAGCCTGAACAATCTGTAAGAACTACCTCCTTTCAAGTATTGAACCACCTTTGACAGAGAAACGCTTGGGTATAATTCCAGAAACAAGTGAACATGATCCACTACGATTTCCATGGCGCGAATTTTATAGCTTTATTCCATACAAATATTGTTGAGGATCGACTCGCAATCATTTTTTAACTTGCCTATTGGAAAATATCCTGTATCTATACTTAGGCACCAACACGATGTGGTAGTGATCTGGCCATAGCCATGGCTGAAACTTCGCAATTCCAACGCTTATCACATCCTGGCCATAGGTGGGTGGCACCACCTGTGGCTAAGGTGCCAAAAACAACCTCATTTTTAAAAGTGTTGTTTTAAAGCCACAAGAAAAAATGGCGAGGGTTCACTTCATCCCCGACCTAAAGGTCGGGGTATTCGTGACCCTCCGCACTCCCGAAGTAATAAATCTGCTCCAATTAGATCGGATGTCCGTAAGAGCTCAAGCGCCCCTTCGCATCTTCCCCCGAGCCAGAGACGCGAAGACCCCGACCAGACATAGTACGACGAAGACCGAGAGGATCGCAGTCATCGCCTCCAGGAACTGTGGGTATACCTCCGGCGTCACCTGGACCCTGCCCATGAATATCGAGAGGGCGGTCATGGCGATCGCCATGCTGGTCATCATCCCCACCGACCTCATCGTCCCCACCATCCCCGAGGCGACGCCGTAGTACCTCTTCTCAACAGAGCTCATGATGGCGTTGGTGTTCGGCGAGGAGAAGAAGGCGAAACCGAGCCCGAGGATGGCGAGGACAGCGACGATCGACGGGAGGCTCGTATCGAAATCGATGGTGAATGCCAGGAGAAAGAGGCCAACTGCCGTGATCCCCATCCCGATCGAGGCCACCACCTGGGCCTCAATCCTGTCGGAGAGCTTTCCCGCCCAGGGGGAGAGGACCGTCTGGACCGCGGGCTGGGCCACCAGGACGAAACCCGCATGGAGGGGGGTGAGCCCCTTCACCGTCTGCAGGTACAGGGTGAGGACGAAGGCGACGGCAAAAGTGGCGCCGTAGTTTATCAGGGCGGCCAGGTTGGAGAGGGCGAAGACCCTGTTCTCCCGAAAGAGCCGGACGTTGAGGACGGGGCTATCGCTTTTCAGCTCCACCACGCCGAAGGCGATGAGCCCTGCGATCCCCAGGACGACGTATGCCGCCCCCGCAGCGGAGGGGAGACTGGTGAGGCCGTGGATCGTCGAGACGAGGGCGAGGCCGTATATGAGCGAGCCGAAAAGGTCGAACCTCTCGCCTGCGGCCTCGATCCACTCTCCTTTGAGCTTCTGGACGGTGAGGACCACGACGCATATGCCCAGGGGCACGTTGACCAGAAATATGCTCCTCCATCCCAGGTACTGGGTGAGAACCCCTCCCAGGAACGGTCTCAGGGAGAGGCCCAGGTAGACGGCGGTGACGTTGATTCCCAGGGCTCTGCCCCTCTCCCCCGGCGGAAATACTGAGGTGAGAAGGGCGACGGCCGTCCCGAAGATCATGGAGCTTCCCATCCCCTGGAAGAAGCGGAAGAGTATCAGGATCGACCCCGATGGTGGGAAGGCGCAGAATAATGAGAAGATAGTATAGGTCGCCATCCCCAGGGTGAAGAACCTCTTTCTACCCCAGATGTCGGCAGCCCTCCCCAGAGGGACCATGAAGACCGCCATGGCCAGAAGGTGAGCGGTTACCACCCACCCCAGGAGGACGGCATCCATCCCGAACTCGACCCCGATGGGAGGGAGGGCGACGTTTATCGCCGAGTTGATGAAGGCCGGAAGGAAGGCGGCCACAGTGGCTATGAAAAGGACGCTCTTTTTGCTCTCGGCCTCACACATCAGTTCCAAGAGATTGAATATCAGCTATTTACCATCTCCCCTCGACTGAGACGAGCAACTCTTCAAAGCAGAGGTCAGAGATAAATATAAATCGTATCCGAAATTAATATGTCTATCATGAAGATCGTGGGAATATGCGGCAGCCCCCGGGAGAAGGCCACAGATCACGTCCTCAAAGAGGCCCTCGGTATGCTGGAGGAGAGGGGGTTTGAAACCTCCTTCTTCGGGGTGAGGGGAAAGAAAATCAGCCCCTGCCTCCACTGTGACTTTTGCCTCACCAACAAGGAGTGCCGGATCAAAGACGACATGTACGAGGTCTACCCCCTCCTCCGGGAGGCCGACGGGATCGTCTTCGCCACCCCCGTCTACAACGGCGCATTGAGCGCCCAGACCAAGGCGGTGATGGATCGGTGCAGGGCCCTGGTGGCCGCCGACTTCGACTTCTTCCGGGGCAAGGCCGGGATGGCGATAGCCGTGGGCGGCGATCGGATGGGCGGCCAGGAGCTGGCGATATCTCAGATCATAACCTTCTACGTCTTGAACGGCGTCATCCCCGTGGGTGGAGGTTCCTTCGGCGCAAACCTCGGCGCCACCTTCTGGTCCAAGGACACCCTGGAAGGGGTCAAAGAGGATGAGGAGGGTTTTCGAACCCTCCGGAAGACGGTCCGCAGGTTCTCCGACCAGCTGAAGGGCGTAGTTGCAGAGAAGGAAAAATAAATTAAGGTGTAAGAAGATAGAGGAACGAACATGACCGAGACAAGGCCCAAGAAAAAGAAGAAGGTGGTCTGGGGAATCACCGGAAGCGGCGATCGGATCCGGGAGACGACCGAGATCATGACGGAGATGAGGCGAAAGTACGAAGACGAGGTCGAGATCAGAGTCTACATCTCCAAGGCCGGAGACCAGGTGGTGAAGTACTACAAGCTATTTCCGGAGCTGGAGCAGGAGTTCGACAAGATCTGGGTGGAGGCGAACGCCAACGCCCCCTTCCTGGCAGGCCAAGTCCAGATGGGAAGGTTCGAGTTCATGCTGATCGCCCCTACCACCTCCAACAGCGTCGCCAAGATCTCACTTCGGATCGCAGACACCATGCTCACCAACGCCGCCGTCATGAGCCAGAAGGTCCTCCTCCCCCTCTACATCATGCCCTCAGACTTCAAGGAGGGAGAAGTTATCACCAAGCTCCCCGACGGAAGAGACCTCAAACTGGTGATCAGAAAAGAGGACGTCGAGCACGTAGAGAAGCTGGCGGCGATGGGGGTCACCATGCTGGAGAGGCCCCAGGATATCCCCAGGGTATTCGAAAAGCATTTCGGGTAACGATGCCGGTAGAGGGTGATGACGACGAAACCAATGGATTTTCGCCCCGGATGCCAGGATTAGACCTCTGGTGGCACAATCTACTTTTCCAGTGATAAAATTGGAGGCTGGGCACATTCTCCTAAAAGTTTTTAGTCTTTGGGGCGAAGTACCCAGTGGTACCCTCCAATGACCCAAATACACCTTAACTTGATAAA
>Ga0272442_10002048_pt1 | contig 29679 bp, 21 predicted proteins | sample SSMForm2O_FD_200262 | JGI IMG/M metagenome (GOLD analysis project Ga0272442, IMG submission 200262) | Marine sediment archaeal communities from Little Sippewissett salt marsh, Falmouth, MA, United States - SSM-Form-2O | ecosystem: Environmental > Aquatic > Marine > Wetlands > Sediment ...
CGTGATGAATTCCGTTTTGGATGTTGTGAGATCGAGTCCGGTTCCCAGGAAATCCATTTGTATGATATCGGATGATTGAATCGCCATTTCTTCATCCAGTTCCTGAAGAGCCGCCCCTGTCAGACTATCCGGCTCGGTTTGAAAATTTGTTTTTGGATGCGCGTGACCTGCGGCCACGTGAAACAAATCCTTTCCCTGATACACGACCCCTGAGCGCCTGCCGATCAGAATCCGTCTGTCCGAACACACGGGCACAATGGACAGTCCGGCTCCCAGAGTATTTACATGCCAGCCTGTACAGGGTGAAGCGAGAAGGCTTGTGGTCATATATGAGGTTAATCCGCAGTGAATGATGTTTATATCCGAACGTTGCCGGACAGAGCCCGGCCGAAACAGGGGACAGTCTTTCAATGGCGGTTTGCCTGATAATTTCCGGTCCTGATTGAGTTTTTTCCATCGCGTCCGGAATATGTCCTGAGTTATTTTGTCAGGCAGCAGATCCAGATCTGGATCGTGAACCAACTGAATCCGATCCAGAGAACCGGCAGAACTAGATCGAATGAGAAATGATTTTTTCACAGATTTTCAGCTAAAACATGCTAAATACGGTAACGGCCAGCGTCACACAGAGTAACACACAAAGCGTAATGGCAGCCACAGCACTGCCAATGACCAGCCTCCCTTTTGTCACGGCTTTTCTGCCTGTGATCAAAACCATGTCCATAAAAACAGGCACATCTTTGGGTGGATATTGTTTTTGCCGGATGCACTGAATTCCTACGCTAAGTACATTGATCCAGCTTAATATCATCAACAGCAGGATCAGGAATATCAGTGTTTCAAGAAAGAGAAAGGCTCTGGCGGGATTGGTTTCCATTAAATATCCACTGGCATGCGGAATAATCCACAAAACAGCCACAAGGGCGATCCCCATATAAATTGCACCCTTAATGAGCACCCGCTTGCGATATTTTGGATCGGCTGTGATTTTTTCCATAAATGGCTCTCCCAGTTGGTGAATATACGTATCGATTTCATCTGAATCATTCATCAACGTTTACAATAGATGACTCTATTCATCATCAATGGCGACTGACAGGGAATATTCATTTAAAGCTTTATTTTCGATAGACCAAACATGGTAAGCCCTTCAAGCATATTTATGAATGAAACAGATGAAATCATGATAATGCCTGTCGCGGCTTTTTATTTTTATTGCTTATTTCAATAAGACCAATGCCGATAACCATCAAGCCGGTCAAGATCAAAGTGGCTTTCAGCGTGGGCCATGATTCGTCGCTGAACCAGGGCAGCTTTTCAGCAAGTGAAGGAAAATTGACCAAAAGATACACAAGGGTGTTGTTCACAAAATGGGCCAGCATTGCGGGCCAGATCGATCCGGTACGAAATACAATATAAGTGAAGAGTATTCCGAGCAGTGCTGTGGGGATGATCCGGAAAAGATGTACATGAAAAAGACCAAATAAAAACCCTACAAATACAACGGCCATCCATCCGGGCAGGTATTTTCTCAGTGATGACAGCAGGATGCCTCGAAATAAAACTTCTTCACAAATCGCCGGACTCAGTGCAAAAATAAAAAGACCCACAGCCGGGGGCAGATGTGTGTTGGATATATTCAGAATTTTTTCAATGGATTTGACCAATTCTTCATACTCCGGAAAAATTTCCATTTGAAATCGTGAAACCCAGATCATCACTCCCAATGCACCGATACCTGTGAAAATTGTCCCCAGATACGCTGCCCAATTTGTTTGATGCATGTGAAGCGTTTGTTTTGGATCGATTTTAAAAAACCAAATGAACAGAAAAACAGGCAGGGCAATCAATCCCCATTCTGTGATGATAAGTCCCCAGGTAATGGATTTCATCTGTGCATAGGATCCGATGTAAAAAAGAAGCAGCATGACCAGTGCGAAAATCAGGAGAGCACTGCTCGGCTGAAAAACCGGAGCCCGTTTTATTTGTGATCGCTTCAATGAAAGGCGGAAAGGCTGATTTTCACCAAAAAGCACACTTTCTGCATGAAAAAGTTTGACAACGACAATAATAAAAAGCATTGCCGCAAATGAATTGGAAATAAATGTGAATACGATGAGTTCCAGAGGATAGTTGTTTAAGAAAATTTCCCGAAAAAGCAGACTGATATTTACAACAGGGATCATGGCCAGAGTGCGGTTCAATTCCACACCCGGCATAAAAGCGATAAAAGAGGGAAACATAATCAGCAGATATACCGGTGTGACAAAATTTTGCGCTTCTTTAAAGGAGCGCGCAAACAGACAGACCGAGATAATTGCTGCACTGATGAATAAAGCAAAAGGAATCAGGGACAAGATCAGCCAAAGCAATCCATAAGGCGTGATGCCGAATTTCATCAATTCGCTTATCTTTCCTATTTGCACCATGCCTGAGGTATATATCAGTATCATGGATGCGAGATTTAATAGACCGGTGATGAAGGCTGTGGTAGTGACAGTTAAAAATTTACCGAATAACAGTTCCAGTCTTTGAATTGGAATGGTCAAAATAGTTTCGAGTGTTCCGCGTTCCTTTTCACCGGCTGTTAAATCAATGGCCGGATACATGGCACCCAGAACCATGGTCACAATCAGAATGAGCGGAATCATACTGCCCAGCAGCATTCCCCCCATGCGGCTTGGCGGCGCAATATTTTCCGAGGTGATTTTAAAAGGCTCCAATACAGATATATCCACTTTGTTTTGAGCAAGGAGCTTTTCCTGTTGCTGCCTGAGATAGTGATTCAATATACCGGTTAACCGCTCCTTACAGAGACGTGATTTGTCGATTGCTCCGTCAAAATAAACGACAAACTGCAATGTATCCGCGTCTACTGTCCGGGTCAGGAATCCCTGGATTTCTTTTGCCTTTAAACTTTCAACAGGATTCTCCATATCCTGAATATCGAATTTTTCCTCGGCTCTGATCATTTGAATCAGCACTTCCGGCAGAGAATTATTGATCGCGATGATACTGTCCTGCGCCTCGAGTTTTTTCGCACCGGCTGTCATCAGCTGTCCCATGATCATGAACAGCATGGGGTATAGAAGTATGGGCACCAGAATCATCATCATAACCGTGCGTTTATCGCGCAATGTATCTTTGATTTCTTTCCTGTAAACGATACTCACTTTCTTCCAGTTCATGCCGCCTCCTCGATATAGGCAAGAAATATGTCCGCAAGGTGAGACGCATTCTTCTTTCTTTTCAGGTTGTCCAATGTATCCACATCCAGGATATTTCCTTCGTGCATCAATCCAATTCGGTCGCAAAGCATTTCAGCTTCTTCCATGTAATGGGTTGAAAAGAGAATGGTTTTTCCCTGAGCTGCAGAGTCCCGGATAAATTGAATGATGGTTCGGCCTGTCAGTATATCAAGACCCAGGGTTGGCTCGTCCAAAATATAAACAGGAGGATCGTGCAGAATGGTTCGCCCGATCGATGTTTTTTGGGTTTGTCCTGTGGAAAGTTTTTCGATGCGCTGATCGATGAACTCCCACATATCGAGCATGTCGAAAATTTTGGTTGTTCGGATTTTAATCTGTGGGGGTGGGATTTCATAAAGCGCACCAAAGTAATTCAGCAATTCCCTTGGAGAAAGCCGGCCATAAAGCCGGGTATTTCCGGAAAGAAAGCCGATATTTTTTTTAATCTGCTCCTGATTTTTAAGTAAATCCAAACGGTTGATTGTTGCTGTGCCGGTTGTTGGACTCAGCACTGTGGATAGCATGCGCAGCAGTGTGGTTTTGCCGGCCCCGTTTGGTCCTAATAATCCAAAGATTTCACTCTTGCGTATTACAATGTTAGTGGGACAAACAGCATGGATTTCTCCCCTTTTGGAATCATAAAAGGTTTTACTGATATTGTCGGTGGCAATCATCATATTGGACCTCATGAGTCTGTATTGAGAAGATGGGTTTGCATTCAGTTCCCTTCAGTATGTCAAGCGGCGATCCTGACAGTGAAATCGCGTGCAGATAAAATGGATTGTTTGTTCAGTATTCTTGAAATACTTCTTTACGGATTATTTTAAAATAATTATAAATTGATAAAATGCAAGGAGAATTCTCCTGTACGGCTTTACCGGGACATGAAAAACAGAAGGGGAAAGAAAATCGGATTTCTTTCCCCTTCGAATGTATGGTGAGATAAATGGCCGGAATGTAAAAAATTATATTAATAATTACAATAACAGCTATCGGATGTATATTAACTTTATCGATTGTATTTTATTTTCCCGGATGATTTGGCAAAAGTAAAGCCCGCTCGGATACAATGATGCTTCCCAGAATAATGTATGGCTGCCTTTGGGCAACAGCGCCTGTGCCAGCCTTTCGATCGTCTGCCCTTTTGAATTGACGATGTTGATGATGATTTCATCCGGCTCGGTCAGCTCAAACCGGAGGGTTGTCCGTGCATTGAACGGATTGGGATAAATTTTCAGCAGGATCGATTCAGGATCAGGAATAACGGCTGGTTTCACATCGGTCAGAAGACCATCCGTCTGATCCGATATATTATTGAACTGCGTCCGGTCTGCCAGTTCACAGGCAGCAGCCGCGGCAATCAGAGTGTAACCGATATCATCACGATTGTTGGCGTCCACAGGTTCCACCACGGATTTCATGTCTGTGCGGTCGAGTGACATAAACGCGGGATTGTCCACAGCGCGCGGGTCGGCATGACCCAGCAGGGATTCCACATAGGACCGGTCCGGATTTAAACGCACGAAACGGCATCCGGCGTTGACAAAGCCTTCGTATTGCAGAATCACATGGGGATGATCCGGCGAGCGCTGGACATGGTCCGTGTCATTGGCAACGATTATAAACATCAGGTCGGGCAGCTTGATGATGGTTGAATCGATCCAGCGCGCACCATTACGGACAGCCCAGAATTGCCGGATTTCTGTAGTGGAAGGTATATGAGAGGGAGGGACAGCCGGAAAAAGGTTTTGCTGAGACGCTTTGTCACGCAGTCTTTCCGAATAGTAAGCCTTTAAACCATCCTGCATCTCGAACACCAGAGGATAAGGGATGTAATCAATGCTCATATCCACCTGACCATCCTGATTCATGTCAAAAAACAGACCTCCTGTGACATGCTCTTGTGTGTTTTCCAATATCGGAATCTGAATCTGCGGATCAAATGCCAATGTGGATAAATTCCAACTGCCGATAACCGGATCATAGGCCGGATTGACTTCCATCGTATTGGGACGCAGACCGCTCTCCAGTTTGGCGCCGCATTCGGCCTGGGGCATGCCATCGCCGACAGGGGATTCCCAATTGACGATCCAGGCAAGCTGGAAGGTGTGACCCCAGCGTCCGGCAACACAAATGTTGGTGCTGCCGCCCATGGACCAGCCGATCAGTCCGACATTGTCCGATCGGGGAGTGGCCGGACCGATCAGATCAGACAGCGTATTTCCGTCTTTGTCGGTGATCGATCCGTTTGCAAACTGAATGATATCCCGCAGTGCGATCAGACTGCCGACTCCCCGGTAGTCATAAGGTCCCCCGCCGCTGAGATCCTGGTTTTCTCCATTTCCGGGAAGATTAAACCGGATCTCAACGAATCCCTGATCCGTAAGGCCCGTCTCGCGTTCTTTCAGGCCGTCTCCCTGAAATCCGCCCGGCAGGTACATGACAACCGGGGCGCCATTTTCATACCGAGGCTGCTCCGGAGCATTGATGCGCAGGCGAAGTCCTTCAGTGCCGGCGACCGAAGAAGGCAGCCGGGTGAAGACGGGTGGTGAAGCGGCTTTTAACATGGTTGCGATCAGGCTCAGAGAAATCAGAAAGCATATTTTTTTCAAGAATTGCATAACGATTCTCCTTTCGGGTTCAATGATTGAACACCGGTTTCACGAAAAAACTGGTGATTTTAAAAATCCCCCTGCCAGTTACACTGGATGTTTCAAAATCAAAGGATTGCCATGAAAAGCATCGGACCATTTGGGATGACGGGGTGAATTCCTGCCCATCCGGAATCTCTGCCTTCCCGGAATGAATTCCCCTTCCAGATGGTTGAAATGTTATATGTAAAAATACACACCTGCGGGAGGTTTTATCAGCTCAGTATTTTTTAGGTCACTATTTTTACAAACAATCTCCCGGAGGGATCATTGGATCTTTTAAAAGGTCAAGTAAAGAGACGATAGTTGCTTTGTTTCGTGTTTATATAAATTTTGTAATTTTTATTAATAAAAAGCAAGAATTTTCATTGACAATAATTCTTTAATTAAATAACTTGTGTTAAGAAATAGGATGCCTGGATTCTCACTTTCATTGGAATAACACAAAATCACGATTGATATCCTAAAACGCATTTAATATAGAAACCGCTCAGAATGAATTATAAAGAAACCATACAATTTGTAAGGACTCAATAATTTTCACTATCAATATGCAATGCCTGTAAAAACACGATGAATTTAATAAACCTGTAAAAACAAACACTTACAATGCCTGATTTTATTTGTTATTCATACGGCATAAGAATTGCTCTACTATTTTAAATTTTATAGTGCTTTATCATTTGGCTTCGAGAACGCTCGCGCAATATTCATCAGAAGGCAACAACAGAATCGACATAAAGGACAATTTTTGTTACCCGAAAAACCAGATTCGATCTCATCTCAATTGCTTTGCCATTCTATCCATTTTCAATATAAGGAGAAAAATGCATGGAAAAACCATCCCATCCAATTTTTCACCATTGATAATTTAAATCTTGTTGTTAATTTCAGAGACATTGTACGACCGAACCCACTTCTTTAATAAGGAGATCCCGCCATGTTTAAAGCAAAAACATATATGATTGTATTCATTCTGATCCTGAGTTGCGCCAATTTGTTATTTGGAGTCGCCGTACAAGGCATCCAGTTCAGTATTTCCGGAAATGATAAATTTGTTGAAAACAACGATACACATACCTTTACCGTTACCAAATCCGGGAATATTGCAACCGCGGGCACTGTCGATTTTTCATTTTCCGGCAATGCCGATTACGGACAGGATTATATCAATATCGGCGGCACCAGCGGCGCTACGACAACCTCCGGTACCATTGCCTTTGATTCCGGAGAATCGAGCAAGACAATCACATTAACAACAGTGGATGATCTTTTGGATGAACCGCTTCTCGAACTCATTACTGTTAAATTGTCGAATCCCACGGCAGCCGAGGGCATTGCAAGTCTTGCCAGATTTAAAAAAACATCCATTAAAACAATTATCGACAACGATCCTCAGCCGAAAGTGACATTGAGTCTGCAGGGAAGCCCGTTTAAAGAAAACGGAGGAGTCGCGACTGTCACTGCGACTTTGTCCTGCGTATCCGGCAGGGATGTACTCATCACACTGCGATTTTCGGGAACCGCTTCAAAATCGGATTATACCAAATCCTCGCGTTTCATCAGGATCAACGCAGGATCCACACAGGGAAGCATTACACTGACAGGCGTCGACGATACAGAGGATGATGACAATGAAACCGTTATTGTGAATATACTGCTTTCGGTAAATGCCGATGAACTGGGGAAACAAACCGTCATCGCCGTTATTGCCAATGAGGCTCCCTACTTGTCAAGAATTCCGGATCTTGTGCTTTTAGAGGATCAGAGATCTTCGAAAATCGAATTCATTATCAACGATGAAGATGACCCGATTTCAGCATTGCGCGTATTTGGATGCGCGGAAAACAGAACGTTAATTCCCGATGCCAACTTCACGTTTTATGGAGACGGCAAGGAGCGTGCATTTCGCGTGAAGCCAGCACCCAATCAGCATGGTAAAACCAGAGCCTGGATTCAGGTTTTTGACGGGACCAATTGGATCTCTCAGCCTTTCTATATTACGGTTAAGGAGCAGAACGATCCTCCAGGGCCGGGGGAGGAGCCGGAACCGGTTGTATTTAATGAAGATGATTCAGATTCTCTTTTTCTTTCAACCTATGTAAATGATCCGGATGACGATCCTTCTGATTTACGATGGATCGTGACCGTTATTCAGCAGACCGGGCAAAACAACGGTTTGGCCAAAATCCAGTTGCAATCCCTGAAATCATTGTATAAGAGTTGTTATGTCATTTTTGATCCCGCAGTGCCTGTAAGTTCCGTTTTAAAGGACACTTCACAGACAGATACATGGGTGATTATCCCCGAGGATGCGCCGCTGGTAAGTACTGCTGAATTTGATACCCTTCATATCAGCAGTTTGGATCAGGTAAATGGTCTCTACGTAAGTATTGTTCGTGCCACAACCGAGACATTCTTTTACGGTTCGCCTAATTTTTATGATTCGCTTATCCCATTGCTGTTTACGGCCAGAGATCCCTGTAATGCCACCTTCTCATTTACATTGGATGTAACGATTAATCCAATCAATGATCCACCGGTTTTTCAAGAGCCATTACCCAATATAGAGCTCATGGCAGGTGTAACAAAGCAGGCAGACTGGGGACTCTATTCATTTATTGACGATATCGATAATGAAAATTCGGAGCTTGAACTGCAGGCCTTTGATTCTGAACACATAACCGTCGTTTTAAAATCGGATTCGCTTGTTTTAACGGCCGCACCAGATTGGGCGGGAACAGAAAATGTGAAAGTGTGGGTCAGCGATGGTGATGCAGCAGATTCGGCCTATTGCGAAATCACAGTAACCGCAGCCGGGAACATGCAGCTGATGAGCCTCACAACAGATGTCGAAACCATCACAGAGGTTCCGACAGAATATCAGCTTCAGTCCAACTATCCGAATCCATTTAATCCGACGACCACCATTGCATACGACATTCCAGAATATACACATGTGACCATTTCTGTATACAATGCAATGGGTCAGTTTGTACAGAACCTGATCAATGAAAACAAAGAACCTGGTTTCCATACATTTGAATGGAATGCCAGTGAATTCAGCAGCGGACTCTATTTTATAAAAATGCACACGTATCATTATCAATTCATGAGACGTTGTATTCTGCTAAAATAAGCAGTTCTTACTTTTATTTTTTGAGCCTGGCATGTTTCTTTTGCCAGGCTTTTTTATTGCTTTTCATTTTCAGCTGAGACGCCGGGAATGAAAAATTTAAAATATTCATATTCAAAATAGAATCATTGTTGGAGAGCAAGCATTGGTATGTTTTAAAAGTCATCCTTTATCATGAAGGCCTCCCGCCAGGGGCGGACAGAGTTGATGAGGAAAATTCCGTCCACTAATTTTAATTGAGATTTGGTTATCACCACTTCTTTAATTTTACCCTGATCCAGGAGCTCGGCCCTGCGTGTGCCGGGCAGAAGGCCGGATGCAACCGGCGGTGTCCAGTAATCCTTCCCGATTCGCACCACGATATTGGAAGAAGAGGCTTCGGTCAGCTCATTCCGTTCATTCCACAGAATTACATCGTCCGCACCTCCTTTTTCAGCAAGCGCTTTTTCATAAATCACACGATGTGTGGTCTTATGATAGAGGAAGATGTTGTTTGAATTGACCAATGTTTTTGCCAGGCATATGCTGACTGGCTGAGAGGATTTAGGACGTTCAGAGATCAAATCGAGAGAACCATCCTCACTGAGAAGCAGACGTACTTTTAAAGGTGATTGCTTAAAATCACCGGTTGCCTTTTCCAAAAAATTTTCAGCCGATACAGCGTCGATTGGAAAATTGAAATAATCAGCCGAATTTTTAAGTCGCTTCAAGTGGTAATCCAATAAATAATATCCTGAATCCTGTGTCCAGAGGAGGCTTTCCAGGAGTTGAAAATCGGGCCGTATTTCAGTGAGCACGCGTGCTTTAATCCGGCATTCTCGATATTCCTCCTCTGCTGTTGAATCCCATACGATGCCACCGCCCACGCCATACTCGGCTGTTTTATTTCTACGATCCACCAAAACAGTACGAATGGCCACGTTGAAAAACGCCTGACGCCCGGGCGCGATCATGCCAATGGATCCTGTATAAATTTTTCGGGCAGACGACTCCAATTCCCGTATAATTTCCATGGTACGTGGCTTCGGCGCTCCGGTCACGGATGCGCAGGGGAAAAGCGCTTTTAAAATGTCAATGATCGTCGCATCTGTCTGCGAAGTCACCGTGGAGGTCATTTGCAGGATCGTGGGATATTTTTCAACATCAAACAGAGCCGGCACATGGACCGAGCCGGGGATCGCGATACGTCCCATGTCATTGCGCATCATATCCACAATCATGACATTTTCAGCACGATTTTTCCGGGAATGTTTCAGGTTGTTCGCCAATACATCATCTTCAGATAAAAACTTCCCTCGCGGAGCCGTCCCTTTCATGGGACAGGAATGGAGCTGATTGCCATCCAGCAGAAAAAAGAGTTCAGGCGAAGCTGAACAAATGGCATAATCTTCGAGATTTACAAAGGCATTGTTCAATGCCTTTTGGGAGGCAGTCATTTGCCTGAAGAGCCCATACGCTTCGCCTGAGAATCGGGTATGCATCCGAATGGTATAATTCACCTGATAGGTATCCCCGTTCGCGAGAAAGGTTTTAATGTGATCGATGGCTTTTCGATAGGCTGCCGATGTTGTATCCGGTTTCCAGGGACCGAGCTGGTATTTTTGCAATCCGGCAGGAAGCGACTGGAGCGTTTTTGGTGCTTTATAGATGCCGAACCAGAGCAGTGGAAAATTGGACGGTTTGTATGTGATCAGTGCTTTGTCAAATGCGGAAGCGGCTTCATAACAGAGAAAACCCGCGGCGAATCCGTTATGATCGATGCGTTCTTCAATTTCTTTAAGTGCCGGAATCACATCTTCGATGGCATTCGTTTGAATGATTGACAGGGGATTTTGAAATAGAAGCCAATGATTCTTATTCTGCAGAAGTGCTGTGTTTGGTTCGATTAAAGAACACATGATATTTTAGACAATTTTTACACAGCCTGCATCGGATTGAAAATCCACTTTACGATGACTGCCGTCGCAAAACGGCATTTTTTTCGAAGCGCCGCATCGGCAAAGCGATGCCTTTGTGCCTTGAAAAATGATGCGCCCGTCCTGATTTTTAATGGTAACCGGGCCGGTCAGTTTAATTGGACCGTTTTTTATCAGCACGGCCGTTACCTTGCCTTTGGGCAGCTTGACCTGCTGCTCTGATGAACAGGCGTGAATCATTTCTTTGGCATCTTCAAATCCCACCCGTACGTGGGTGTTATCGCAAAAGGGTTTCACTTTAGACATGCCGCAGCGACAGAAGGCGATTCGTGTATCTTTGAGCAGTAATTTTTCCTGCGGATCTTTGACTTCCAGATCGCCCAGGAAATAGAGGGGTCCGTGGGTTTCGACGAGGAGTGTGTTTTCTTCGGGCACTGGTTCCGGAGGACCGCCGTCTTTTCGGTTGAAGTGAAGCGCTCCGGTAGGACAGGTAATAATGACTTCTGAGACTTTATCCGGAGATGCAGCATCCGGCATTACCCAGGGCCGTTTTAACGGATCGAATACTTCCGGAGCGCCTTCCAGGCAGGCCGCATAATGGGTGCAGCGGTCTATTGAGAACAGCACGGTGATTTTTTCACCGCTGTATCGAATAATGCGTTCTTTAATCATGTCATATTCCTTTTATGTTTCGCTTCAATTCACTCATGGATCTATCGCCGGCCAAAAATATAGCGGGACATATCTCCAAGGGAGATGGGTAAAACAGTTAGACAGTTATGAATAAGTGTTTTTATAAATTTTGCTCATATCCAGGCTCTCTTTCGGATGAGGCTCCGGGTATTCATCCGGAATGCCAATGGCGATGATTGAAAGCACGCGAATCGGATCCGGCAGCTTAAGCAGACGTTTAACATAAGATTCAGAGGATTCCCCATTCTCATGTTTTCGTTGCCTGATCTGCACCCAGCAGGAACCCAGGCCCAGATCCTGCGCGGTCATCTGTACGAGTATGGAAGCGATCGAACAATCCTCGATCCATACATCGCATTTTTCAGGATCAGCGGCCACGACAATCGCCAGAGGAGCCTCTGCCAAGAATGCAGCACCGTGGGGTTTGCACTGGGATAATTTCTGTAATAATTCGGAATTATCCACTACAATAAATTCCCATGGATTCAGACGCCTTGATGACGGGGACCGAAGCAATGCCTCGATCAGCAGATCTGTCTTGTCATTGTCAATAGCCGGTTTTTTAAATTTTCGGATACTGCGCCGGTTGCGGAGGAGGGTGAGCATACAGTCGTTTAAATTTTTATTCATGAATGACATCCAATTCCAAGTATTGTTCAATATTCCATGAGTGTATCGTCAATGACTGCGTTTATGCGCATTTTCTATTAACCTTAATGTGTATAATATGCCAAAAACATACACATTTAATCGTGAAATGTAAAGTCGTTTTTATAATGAGGATCAGGCGATCCCATTAATGTAATAAATCTGATAAATAAAAAGAGATTCTGAATGCAGCATGATTTATCTTGAGGAAGCCGAGTGCCTGCGTATTGATAATTAATATTTCATCCCAGCATCACCAGTTCCCGCAGTTCCCGATCCGACAGGTCACCGATCCAGGTTTCGCCCGTGCCAACTGTGGTTTCGGCCAGCCATTTTTTTTCTTGCAGCATCTGGTTGATACGCTCTTCGAAAGTGCCTTCTGTCAGCAGACGGTATACCATCACCTTTTTTGTCTGACCGATCCGATAAGCCCGGTCCGTGGCCTGGTTTTCGACGGCCGGATTCCACCAGAGATCATAATGAATCACATTCTGGGCGGCTGTCAGATTCAGACCGGTGCCTCCTGCCTTGAGTGAAAGAATAAACGTACGAATGTGGCGGCTGGTTTGAAATTGATCCACCATCTGATCCCGTTTTTTTCGGGGTGTGCCCCCATGCAGGAAAAGCGGAGCCACACCATATCGATCATGGATCAACTGGACAAGAAGATTGCCCATTTCCCTGTACTGTGTGAAGATCAGAACTTTTTCATGATTTTCATCGATGGTTTCCAAAAGATTCCAGAGAAGCGACAATTTGCCGGACAGATCGGGATCCCGGCTGCCGGATTTAAGATAATTAAAGGGATGATTGCAGATCTGCTTCAACGCGGTCATGAGTTTAAAAATTGATCCACGCCTGGCCACACCCTGCAGTGCTTCCACCTGTTCCAGCATGGTATTGACCGTACTCTGGTAGAGCGCTGCCTGGTCCCGTGTCAGGTTGCAGAACCAGTTGTTTTCCATTTTTTCCGGTAAATCGTGAATGATGTTCTTGTCTGTTTTGACCCGACGGAGAATAAAGGGGCTGATCATTTTTCTGAAAGAATCGATTTTTTCATGATTGTGATCCAGCTGAATAGATTTGGCAAATTCTTCATTAAATCGTTTCAGTGATCCCAGATAGCCCTTGTTTGTAAAATCAAGAATACTCCAGTATTCAGACAGACGGTTCTCTACCGGGGTGCCGCTCATGGCGATTTTTACTTCCGCCTTGATTTTTTTCACTGCCCGTGTTTGTGCAGTACTGGGATTTTTAATGTTTTGTGCTTCATCCAGTATCAGGGCATACCAATTCTTTTTCTCGAAGGTTTTCAGCTCACTTCGCAGAATTCCGTAAGATGTAATAATACAGTCGTGATCTCCGGGTTCATATTGGCGGTTTGGCCCGTGATAAATAAAAGGAGCCAGGCTGGGTGTAAACATCCGGATCTCTTTTACCCAATTGGTAATCAGAGTGGTCGGGACGATGATCAATGCTTTACGGTCTTTCAATTGGCCCTGATTTTTCATATAAAGCAGTACGGTTAATACCTGGATGGTTTTTCCCAGGCCCATATCATCCGCCAGCAGACTGCCAAATCCCAAGCGTGCATTTTTCATCATCCATTCGAAACCGCGTTTTTGATAAGGGCGAAGTGTGGCGGTAAGATCAGCCGGTAAATCCAAAGGCCCGGAATCGATGATTGTTCTCAGCCAGTCGTGTACTTCAGAAGTCAGACCGATATGCGCATCTTCAAACGTTTCGGTCAAAGCGCTTTTAAGCATCTGATGGGAATTCAGTTCAGGGGGATGGTTGATTTGATGGAGCAGCCGGTCAATCTCTTTCTGGTCGATCAGCACGAATTGATTGTTTACCTTCACCAGGCCTGTTGAATTTTTAACGGCTTCCCTGAATTCGCGGAATCCAATGAGCTGATCTCCCAACGCGACTTTCCAGTCGAATGCGAGCACTTCATCCAAATGTACGGACGTGCCGCTGATTTGATTTTTATTTGTTTTCAACTGCCCGGACAGACGTGGCCGGATGAGCGTTCGGAGGGATTTCGGCATTAGAATACGGATACCCAGCATCCGGATGACCGGAAGAACTTCCATGAGAACCGGAGGGAAATCGTGCGCATGAAAGGTTATTTTCTGCTGACCCCGGGTTTGTATGCTTATGGTGAGCTGGGGGAAATGTTCGGATAACAGCGCAAGATCACGCAGAATTTCATATTTATGTTTCTGCTGAGCCGGGTTGTTTAAGAATCGTTTCAGAGGGACCGGTTTTTGGGTGCGATCCTTGTCTTCGATAAAAAGCGCAACAGTGAAAGTGTCGCTATCCGGAATGATTTGGATGAGCGGGACAAATGCCCGGTGGGTGATGTATAATTTACGAAGCCACTGTTGAATGGTTTGCGGGATTTCCCTTTCCTGAAATTCATCGAAGCGGACTGCTCTGGCGTCGAAGAAGAGATCCAGAATTTTCTGAGAAGCTTTTGAGTCTGCATGGTGCCATCTGAGATCTTCATGGAGATTCGATGCCAGCATATATTCCTCAATAATCAGTGAGAAGAGGGTGAGTATTTGCTCATCGGGCGATTGATATTGCGGACCGTCCGGAGTTTCGATCCGGATGACGGATTCCTGGAACAACGGAACAATCGATGCAAAAAGCGACTGGACCGATTCGTTCAGAAGGGTCGGTATCCACCGGATGCGGTAGTGATGGGCTTCCGCGGCCATCAATTGGGGCATGAATGCGCCTGCCGTCAGGCAATGCAGCACAAAGAACCTGAGTTCATAAAGACCGGCTATGACCGGATAGAGCCATTCCCGTTGTTTGGCTTCGATCCGTTCGATCAAATGCAGTAGTATGCCCGGATCCCTGGCTGAAAACGATTCGTCAGGCCCGGTTAAATCCATGCTTTTAAAGACAAGCCGGTTATCCAGAGTGATGATAATTTGGGAAATGGAGAAAACATCCGGAAAGGATTCCGGTTTCGTAAAGGGAATTTGTTGATCCGGTGCGGATTTGGATAAAGTGATGTAAGCTGTTTTCAGAATGGTTTTAAAATCCTTCTCGAAAAAGAGGGGACGGGACGGCAAAAGCGACAGCAGCTCGGTGCGTAATTGGGGAATTTTGGAGTAATCTATTTCCGGGGTCTCTGACTTGGGAGATTCCCCGGACACAGGCTCACGCCGCATCAAATCATCCATATGTGGGATCTGAAGCCTCGAAGCCTGATCAATTTGCAGTTGCTTGTCTTCCAGTGCCTGAATCAGCGGATAATCGTGCAGTGCAAAAATCAGAAACGGATCTTTATCGATTTCATTGGCGATTGTATAGATAACAGCAGCAAGGTGTTTGCATGGTACGGCCCAGTCCGGACAGCTGCAGTACATGTCCAGATCATCCCACGATTCCGGAAAAATCCGGATATTTTGCTGTTCGGCGATTGTATTCAGTTCAGGCGGCAGCTCCCGGTTTAAAAGGCGGGTGAGAATGAGTGTATCCCCTGTGATTTTTCGAGTAAGAATCTTTTTTTCCGTTTTTGTAAAAGCGGGAACCGTGATATCGATTTTATATGGAAAACGACGTCTTCCCTGCACCAGTGCGTGTATTCGGTTGCCCTGAATATCGATGCTTTGCACAGCGCCTGAACGGGCATAGGCTTTTCCTCTCGGCAGCCGGTTGCTGTGATCGATATTTGAAAGCGCATTGAGCCATGACTGGCCCCACCATGTCTGTCCGAATTTCTTCAGAAGCCAAACTCCTCATCGATTCCTGAATGAACAAAATTATATTATAAAGAAAAATCGGTTGATGTGCAAGCATGTAATGGAGAATATGGATTGAAATATACGACGATATGCCGAAATTTTCCATGAAGACGATGAGGCATAAGAGAGTGATCGATGAAAATATTAAAATGAGGAATCAGAATAATTACAATTTCGAGAAAAAAACCGGAAAAAAAATCAAATGCTTGCGCCGGTTTTAAATTTTTCATAATTTATTCAGAACACTAAACCAGGAGAAAGAAGTATTGGCAATGAATCATCAGGAATGTGTAAATCTGCTTAACAATACGTTAAAATGGCGTCCTGCCATTGTTGACGCTGCAAGGATATTTAAAAAGATGGATGTTGCACAAATTGAAGCGATTTTACAACATCTAATCGACGATGTTCAAGACAAGGCTGTCGGAATTCTGCTTGATATCATTTCGATCAACCATGTGAAAATAAAGATCGATTTGCTTTGTGAATCATTGAGAGTGGTTGATCACTTTTTTGATTTTTGTTATCCGTTTTTTATGTATGATGATCATGCCATTCAGCCGTTATTGGATATTGCCATGGCTGAGGATCTGCCATGGGAAAGACAAGCCATTGCCGTCAGACTGGCTGCGGAGTTATCCATGCGTTTCAATAAATATCAAGAACGTGTCCGGAAATGCGCCATGAAACTGGATCATCAAATTTCCACTCCTGAAGCTGGAATATTAAACATCGGTACTCTGAATATGCTGGATGATTCTGATTTTCAAGATAAAGATATTCGATGGTTTATTGACATGCGGATCCTCAATGAATTGCCGGAAGAGAAGCCGGCAGTGGTGACCGGAGGAGATTATACAGTCAGGCGGGTAGTTCAAAAAATCGGCAGAAACGATCCCTGTCATTGCGGCAGCGGGAAAAAGTACAAGCATTGTTGTTACAATAAAGATTTGGAACTGGAGAGGGATGCATCTCAATATGAAGGGATGACGCGCAAACAGGTTCTTGAAAAACCCGATCTGGTCAATGATAGCGGGATCATTGAAAACATGCGTCCATATGCATTAAAAAAACTCGTTCCGGAAAAATTAAATGATGCACAGTTATTTGCAGCTTATCAGCGCGCGGATATTTTTAATTTGCATGATATCGCTTATCAAATGCTGGTGGAGTTAAAATCGAGACCGGAAAAGGATACATTTGCGAGCGATCATCTGCTTGATCTGCTTGATTCTGCTCTTCGAGTGAACCGTCTGGATCTGGTAAAAAAAATAAAATCCCATATTCCGGAAGAGATGGTCCTTGATCCAAAAAATATAGAATTTCAAATGCACATGCTGAAACATCATGATTATTATCAGATGCTGGAAGACAGATGTAGGGAAGCGTTGAAAATGGAAGATACGTTGAATTTTGAACATCCTTTACTGGATTTGGGATTTGGATTCGAGAATCTCTATCCTGCGCTGTCGATTGTTTTTTTAAGATCCGCAATTTTAAGCAAGCCGGACCGCTTTTTTGACAATAGTATTGCACTGGATTCAATCAGGGATACACGTCTTGATTTGGATTTGAATGGTTTGGATGATCCGATCGAAGATTACTTGGACTGGATTGAAAGAAAAGAGGAGGTTATTGCTCGGAATGAAAAAGAGAGCTTGAAGTTTCAGGAGCTTCAGAGACGGATGGAGGATTCTCAAAAAGTCTTAAATAAAAGAAGACGGGAGTTGACTGTCAAGGAACAGCAATTGGAAAGGCTGGCGAATCAATTGAAAAAAAAGATGGTTCAATCTGAAAAAGCCGTTAAAACCCGACCCGATTCTTCTGATAATTCAAAAAACATACTTGATTTGCGCCGTCAGGTGGAAAATCTTAAAGCCGAAATTCGAAATCAACAGGAAGAAAGAAGCGCGTTAAGGAGAATGCTCAACAAGGAAAAGGGACATCGGCGCATAAAAAAAGAACTGTCGTCATCAACCGGTACTGAAACGGGGCTTCCCATTGAGAAACGTCCGCGAACAATGCTGATCCCTGAGTTTGGTGATTCTTTTCAAAAAACCTGTCGGACATTTCCCAATTCCGTTATTTCGAAAGCGTTGAAATCGGTGGTTGGATTTGCCGCACATGATCCTGATATATGGAAACATACGAAAAAAATAGAAGAGTTGACCGATATTTACCGAATCCGTATTGGTATGCATTATCGTTTACTGCTGGAATGGCATCGGGATAAACTGATCCGGGCAATCGATTTGATTAAACGGGAAAATTTGGAAAAATGGATTAAAAATTATTCAGGCTGAAAATTAAGAATCATTGAATCCACGTTTCAAATTGATACGAAATTTTGCGTGAAACAACATTGTCCGTTCATGAATTATATTTCTTTTGAGAGGCAGCCAGACGCGCCGCCCGACCTTGTTTTACTTCCGCAACGCTGCCTTTGAAAAAAAATAATCTGGAATGATGGCGTCGAATTGTATGGATTCTAAAATAAATTCCGTTCCCTTGCCTTGTTTCAAGGCGTCCTTAAATACAATCCGTTTGGCGACCCATCGGTCATCCACCTGCATAATTTCAAGGATATCCGTTGTTTTCAGAAGCTTGCCGCTTTTTGCATAACGTTTTTCTTTCAGGATCGTATACCGTGTTTTGTCCACCCAGACTTTCCGGGAGTGATACGCCACATCCCTGACCTTGGCCCGAAGTTCCAGAATCCAGCAGGTTCGGTTTAAAAGTGTGTCTTCATCGATGATCACTGCATCATACAGATTTTGCATTTTCGGATCTTCCATCATGTCCTCATAACTCAGATCGGATCCCATCACCGACTGGCGCAGCATATGACCGGAGATCCGGATGGACCGGTCGGCGGAGGGTGTATAGGTCCAGAGTTCATCACCCAGCTTCAGCATTTTTGTTCCCTTTTCGCGGGCGGGTGAAAGATATTCGGTAAAGGATTTTTCTGCTCCCTCAATCCAGGATTTGGACTCGATGGTCCGGCTCGCCCGGCGGCCATGAATGATCATTTTCGATTTGATAATTTTATTGCGGCTGATCATATTCCTGTCGATTTTTTCGAGCAGGGCGTTTCCGTCCGGATACTGGGTATATAATGTCATTGTGCTGAGAAAAAAAATAAGAATGCCTTTCATGATTTGCTCCGATATATTTGTTTGGAAATTGGGTTTTGTTATTTGGAATTTATCCTGGTTTACGCTTCAAGTTCCTTGAACAGGGACGCGGTCTGTCTGCGATAAATCCCGATGCCGGACAGGGAGGTGCCCAGTACTGTGGCGAAAAGTCCGGGAATGATACCGATGGAATAAGCGGGCGGTGTAATGCTTGCCCGGAATACATTGGGCATCATCATAGTGGCATTTTCCATCATATCGCCGATGTTGATACCATAAGTCTGCAGATACCAGGCAATACCCAGACCGATTATTGTCCCGACTAATGATCCAAGAATGCCGATGGATAACGATTCCAGGAGTATGGCCCGATAGAGATGTCCTTTATCTTCTCCGATTGCAAGACGTACGCCGATTTCTCCGTATCGGCGCAGCCCTCCGATCAGACCGGCATTCCACAGAACAATACACATGGCGAAAATAAAGACAAATATCATGATTGTGACCATGCTTTGTATATATTCGAGCATGCTGGCAAGGTCGTTTTGCTCTGCCAGAGTGAGCATGACCGGAGAAAATTCGTCCTGTGTGTCTGTAAAACGTTCGTTGAAATCCGATCTTATATGATCGATTTGCTGCTCCTGATAGTAATGGTCTTTCGCAATGCCTAGCAGGTCTCCGGCGGCGTTTTTCATATCCAAGGCTTTTCTGATTCCCGTAAGATCTGCAATCAGCGCACCCCGGTCTAAAAGCTTGATGCCAAAAGTAACGGTTCCGGCAATAAGAAAATTTTGCATGGTCATGGCATCATACATGGTCGCACTCAGCAGGGTTACTGTGTCACCCGGCGATACTTCCAACCGATCAGCAAATTGATCACTAATCAGAATTTCATTCGGATTTTGAGGCAGCCGGCCCCGGATCAATCCATCCTGAATGCCCATGCGTTCAATTTCCCGGCTCTGAGTCGAGAGTAAATCGACGGCGAAACCAAAAACTGTACCCTGAGCCCGGGTTTCTCCCATACTGTCCGGTGCATCAAGCAGTCCTCCGAATTGAATCCGGGCCACCCAGTCTAAATCCGGATATCTGTAGCGGAGTGTATCCAGCCATTGATCTGCTTCGAGCAGAGCCAGATCATTGGGGGATTGGTCCAGGTTTTCGGCGTATGCACGGGTGACGACTTTTGCATGGCCGGTGGTGTAGCGGGCATTATAATCGATAAAGTCTCCAATCACACCGTTGACCCAGCAATGTGCGACTACAGTTAAAGTGACACCCATTGTCACAGTGATCAAGGGGAACAGGCTGCGGTGCCGGTCCCGGATGAGTCCTTTAATAATGAAAAAAATCATTGCAATTTCCCCCGTATAGCGTCCGTGGGTTTCATTTTTGCAATCTTGAGAGAGGGCAGGTAACTGACAATGGTGGTCGTGATCATGACAAGAATGACCGTGCCGATGATCAGTGCTGTGGTGTAGACCGGAAAGATCTTTTCCGCACCGGCCAGTCCGTAATCATCCATACCCTCGGGCATGGCCATTCCGTGTACAGCCTGCAGGGACAAGAGCGGAATACCGTATAGAGCGGCCATAATGGCTGCGAGTACGCCGTGCATGGCCCCTTCCACTGTGAACAATCCAATGACCTGACTGCGCGTCATGCCCAGGGCAATGTCCGTACCGATTTCCTTCTGACGCCTGAAAATGGCAAAGACCTGCGTGTCAAAGATCGCCAGCATGGCAAGTAAAAGCATGATGGTATAGAGAATCGTGCCCCCGATGGATTTCCGGCGGATAATTTCATCCATTTCCGCTAACAGGACATCGTATCCCTGATGATGCCAGCCCCCGGCTTCAACGGGCTGCTGTCCTGATGCCAGAATGAAATAAGTCGCTTCACCGGGCATCTGAAGCATTTGCTGCAGCTGTTCCAGGGGTAGCCAGATCTGACTATTGTCCACGGCGGGAACACTGGTCTTGAATATACGAACGATTTTGATTTCGGCTGCGTCAAATGTGCCGTGCGCATCGCGCCAGCGAACGGTTACATAGTCTCCTTCCCGGAGCCTGTTGTTTTTTGCCATACGGGTTCCAATCATGGCGGGAATGGCGTCTTCATGTTTTTGAAAAGAGCCGGTGGGCAATTTAAGAATAGACTGTTCCGAATCAATGCCTTTCAGAAGCACACTTTGTATGCGACCTTCCGGATAAAAGCTGCCGGATGTCACCAGTACAGGCGTTAGATGCCCGGATTTGAATTGTTCCTGAAATTTTTTGGGAACCGGTGCATGCGCATCCTGAAAAGTAAACGGGTCGTAGGGATCATAATCATTATGCCATATCTGGCCTCCGCCGATCTGCCAGTCAATCATGTCCCGTCTGGCCTGACGGTTCCAGCCTTCCAGTATACCGCTGTGCCAGATGATAACCACATAGGCAATAGAGAGCACAAACGCGTTCAGCCAGGTCCTCAGGCCGGCGCCTAACAAATTTTTAAATGCCAGTTTTATCGCTAACATTTTTTTCTCCAAATTACAATGATGAAAGACCGACTTCTTGAAAACATTGACCGGGGATGCATGATTATTACCTTTATTCTTAATTCAATCGTTCATCCGATTGAACTTTACCATCCACCAGTGAAATTTTTCGTTTCAGGTATTGAATCACCTTGTCATCATGAGTGGCAAAGATGAATGTGGTTTTGAACTCACGATTTAATTTTTCCATGGTTTGCAGAATATGGTGAGAATTTTCTGCATCGAGATTGGCCGTGGGTTCATCCGCCAGGACAACAGGGGGTTTTTTAACCATGGCTCTGGCAATAGAAACGCGTTGTGATTCTCCTCCGGACAGCTGTTTGGGCCTCGATTTGACCTTGTCTGAAAGACCCACCCATTCCAGGGCTTCCAGCACGGCCTGTCTCCGTTCCTTTGCCGATGTTTTGAGAAGGAGCAGCGGAAATTCAACATTTTCAAACACATTATAGACCGGCATCAGATTGTAGGTCTGGAAAATGAATCCGATATAATGATTTCTTAAATGGGCCGCCGATTTATTTGATAGGGAGCCTATTTCTTTGCCCAGAATCCGGATATGACCTTCGGAGGGACTATCCAGTGATCCAATGATATTCAACAGGGTGGTTTTTCCCGAACCGCTGGGTCCTACCACACCGCTGAATTCTCCCTTCTTGAAAGTGAGATTGATATCTTTCAGGGCAGTAAAGCGGTTTTTGCCCATGGGATAATGCTTCACCAGGTTTTGTATAGTGATGAGTTCACTGTTTTCCATAATCACCTCTTTATAATTTTTTCAGGATTCTGGTTTTTTAATCATGACCCTTTTGAACACGTATTACAGTTGGAAAGAGATCAATTTTTTCTGCCTGTTTTTCACTGAATCCGTCTGTAGCAATCCATAAAGGGATTGCACACTTGAATACGATCAATGATTGTACACAATCATACATTGTATGCCTCTTCCTATCCAAAGTGATTGATCAGACCGAAATTGAATGAGTTGAAACTGGTCAGGATTCCAGAATCCCATGATATGAATTTGCCAGAAATCGTAAGTGCGCTGCCATTGGAACACCCGGTACCAGTCCGTTTCGTCCCAGTCATAGTAAATAATCGCAGATACAAGATCAAGCATTCCAAACGAATAATTGACTGAAAGCGCGGTCAGTTTCCGGGTGGGACCGGGATCTTTCCATTTTTTAGAGGCCTGTAAAGTGAAATGTTCGGCCTGACAATAGAGATCGTTTCCGATTCCGAGTGTGTAGTCCATACCCAGAGTGCCAAGTTTTTGATAGTTTTCCGGAATCAATCGCCAGTCCAGGCGTGTCAGTGCCAGTTCCACCCAGAGTCCTATTTCAATATCCCATCGTCCGTCAAATGCCAGCCGGTCTTCCGAGGATTCGATACTCTGTACGATTCGGTGATGGGCCGTTACAGCGATTTCACCTTTATACAAAGGATATTGAATCCGCCCTCCGAATTCGGGATTCCTTTCACTGGTGGGGAATATTTCAAATCCTTTGGGATCCTTGTTGCCATATAATCCCCATAGCCAGATATTGGCGTTGTTTAGAAAATAGTATCGCAGCAGCAGACCGGTTACACCTTCTGTAAGCTGCAGAGGATCGCGGGGATCAAGCCGATCGAACCACATCAGCGGACGAAGCATTCTTGCGGAGCCGAAATTTAATTTCTGAAGCCCAATGCGTGCTTCAAATTGAGAAGACGACAACCGCAGCCAGAGCCGGTAAGCCTTCAGCTGACGTTTTTTTGAATGCAGATCCAGCTGATCGAATTGCCACCACTGGACTCCCTGACAGGCGATTTCGGATTCCAGAGACCAGTTTTCAGAGATGGATTTTATCAGTGTGCAATCAGGAATGTATCGGATTCCGATTTGAGATTGTGATTGATTGTTGATAGTCCCCCAGGATGAAGCCTGTCCCTGAAAATCGACAGTCTGCCCGAATATTCTCACGGGTAAAATCAAAACAAGCATCGTGAATAACGGTTTCATGATTTTACTGCTTCGCTTTCTGTTAGAATACCGTAAAAAAAGAATCGTGTGATTTCATTGATAAGGTCCTTATGCGAGGGATACATCCGGGAGAGGTTTTCATCAGAAACCATATCGATCATATGGTTCATGAAGTAGAGAATAAAATCGGGTTTGATATCAGAGCGAATATCTCCGTCTTTTTGTGCCTGAATAAAATCATCCCGGACAACAGAAAGCATATTTTCTCCAATTTTATGCAGTAACTGTGTGATTTCAACGGGTGCGTTTTTATATAAATCATTGAACAGCTCCTGGCCCATCATTTCGGCTGTTTCCTGCTTCATCCGGATGATTTGGTTGATTTTTTCCGAGTAGGGGATCTTGCAGTTCATGATGTTGTGATATTGTTCCATTTGATCTTCGGCAATATGATTGAGCAGCATTAACAGCAGATCTGTTTTATTTTTAAAGTGTTTGTAAAAGGTCATTTTGCTGACACCGGCTGTCTGACAGATCTCCTCCACAGAAACACGTTTAAATCCAAATCTCATGAAAAGATCCAGGGCAGTATCGATAATCTGCGTCAGTTTTTTATTTTTTGTTTTCTTCATACATGTTATACTAAAATATACTATAAATGTTTCAACTTACGAAAAATATAAAATTATTTAAATATCGTAAATAATATACAATGATGCACCAATTTTGTCAATATAAAAATGAATATCACTTGAAGAAATGATTGTTTTTTTGTATCTTATAATTTAATTGTAATCATTTGTTATAAAAATCATTCATTGGATGAAAATGATTTTACATCCGGATGATTTGAAGACAATTCTGCTTGCAGGAACTGATACTGATTTAAAATGATAGACTCGTTAGAAAAACGGATTGAAGCGGTTCTACCGAAAGTGACGCGGCCGGGCAGGTATGTGGGCAATGAACTCCATGTGATCCGGAAAGTATGGAGGGATATCCCGGTACGTTTTGCACTGGCGTTTCCGGATATCTATGAAATCGGCATGTCCCATCTGGGGATGCAGATTATCTATCATGTCTGTAATCAGCCTTCCTGGCTCCTGGCCGAGCGTGTTTATGCGCCATGGGTGGATATGGAGAAAAAGATGCGGGAGAATGAGATTTCCCTGTTTTCTCTTGAATCCAAGCGTCCGGTTCGGCAATTTGATATGCTGGGAATTACGCTCCAATATGAATTGCATTATACCAATATCCTGAATATGCTGGATTTGGCAGATATTCCGCTGAAAGCAGAAGCTCGGACGGATAAGGATCCTCTTGTGATCGGAGGCGGTCCGTTGGCCTACAATCCCGAACCGATAGCTGATTTTTTTGATGCCATTGTCCTGGGAGACGGGGAGTCGATTGTTATAGACATTGCTCAAGTGATACGGCAGGCGAAACGGGAGCAGTGGCCCCGGAAGAAGCGGTTATATGCATTGGCGGATCTGCATGGTGTCTATGTCCCTTCATTTTATACACCGAAGTATGATCATGAGGACAACTTTCACTCGGTTCATGCCATTCAAAAAGGTGTTCCTTCGATTATTGAGGCCAATATCAAATCCCCTTTGACAGAAGACAGTTATCCGGAATTTCCTCTTGTGCCGCTTATTGAAGTGGCACATGATCGGTTTTCCATGGAAATCATGCGGGGGTGCGGGCACGGCTGCCGGTTCTGCAATGCCGGGATGATGTATCGACCGGTTCGTATTCGCCAGGTTGATTCCATGGTGGAACACGCCCGTAAGGTCATTGCCAATACGGGATATGATGAAATCGCTTTGGTTTCACTGTCTTCATCCGATTATCCTTACTTGACCGAACTGTTGCAAAAATTGCACAGACCATTTGTGGATAAAGGGATTTCGATTTCATTTCCGTCTTTAAGGACAGACAGTTTTACCTCGGAAATGGCTGATTTTGCCAGTCAATTTCGAAAAAGCGGGCTGACTTTGGCACCTGAAGCCGGCACTGAGCGGTTGAGAAATGTAATCAATAAAAATAATCGTGAAGACAATTTGATGCATGCAGTACAGATTGCTTTTGATAAAAAATGGCGCCGGATTAAGCTTTATTTTATGATTGGGCTGCCGACAGAAACTCAGGAGGACATTCAGGGCATCGTTGAATTAATCGGTCGGATCGTTCATAATATCAAGAAATACGGAAGAAAGGAAATTCGAGTTTCCATTTCTCCATTTTCTCCGAAACCACAAACTCCATTTCAATGGTCGGGTCAGGATTCACCCCGTCTGCTTACTGAAAAAATTCGTTATTTAAAAGAAAACATACGCTGGCGCGAAGTAAAATTAAACTGGCGGGATCCTGATGTTTCGCAGCTGGAAGCTGTATTGGGGCTTGGAGATCGGCGGTTAGGAAATGTGATTTACACAGCCTGGGAAAATGGGGCTCGTTTCGACGGCTGGACAGATCATTTTCGTGCATCCATTTGGGAAGATGCATTTAAAAAAAACGATCTCAAGCCTGATTTCTGGACACAGCTGAAAGATTTAAAAACGGCATTGCCGTGGGATCATCTGAGCAAAGGGATTGAAAAATCCTATTTGAAAAAAGAATATGGACTGGCAATGCAGGGCAAGACGACATCGGATTGCTATACCACTTGTAAAAGATGCGGTTTGCAAGAGAAAATTGATTGCAAACCTCTGAAGCAAGCATGTCCAAAATCGATGAAATCCTCCACTCAGTTCGGACGTGCTCCCCGATTGATTCATTCACCCATCATCAAACGCAGAATCCGATTTTCATTTATAAAAGATAAGGCTGTTCGCTTTACATCCCATCTGGATACCATGCGTGTTTTTTCACGCTCCTTTATCCGGGCAAACATACCCGTGGCATTGTCGCAGGGTTTTCACGCGCATCCCCGAATTTCCACAGGGCCACCGCTGCCCTTGGGATATACAGGAGCAGTTGAGTATTTTGATGTCGAGATATTACATAATTTCCCAAGGCATTTTGTCGATATTTTGAACCGGCATCTGCCCCATGGATTTCGTGTCATTCAGGCAAATGAAATCGATATCAAAGCGCCATCCCTGAATAAAATTATCAATCTTGGTATTTATTTCATTACCATTGAAGACGATGTCGATGTCAGGGAATTGGAAAACCCTATATATGATTTTTTGCATACCAACAGCTACCGTATTCAACGTAACCAGAAGACAGTGGATATACGAGCATTTGTTCGGCAAATTGAATTGGATCATCAGAATTTTAAAATGAAAATCCGATTCACCCCTCACGGCACAGCACGGATAGAAGAAGTGCTGCAAGCCATTCAGCCTCCCTATTTAACTTCCATTGAAAATTATCATGTTCATCGGGAAGGTTTATTTATCGAAAAACACGGTGTCCTTAAAACACCTTTTGAGGTTGTATAATATGGAAAAAGAAATTATTATTAATGATTCGTCATCGGAAACGCGCATTGCTATTTGTGAAGACAGGGAACTGGTCGAATTATACGTGGAGCGTCCTGAAAATGAACGTATGGTCGGCGATATCTACAAAGGCAAGGTTGAGAATGTTGTTGATGCCATTCGTGCAGCTTTTGTCGATATCGGCATGAGTTTGAATGGGTTTTTACCTTTTGCGGATATCGGGAACCAGATGGTTGAGTTCAGTGGACTTGCGGAAACTGTCTCTTTGGTGGAAGCACCTTTTAAGCACCGCGGTAGCCGAAAAAGACCCCAGAAGAAAAAAAGAGCCTTTGTTCGGGCCGGGCAGGAAATCCTGGTTCAGGTGACAAAGGAACCCATTCGGAACAAGGGTGCACGACTCACCACGGATGTTTCGCTGCCCGGACGTTTTCTTGTTCTGGTACCGAATAACAATACAATCGGGGTTTCCAGAAAAATCAGTCACGCACGAGAGCGTGGTCGCCTCAGAAGGCTGGCGGTAAGTCTGAAACCGGATGGATTCGGTTTGATCATACGAACCGTTGCTGTTGGTCATTCTGCCAATGAAATTCGAGCCGACCTTGAAAATTTACTGCGCATCTGGAAACGGATTGAAGAGAAAGCCACCGCTGAGAAAGCCGGTCGTTTGATTTATAAAGATGTCGGAATGACTTCAAGTATCATTCGCGATCTTTTTTCTCCGGATATTGACAGACTGCTTGTCGATTCCAGAAAATTATACAGTGAAATCCGTAAGTATTTAAAGGATGTCGCTCCAAATCTTTTACTCAAACTTGAATTATATAAAGACAAAGTACCGATTTTTGATACCTACCATATCGAAGAAGAGATAGAGAAGAGCCTGGCCCGTAAAATCTGGATGAAAGGCGGCGGATATGTGATTTTTGATCAGGTTGAAGCGATGGTCGTTGTTGATGTCAACAGCGGACGCTCAGTGAGTCAGAAAGATCATGAACTGCACGCACTGGAAACTGATATTCAAGCGGCTCATGTGATCACCAGGCAACTGCGGCTGCGGGATATCGGCGGCATTATTGTCATCGATTTTATTGATCTTTCTCAGGAAAACCATCGAAAGAAGGTCGTGGCAGCGCTTCGTCGGGAATTAAGCAAAGATCGGGCAGCATTTGATATTCTTGCCATGAATGATTTTGGTTTGGTTTCACTGACGCGGGAACGGATCAGGCCCAGTCTGCTTTATCAATACAGTGAAGCCTGTCCCCGCTGTAACGGATTGGGACGTATCCCTGCCAAGAGCTCCATCATTACACAGATCGAACGGTCCATTCAAAAATATAAAAGTGAAACCGGGAAGCGAAGGTTGATTCTGAAGGTTACTCCTGAACTGGCAGTCTATCTGAAGGAAGGTATACGCAGCCGTGCAAGACGGTTGATGTGGAAATATTTTGTTACTTTGAAAATCGTTGTGGATCATAATATTCGGGATGAGGACTTTCTTATCGAACCGTCTGACATCAGGAGAGAATGATTTTAGAGCTTGACTTAAGTAAATGGTTTTATTATATTGAGAAACTTTTATTGTTATCGAATGATGAAGGAGGTTTTTCACTCGGATGTATGCCATTGTGGAAATCGGCGGAATGCAGTTCAAAGTGGATAAAGCATCGACGATTTGTGTCCCGAAGATAGAACTTGATGCTGGGAAAAAAATCAACTTGGACCGTGTTCTTTTAATTGTGGACAAAGATAAAGTTCAGATAGGCACCCCAGTTGTTACAAACGCGGTTGTTAAAGCTACAGTCGTTTCTCATTTCAAAGATGACAAGGTGCTGGTATTTAAAAAGAAACGGCGTAAGAATTATAAAGTGTTACGCGGTCATCGACAAAATTTGACCAAATTGAAGATAGATGGAATCAGTGTGAGTAAGCAGGAAAGCAAACCGGCTGCAAAATCCGCTGTAAAAAAAGAAGACAAGCAGCAAAAATCATCTGCTGAAAAGAAAACTGCCAAACCACCGGTGGTCAAAAAGTCTGCGGCAAAGCCTGCAGCTAAGAAACCGGCCGAAACAATAAAAAAAGCACCAGTAAAAAAGACGGCAGCAAAGAATCCAGCGACCAAAACAGCCGGCGCTAAGAAAACGGCTGCATCTGGAAAATCCCCAAAAAAAACATCTGATTCTTCAAAGAAATAAGGAGATGTAAGTTATGGCGCATAAGAAAGGTGTGGGGAGCAGTAAAAATGGAAGAGACAGCAATCCCCAGTATTTAGGTGTCAAGAGGTATGGCGGACAGAAGGTGACTGCAGGAAGCATTATCATCCGTCAGCGGGGCACCAAAATCTATCCCGGAAGCAATGTGGGTATGGGAAATGATTACACATTATTCGCCAAAATGGATGGCCGGATTCAGTTTGAGGATCGAGGCGGACGTAAATATGCCAATGTTCAGGCATGAGTGGCGAAGAAAAGGCGATTACAGATCAGCGACCCGTTAAAGTGATTTTTAATTTATATTTGAAATATATCCATTTAAATT
>Ga0272442_10002049_pt1 | contig 29676 bp, 16 predicted proteins | sample SSMForm2O_FD_200262 | JGI IMG/M metagenome (GOLD analysis project Ga0272442, IMG submission 200262) | Marine sediment archaeal communities from Little Sippewissett salt marsh, Falmouth, MA, United States - SSM-Form-2O | ecosystem: Environmental > Aquatic > Marine > Wetlands > Sediment ...
GCATCTCTCTTGGCTTCACCCATCAGGTTCTCCAAATCTGAACACAAAAACTGTTGTAAACAGCACCCCTAAGCCCTATACTATCAAAATCTTACTTTTTTGCACGGATTTACTTGGGAAATCCGGGCTTGTAGTTCTTGTGCCTTTTCTTTTTTGTCATAATTCATCTTGTGTCCGGCTCTTATCTTTTTAGCAAGTTCCAATGGCAATTCATCCGCAAACCCTCTGCCTATAAAGGCCACTCCCCCCGGTTTCAGCACCCGATATATCTCCCCAAACGCCTTGGCTTTATCGTCCCAGAAATGGTACGATCCCCGCGAAACAAAAACGTCGGCATAATTATCACGAAAAGGTAGTTCCTGCGCATCGGCATATACCGCACTTACTCGTCCTGAGCATCCCGCTTCCCCTGCGCGTTTGTAAAAGTATGGAAAAAAATACGGATTAATATCCGCGTTTATCCAGTGCATCTTGGTTCGCTTACAAAGCTCGATAATCAGGCTCCCCGGCCCACTGCCCAGATCGATTCCAATGCCCCCTTTGTCAGCCAGCTTATAATCACGCACAATCTGCTCCGCCAGCGGCGCGTACACCGGCGCTAGCCTCCCTTCACTTGCTTTAATCATACGTTCTGCGGCCCTGGCCTGTTTGGACTTCGTCTCTGTTCGACTTGGCGCACATCCTCCGGCTAGTAATAGAACCCCCACTATAACCAATGACAGTTTTGTCTTTTTCATATTAAGCCCTCTGGCAAAATTTGAAGAACTTAGCCCCCAATGTAAATTAGGGAGTAAAATGATGATTTTGTTATATAATATCTCTATGTGTTGTGAAATATAATTTTTTCAACCTCTGTCACAGGTTTATTTTGTTTCCTCTGATCCAACCTTGACAATCGCCCGTAAGGCAAAGTATTCTTGCGTTAAAAGTACTCCATCCAGTGACTCTCCTATGAAAAAATTAAGCCATTTAAATCTCGACGCTCCTTTTTTCCAGGCCCCCCTTAGTGGTTATACCGATCAACCTATGCGCATTTTAGCCCGCCAGTTCGGTGCCCCTTTGACCTTTAGTGGTTTAATGCTGGACAAATCCGTCCTTGCCCCCGGTGTCCTGGAAAAACCTCACTATGCCGTCATCGATCAGGAACATCCTGTCGGCGCTCAATTGTTGGGCAACGACCCCGACATCATGGCCCAGGCTGCCCGTAGGCTCTGTGACTATGGTTACGATCTTGTCGATCTGAATTTTGCCTGTCCCGCCCCCAAGGTCACCCAAAAACAACGCGGCGGTTTCCTGCTCACCCAACCCGACACCGCCCTAAAAATCACCCAACAGGTCCGCCAGGCAATCTCATGCCCCCTCCTGCTCAAGTTACGTATCGGCTATGACCGATCTTCTCAGTCGCAGGAAAATTTCTGGTACATTTGTGAACAGGCTCTTGCCGTTGGGATAGACGGGCTGGTAATTCACGGCCGCACCGTTCAGGGCCGATATCGCGACCGGGCCGATTGGAACATTATCGCTCAGGTCAAAAAGCGTTTCCCTCATGCCTTCATCACCGGCAGTGGTGACATCTTTACTGCTGAGGATGTAGCCGACAAATTGGCCCATTATGATATCGACGCCGTCCTGATCGCCCGGGGTGCCATCGGCAATCCCTGGATTTTCCCCGAAGCCCGGGCCCTCACTTCCCACCTGCCCAAGCCTCCCCCTCCCTCTCTCACCGAGCAGGGCCAAACCATGCTCCACCACCTCGATATGGTCCTTCGGCTCTATCCAACCCGCAAAGCCGTACCTCTTTTTCGCAAGTTTTGCGTCCATTATTGCAAACGCCACCCTCGCCGTAAAAAGACACAATCAGCCCTGATATCCGCTCCGGACCCTGACGCTCTGCGTTTAACCATTAGAAATTGCTACGGTTTATAATCTCCCGCCCAATCTGCTGACACCCACTTGCATTCCTTTTAAATATAGGTTATAGTTACCCCTGATATGAGTTATCCTTATCTGCAGGCCATATTTTATTGGTCAGCAGAGGGGTCGGTGCCCGAGTGGCTAAAGGGAGCGGGCTGTAAACCCGCTGGCGTAAGCCTACGATGGTTCGAATCCATCCCGGCCCATTTCTCAGGACACCTCCGGTCAAACCACCGGAGGATTGATATTGGCCGGTAATGGAATTAATGGATACCAATTCATCTGAGCCTCTCACGCTGGATTCTTCCCCCGGCAAGATCCCCGCACCCTTTACCTTGGTAATTTTCGGTGCCTCCGGCGACCTTACCCGCCGCAAACTCATCCCCGCCATCTACCACCTTCATCGCCAGAATCTCCTCCCTTCCGATTTTTCCGTCATTGGCTTTGCCCGCCGCGACAATTCCGACCAGGGATTTCGTTCTCAGATGTCCCAGGCCCTCAGGGATTTTGCCTCACCTGCCCCCGCCGACGAAAATCAAATATCCGATTTCACCCGGAAATTATACTACCATCAATCTACTTTTCAGGACCCCCAGGGCTATCAAAACCTGAAAAGTCGTCTGGAAACTCTCCCGCCTCAACCCGGCCAACCTGGTAATTATTTGTTTTATTTGGCCTCGCAGCCAGCCCATTTTACCGACATAATAGACCAACTCAATTTAGCCGGCCTCAATCACTGCGACCCGTCCACCGGCCTTTGGTCCCGGATCATCGTCGAAAAACCTTTTGGTCGCGATCTTCATTCCGCCCGCGACCTCAATCACCATCTTACCCGCGTATTTTCAGAGGATCAGATATTTCGTATCGACCATTATCTGGGCAAGGAAACCGTCCAGAACCTGCTCGTCCTGCGTTTCGCCAATAGTATCTTTGAGCCGCTCTGGAATAATAAATACGTCGATCATGTCCAGATCACCGTTAGTGAATCGATTGGCGTCGAAGGACGCGGTGCCTTTTACGAACAGGCCGGCGCCTTGCGTGACATAGTCCAAAACCACATTATGCACCTGCTCTGCCTCATCGCCATGGAACCGCCTTTTTCTTTGGACGCCGATGCGATCCGGGACGAGAAAGTGCAGGTCCTCCAATCCCTCCGTCGCATCCCCCCTGATTGTGCCGCCAACGGCGTCATACGTGCCCAGTACACCGACGGCACTATCAATGATAATCACGTTTGTGGTTACCTTCAGGAACCCAACGTCGCCCCCGACTCCCAAACTGAAACCTTTGTCGCTTTCAAGGCCATGATCGACAACTGGCGCTGGTCCGGCGTCCCTTTTTATATTCGCACCGGCAAACGCCTCCCCGTCCGCATCACTGAAATCGGCATCCACTTCAAATCGGTTCCCAAAATATTATTCAATCTCACCAACCAAATGGTCCCCAACTGTCTGACCATAAGGGTCCAGCCCCGCGAGGGCATAGCCCTGCAATTTCAGGCCAAAGCCCCTTCCTCCTCCCTTAAAATTAAACCCTGCCGCATGTTTTTCAATTACCGTGATGCCTTCGGCCAAAGTCCCCCCAATGCCTATGAACGACTCTTACTGGACGCCGCTCTCGGCGATGCCACCCTCTTTACCCGCAGCGACGAGGTACTCACCGCCTGGACCTTCCTCGAACCCATTCTTCAAGGCTGCGCCCTCCAGAAAACCCATCCCATCCCCACTTATCCCGCCGGCTCCTGGGGCCCGACCGAAGCTGATAATCTTATTGAATCCGACGGCAGAAAATGGCATATTACCAAAATGCCCAAAACCAATACTTGAAATAAAATCTGAAAAAAGTACGATGAGCTTTCGCGAATGCTGTTCTTTTTTGTTTTAGATTTTAATAATTTGAATTTAGAATTTGTTTCGAATTTCGTGCTTCGGATTTTTCCGTGCGTATCTGTGAAAATCCGTCGTATCCGCGTAATCCGTGTTCCATTCTCAGGAAATAATTGACATGAAAATCGGCATCATCTCCGACTCCCACGACCATCATCAAAATGTCTTGGCGGCAATAGAAATCTTTAACGAGCACAAGTTGGATTATGTCCTGCATGGCGGTGATATCGTCTCTCCATTTACCGCCCGGGCCTTTGCCCAGCTCGACCCCGCCCGCTTTATCGCCGTCTTCGGCAATAATGAAGGGGAGAAACTCTACCTAAAGAGCACCATCAATAGCTTTGGCGGCGAAATCCACGAATACTGTTACAAGGGTACCCTGCAGGACAAACAGATTTACATGACCCACACCCATCACAATATCGACGAGATCGCCCAAAGCCAAATGTACGACCTCATCATCTACGGCCACACCCATAAACAAGACATCCGCCGTCATGATAAAACTCTCATCATCAATCCCGGCGAATCCACCGATTGGATTACCGGCTCGGCCCATATAGTAATTCTCGACCTTGCGGACATGAACTATCAAATTATCACTCTATAAGAATAGGTGGCATATGTTGAAATTAAAGTTATTCACAGGTTTTCTAATTGTCGGCTTGTTCATTTGCACCGGCTGCAATGATAATACTACTTCCACAACTGACGATAAGCAGATACCGCCACCTTCTTCCCCCTCTAAGCAAACCACACCGGCTAAAGATACTATAACCTCTCAACCCCAACGAAAGGAGTCCACCCCCACCATGCAAACTTCCAACCCCCGCGTCTTACTAAAAACCAGCCTCGGTGAAATCACCTTGGAACTCTATCCTGACAAAGCCCCCGCCACGGTCGAAAACTTCCTGCAATATGTGAATGAAGGTTTTTATGACAACACCATCTTCCACCGTGTCATCGCCGGTTTTATGAACCAGGGTGGCGGTTTTTCTACCGACTCCGTCCAGAAAGAAACTCATTCTCCCATCAAAAACGAAGCCTCTAACGGCTTAAAGAATGACCGGGGCACCATTTCCATGGCCCGCACCAACGATCCCGACAGCGCCACCTCACAGTTCTTCCTGAATTTTGCCGACAACAAACCTCTCGATTATGTCAGCCCCTCCCGACCCGGCTATGCTGTTTTCGGCAAAGTTATCGAAGGCCTCAACGTCTTAGACACTATTAATAAGGTCAAAACTACCCAATCCCCCTTCACAACCCACGGCCAAAAGGTGATGTTTTCCGATGTACCCGCCGAGCAGGTAGTCATATTGTCTGCTTCCGTATTGGCAGAACCCCAAAACTAATCTCTGTTACCTTCGCGCAGTTGAGGGCTTGGCGCTTGCACGAAAAATTCTATAATAACGATGATTAAGATATGTACTTACCTTGATTGTTTTTATATGAGTGGTCTGCAAAGTGCACCTTGGGGCTATATTCGAGAGCTGGGCCGACTGAATTATTAATATACAGAAAATAAGAATTATGTAACAAGAAGAATAATATACATGGACAGCAAAGAGAATATAGAAGATTTGATCTCAGCCCTGGCCGATAAAGACGGCATGACACGTCAACAGGCGCGCAAAGATTTGGTGAAGTTGGGAACCGTTGCTCTCCCTTTTTTGACAAAAGCACTTACGAATCCTCACAAGCGTGTCCGCTGGGAGGCCGCCAAGGCTCTGGGTACCATGCGCGACCCCCAAGCTGCTCCGTTCCTGGTTCAGGCCCTGGCAGATAAAAGTTTCGAGGTCCGCTGGTTGGCCTCCGAAGGGCTCATTGCCCTGCGCCGGGATTCTTTACAGCCTTTGTTGACGGCATTGATAGAGCATCCGGATAACTGGGACCTCCGCCAAGGCGCTCATCATATTTTGCATGCCTTTGAAAGAGTAGATCTTTTGAACGAACAATGCTTGACGGTTCTCGATGAACTGCGCAGCCTGGAAGCGGAGTTTGCGCTCCCCCCCGCAGCTAAAGCAGCCCTGGAATCCTTGACCAAAAAGAAAAACTAAGATGTATAAATGGTTCGTATATGAATAAGCGCTTGAGGCGAAAAAGCTTGGAAACGCGTCATGAAAGGAGCCCTTAGATATGAATACCAATCATGGTACCGAATCGAACGTACCTCCCTCCTCAGACGACGCTTCCTCTGCAAACGGTCTCACCGAACAAGAGGCTCAGAACCGGCTGCAGCAATATGGTTACAATGAGCTCCAGGAAAAAAAAGTAAATCCCATCTTGAAATTCATCTCGTATTTCTGGGGCCCCATCCCCTGGATGATCGAGGTCGCAGCACTTCTTTCCGCACTTGTAGGACACTGGACTGATTTTATCATTATTATGATTCTCTTGGCCGCCAATGCTTGTGTTGGCTTTTGGGAGGAATATCAGGCCGGCAATGCCATAGCCGCCCTCCGCAAAAAGCTCGCTTTGCAGGCCCATGTAAAACGCGACGCCCGTTGGCAGACCATCCCCGCCCGCCAACTCGTTCCTGGAGACCTTATTCGTATTCGTATCGGCGACATCGTACCCGCCGATGCCGCTCTCTGCCCCGGCGATCCGATCGAGGTGGACCAATCGGCCCTCACCGGAGAATCACTACCCGTTACCCGTAACCCCCGGGAAACTGTTTATTCCGGATCCGTTGTTAGACTTGGAGAAATAGAAGCCGTCGTCAATGCTACCGGTGGGAACACGTATTTTGGGAAAACCGCTCATTTGATGGAAAGCGCACAGACGGAAAGTCATTTTCAGCGCGCGGTCTTAAAAATTGGGGATTACCTTATTGTTATCGCCATCGCCATGGTAATCCTGATCATGGCCGTAGCCCTATTTCGCCACGACAGTATGCTTACCACCTTACGATTTGCCCTGGTCTTGACCGTCGCGGCCATCCCTGTCGCCATGCCCACCGTCCTTTCCGTCACCATGGCGGTTGGTGCCCGTCTTTTATCCCTGAAGGAGGCTATCGTCTCTCGCCTGGCCGCAATTGAGGAGATGGCCGGCGTAGATATCCTTTGTTCCGACAAAACTGGAACACTGACCCAAAACAAATTGAAAATGGGAGAACCTTTTCTGCTTCCCAACATCGATAAAGATGACCTTGTTCTGGCCGCCTCTTTAGCCTCACACACCGACAACGAAGACCCGATTGATGCTGCGGTCGTCGCCGCCTTGGCAAAACCGGACGACTTGCAAAAATATTCCATCGCTCACTTCCAGCCCTTCGATCCGGTCCACAAACGTACCGAGGCCCTGGTCAAATCCTCTCAGAAAACCTCATTTAAAGTAACCAAAGGAGCGGTACAGGTCATACTGGACCTTTCCGAGAATGCTTCCCAGGTAAAAGAGTCTGTGGAAAAGGCCACTAACGAATTTGCCGCCCGTGGCTTTCGTTCCCTCGGCGTTGCCCGGACCGATGCCCAGGATCGTTGGCAGTTTCTGGGTGTCCTGCCCTTATTTGATCCTCCCCGCGAAGACTCCGCCAGCACAATTGCAACCGCCCGCGAAATGGGTGTTAAGATCAAAATGGTTACCGGCGATCAATTGGCCATCGCCCGGGAAGTCTCCGGTCAGTTAGGCCTGGGCCAGAACATTTTAAATGCCGATCTTTTTGGCGACACCAAACACCATCAAACCGGCCAATTAGCCGAGCAGATAGAAAAGGCCGACGGCTTTGCTCAGGTATTCCCCGAACACAAGTATCATATCGTCGAAGTCCTGCAGCAGCAGGGCCATATTGTCGGCATGACCGGCGATGGCGTTAATGACGCCCCCGCCCTGAAAAAGGCCCACGCCGGCATCGCGGTCTCCGGGGCCACCGATGCCGCCCGCTCCGCCGCCGATATAGTTTTGTTGGCTCCGGGCCTTTCAACCATTATCGACGCCATCAAGGAAAGCCGCAAAATCTTCCAGCGCATGACCAATTACGCCACCTACCGCATCTCCGAAACCATCCGCGTTCTTCTATTCATGACCCTTTCTATCCTGGTCTTTAACTTCTACCCCGTAACCGCCATCATGATAGTTCTCTTGGCCTTGCTCAACGATGGCGCCATCCTTTCGATTGCCTATGACCGGGCCCAATGGTCCAACAAACCAGAAGCCTGGAACATGCGTGAAGTCCTCGGCATCGCCACCGTTCTTGGCATCACCGGCGTCTTTGCTACCTTCGGTCTTTTCTACCTGGCCGAACACTATTTTCAGCTCAACCGCGATATGATCCAATCCTTGATCTATCTCAAGCTCTCGGTCTCCGGCCATTTCACCGTCTTTTTAACTCGTACCCGCGGTCCCTTCTGGTCGTCTCGGCCTTCGAACATCCTTTTATTTGCCGTAATTGGTACCCAGATAATCGCCACCTTAATAGTCGTGTACGGCTTGTTTATGACCCCGATCGGTTGGACCTGGGCCGGCTTTGTCTGGCTCTATTCCCTCGGGGAGTTCTTACTCGACGACCGCGTCAAGCTGGCCGCCTACCATTTATCCAGCCCCCTCCGCGCAGGCTTGTTCAGAAAAAAAAGATAAATGACAAATGGGTGCTCATCGCCAAGCCCACCACTTGGTGCATACAATCGATACCCTATTGATTATTTTTAATCAAATCGTATCCGATCCACATAATTGCAGAGTCCGCCATAATATGGCTGATATAGCAATCCAGAATCGAATACCCGCGCATACGCATCCACGACCACACTCCCCCGGCCGCCATTGTCCCTGCTGTAAATACTAAGGCCCACTTCCAATCGAATATCGGCAGCAACACGCATATATGATGCAGCCCAAACAAAAACCCACCCACTATGCACAAAGTTAGCGTTGACTTAAACCATCTTTTCAGTTCGTTAATGATGAATCCCCGCCAGTAGTATTCCTCGAATAGCGAGTTACCAACCGAGACCACCACCGCCATCCCCCAGTAATATTCCCTCAGCCCCAGCGAGCTGACTTTTTCTTGGAGCAGCCTCGGATCAATCACCGACCCGAAGAACAGATAGTAACCACTCAGAATTACCCCTCCCATAAGCACCCCCACACCCAGCCCCGGCAGTATATTGGTACGCTTTAGCCCCACATATTCCCCAAACCCTATCCTGTCTTTCTGCGTTTTCCACCACACCAGCACCGGTAAAATAATCATCAATATTTTTAGCACCGGATATGTGACCGCGGTATGCCATTCCCGGTAAATGGTCAACGTTGTCTGAAAAGCCGGCAAAAAGCAAAAAATAATAGTAAGTAACAAATGGGCTCTGTGGTTGGTATTGCTATTCATGGTCTATTATCTTTCGGTTTGGCATCTTTCTTAATCATATTACAAATACTAGCCCCATTGCAGAAAGGTGTCCAGTTCTGGTATTCCATGTTATGGAAAATTAGTGCAATTCCCTGATCATTCTATTAGAATCCTGGCAATGGATCGTAAATATATCAGAGTCATAATTGTTGTAATATTGGGGCTTCTGCTGCTGTTGGTAGCGGGTTATGGACTGCTGCCGTGGTGGCTGCCCAAGGAGGCTATCAAACAAAAAATTGAGCAGGTGCTGCGGGAAGAATTCGAGCGTGACGTCTCGGTCGGACAGGTTCAAATCAGTTGGCTCGGTGGCGTAATTATTAAAGATGTAAAAATCAAGCGTCACCCGGATTTTGGCTCGGGACTGTTGCTCCAAATTGGTCAAATCCGTTGTCCTTTTGCTCCGACGGACCTTCTAAAAGATCGGCTGGGCATTTTACAGATTAAACAGGGACAGTTGTTTGTGGTGATTACTTCCCAGGGTAGGGTGAATATTCTGGAACTTCCCCCCGTGGACATAGAACTGGATCAGGTGGTTATCGAGGATATGAGGATCAATCTGGAAAATCACCGCATCCAGATTCAAGGGATCAAGGAGTTAAACACCGGCTTTGACCTCAACGGTGTGTTAGATTGGGGTAAACAAGAGCAGAACAGGTATCGAGGCTCTTTTTCACTTAGAAAATTTGCCCTGGGCACAGATCGGCATGAAAAGCAGATTAATTTCCCCGCCCAACGGGAGTTGAGGATCGGTTTTACCGCCGACTATGAGTCACAGTCTAAAAAAATGCTCGTCAAGCCCCTCACGGTTACCGCTCCGGGACTGAATCTTACCATGCAGGGAGGATATGATCCCAACGAAAAGGTTGATAAGGGTTTGTGGGTGAATCTGCAGGAAGGAAACTTCCAGGGGCGATGGAAATCCCTGCACACTCTGGGGCGGATAAAAAATCTGAATTGGGCATTATCACGCAACCAACAGAAAAAAAACGGTCTTCCCGATTTTCAGGAGGTGTTTCTAAGCTTGTTACGTTCCGGTTTGGAGCAGGGAAGTGTAGATTTACACCTTCAGGCAGGTGACCTGGAGGAATTTCAGCCGGAGATCCAGGCCTTTACCAAAAGTTTGGGAACAGTAAAAGTTACCGGCCCCCTGGATGTCCAGCTCAGCCTGGGTGAAAAGGGCGCCGGCTTTATTCAAGCAAAACTTAAAGGACCGCAAGGTAGTACATGGTTTTGGCAGAAAGGTGATTTACCAGGCAAGGGAATCCTCTTGGATAAAAATCCCCAACAAGAATTGGCGATTGAGTTTTCTGGCAGGCTCAGTGAAAACGCTCATGTTTTTGAGCAGTTTATTTTCCAGGCTTTACTTGATGAAAACCGTCTGGTTTTTGGGCCCCGGGACCTTATTGTCTTGCAGGATAAAGGGCTCAGGATTACTGGTGCAGGACAGGTTACCGCTTTGGAGCAATGGCTGCAATTGTGCCCGGCTCTGCAGGAACTGCTCAAAGAATATGAAGTTAGTCTGGCCGGTGACCTTACGGGTAGCCTCGAATATTCCCGCTTACCGGATCAGCCTTTTTCCGCTCAAGCCGAAGTAGAGGCGGATAATCTGGACGTAAAAGTCGGATCAGCAGTGACCAATTTAATCCCAGGTCTTAACTCAAATGTGACGTTGGCAGACAAGCCGGATTCACGCTTATGGTTTCACAAACCAAAGGGGCAAACCGGAAGTATCAAACTGTCAATATCCCCTAAGACAGGTTCACAAGCTCTTATGTTTCAGGGCCAGGCACGCCTGGGGGCCGGCTCAGTACAAATTACCGACGCCGAGCTTGTCGAATCCGGCTATGAATTAACCGGATCAAGAGCCTTATTCCCCTATAGTTGGCGCAAGATAAACTTTCAGATGAACAGCAATAATCTGGCGGAACTGTCCCTTTGGTCGCCTTGCCTGTTGGATGAACATGGTAACCTTTGTTGGGGCCGGTATCGCTTGTGTGATCTGCAAGGTGTTGGTAAGTTATGGGCCAAGTTGGCTAAAACAGACAATCAATGTGATTTGAAGTTCGGTTTGGAGGCGGGAAAAAGTCAGTTCACCTTAAAGGCGGCTCCTTCCTCCCCGGAAGGTCAAACCAAAGAAATATACTGGGCTAAAGAAAAAGAAATTCCTTTCTCGGTAAAAGGCGATCTGTTGCTGAATTGGAATGAGAGTTCCTGGTGGGCTCTGCTGCATCCGGTTCAAAAAACGGTACCACCTGTGCAGACGGAAATTAGAAAACTCGATTTGAAGCTGGATAACCTGCAGGCTGGAATAAAAGGAAACTTGCAAATCGAACAGAAAAGTTGGCTGCCGCTGGCAAAAAGCTGGTATCAGCGCTTGAGCCGGGGCGCTTTGACTTATCACGGCCAAATTGATTACGATAAAGGACAAACCGCTCCCCCAAACCTGCTCAGACGTATAGAGCAAAACGTGATTCAAGAGCTATCATTACCTAAAGATATTTTCTCTGAAATAACCGGTAGTGCTCAGATGGCTGGTTATATCGATTGGGACCAGGCAGCAAAAAAATGGGATGTTAAAGGAACGCTTGATCTGACCTCGACGGGGGGTAGCTTTGAACTGCCGGCGGGTCGGTCCCAGGCAAAGGGCATCACGATTAATAAACCCATCAACAAAAAACTTACCATAAGCTACGACCTCGGTTCTCTCCGGGACACTCAACAGTTGGAGATTCGCGATTTCCATATCGACATGGCCCAAAACTCGATCCAGGGTCATGCCCTTTTAGACCAGGCAAAAGTAACCGAATTTTTAAATGGTAAAGTTGATAGCCTGGCCCAGCGGATGGAATTTACCTTGGATGTAAAAGCACCTGATTTACAAACGCCGATTAAATGGCTTAAGCTCCCAGAGACACCATACGCAGAACTCTTGGACAATCTGGAAGGAAATTTAAATCTAAAAGTAGTAGGAGCCTGGCATTTTGGCTCTACTCCCACCGGAGACCTTCGCCGGGCAACCCTGACTGGTACTTTGCGCAGCCGCTGGCAAGGCAAACCGTTTGAAATTAGTTGCGAAGGTGGACAGGCCGACCCCACAGAATTGCGTATCGGGGCTTTGAAAATGCAAACGGGAGAGAATCAGCTAAACTTAATTGTGGATGTGCATGGCCCCTGGCTCACTGGCACAGATAAGCAGAACCCGCAGGTCTCCGGCAGAATTGATATGTTGGCCCAACATGTGGATATGGATGACCTGCTGGCGTTCTCCGGACCAGAGCTTCCTCTCGGCAAACCTGTCGAATCGATACCATCTGAACAGGAGGCCCGATCCCTGCTCAGTAAGATACGTAACTTCTTGCATGGGTGGGAACTGAACGGTTCGGCCCATATACATCACTTTAGTTATACCGATACCCATGGTGATTGTCGTCTGCATCCCCAGGAGTTGCAGTGCCAATATCAATTACAAAATGGTAAAGCCGATACCTCTTACCAGGCGGCCCTGAGCGGTGGGATAGTCAGAGGCACACTTACCTGCGATCTAAACCAGCCGGATGGTACTATCCAGCATTTCAGAGAAAGTATCGACCTGGTTGTCGATGAAGCACTCCAGCCCCGAGTGGAGAGCGAATTTCCCGGCTTGGTTGTCACGGGGACTATCAGTGAAAATTATACACTTAATCATACGTTGGTTGATTTTATTCGCGATCCCCAGGCAATGGTCTATGAGTGGTCCGGCGCGGGCACTACCGTCTGTCACCGGGGATTGCTCTACGGACCGGGCGGCCCCGCATGGTTGCTGAAGGTGTTTCCCGGTTTGGAGCTGATAGAGTATCCCTGGGAGCTTATGGACAACCAATATGAAAGGTTCCGCGATGGTAGCCAGAAGAATCACATGCGGTTTACCGGAACACTATATAATATATATATTAACGGTACTTCCACCCTGGTACGTCAGCAGGCCGATTACGACAAGGTAATAAAAATTTTGCGTCGGGATGAAAAAAAAGCCCGCGAACAGTGGGAAAATGTGACCGATGGAACCACCAGGCCGGCTTTTCCCAAACGCAAGCTAATAGAACATCGACTCAAGGGTTTGGGCGAATTATTAGAAAAATACAACAGCGGTAAACGGCTCCGCATCGCCCGGGCCGAGTATGAAGTCGGTGTCTTAATGGGATCGGCTACAGATGAGATGGCTGATGACAGCAGAGAGTTTTTACAGGTGCCTGTATTCGATGTGCATGGTTATATTGTGGGACGCTTTATGGTTGGAACGGAAACTAAAAATATACAGTTGATAAATATAAGGAATGGCAATACCGATGATTAGTAAACGTCACTTCTGGATCACTCTGCTGTTGATGGTTGGCCTCGGATTATGCTTGAGCCTGCGCGCTGACGAAATTAATCCCTATCCCCGCCAGATTATCCACCGGCAGTTGTTAACCGAGTGGAACTTCGAGCAGTCGGTCCAGGGTTGGCAACCGACACATGACTGCTCGGTGCACGCAGAAACTGGTAATTTGCGAATTCAGTCAACCGGAGTAGATCCGTATTCACTCAGTCCTGTCCTGTCTTTACAGGGACCGGTAATTGTTAAGCTGCAGTTTAAAACCAATATAAAAGGACCTGGTGAGATATTTTACATTACCGAGAGTGATCCCGCCTGGTCGCAGAATAAAAGCATACGCTTTTCTCCGACCTCTGACAACAATTGGCACGACTACGAGATCACAATTCCCGTTGAAACTGTCCTGAAACAAATACGCCTCGATCCCGGCCCCGGCCCGGGCACAGCCGAGGTAGCCAAAATAGAAATCATCGGGATAACATTGCATCCGCTGGAGATCGAAAAGGTAAGTGTAAATCAACAGGGCACTGAGATTCAAGTGTGGGTAAGGAATCATGGGAAAAATTCAATTAAATATACCGTGGGGGATACAAAGGCCCAGATCGGCCCAAAAGAGAGCTTAGCTACCACTATTAATCCAAAGGAAAAAAAGGCCTTGGAAGCTTATCCGTTGGTGGTAGAGGGTGAGAATTTACCTCCGTTAACCAGAACGGTATTCATTTACAGGCCCTCTGGTCAGGCCGAATGGACCACGCTTAGTTCGGATAAGCTGGTGTTGCGCATTGCCCAGGACGGCTCGGTAGGACAGTTGCAAAAGGATAATAAACTGGTTGCCGTTTTAGCGCCTCTGGTCCATTGTGCCGGAAAGATTCCGCTCCTGAAGATGGCACCTCCGCAGCAGGATAATAAAATTATATTTCAGGGTGAAGGTATAGAGGTCATCCTGGAGTTAGCCGGCAGTGAACTAAAGGTGCAAATCGCCAGTGAACAGGAATGTGAAGGGCCGGTCGTACGTGCCCTGGGTGCTCTGGAGCAAGGCTTGTTCAGCGGCTTGGAATATCTCGGACAAGGGGAGAAGTCCTCGTCGAAACTGGATATCGAGTCGGAAGGATATTTGCGTTTTGCCCCTGACCTTGACAAGGTGACTATGCCTTTGATGGCATTTATTACTAGTGATGCTAAAACACCTTCTCAGGAGGTTGGTGATACAAGTATGGGCAAATGGCGGGCCGTAGCTCTGCTTTGGAATGATATGGCCTTGCAGCCTGTATATGCCACTCCAAATTTTTTCGACGGTTCTGACGATCATCGCCTGTCCTTAAAGGGAAAGAAAATAGAGGCAACAATCCTCGTAGATGACAAAAGACTCGACGATGTTATTCTCTGGGCCTTGGCCAAACGAACTCTGCCGGAACCACCCAAACCACCGCGCAGTTGGCAACAGCAAAAAGAGTTGTGCCTGGTCGCCTTGAACGGCCCCGTCAAGGGAGAAGGTGGCTGGAGACATTGTGTAGGAGACCGCTGGCCGGTACGGCCGTATGCTGATCATGCTTCGACCATATGGCATCTAACAGGTCAAGTGGTCGAATTGCAAAATGTTGTTCCTGGCGGCTCCCATATCCCAAATAACGCTTTTTATTTTGTCTCGCATCGAGCGCAGGAATGGTTGGGTTTGCAGAAAAAACAAGTCGAAAGCATTTTGAGCACCCAACAGCAGGACGGATCGTTTCGATATAAGGGTAAATACCAGCAGGGACATTTTGAAGATACCGCCAGTGGTTATTGTGCTCAGAGAGCAAAAATGCTTTTGGAGATTGCCTGGCTCACCGGTGACAGTGCTGCCCTGGCCGGAGGCTTAAAGACGCTTGAATATATGAAGCGTTTCCGGACACCCCGCGGCGCACAAACCTGGGAACTATCATTGCACACCCCGGACATCTTGGCCTCGGCATATTTAGTATGGGCCTATGTACGTGGGTATCAGTTGACAAACAATCCGGACTATCTGGCCCAGGCCCGCCGCTGGGCCCTGACGGGAGTACCTTTCGTATATCAATGGGGACGTTACCCGGTGATGCTTTACGCCACGACTGCTGTATATGGCGCTACGAATTGGCAGGCACCTGATTGGATAGGACTACCTGTGCAGTGGTGCGGTTCGGTTTATGCCTATGCAATACTAATGTTGGCCGAACATGATCAAACTCTGAACTGGCGTCAATTGGCCGAGGGAATTTTAATAGCCGCCGAACAAATGCAGTACACCGAAGGAAATGCAGGCACCCTGCCCGATTCCTTCTACTTAAAAAAGCAAGAGCGACGAGGTCCGGATATCAATCCCTGCGCCTTGGTATCTCTACACATGTGCTTAAGAGGCGAGGTGGATTCTCTTGCGGTTGCAACTTCAGGTACCCATCGGGTAACTGCTCCGTTTGGGATAAAAATCATAGACGCAAAGGCGCAAATCCAGGTACCACAAGGATTCTCATATCAGGTATTGGTTGATGGCGGGAAAATTATCGATATCACGTCAAAAGGCCTGGACGTTATTCCCCTTGATTAGCCTCTCTAATCAATTTTTCAGAAGCCTTAAGTAGATTCGGTTTCCAGTGAAGGATTCACCGCAGCAGAGGTCGGTACGGAAGGATAAATTACCTCTATTACCCGCATGGATTTCCATTTCCCTCCCAGCAGACGCAGCAGAAAGGCCGTTGCGAGGATACAATAAAAGGCCGTAAAGAAACTCCAAAAGGTGTACACTCCCCAGCCCATCTTAAATGCCAGATAAGAAGGTACCGCCAAAAGCAGCCAATGCATCACCACCGACATAAACATAACAAACCGCGTATCACCTGCTCCTTTCAGGGCCGCGGCGAATATAATATTACCTGTATCGAACAGGCAGCACACGGCAATAAACTTGAGCAGGTTTCTTATCAGTTGTTCAGTATCGCCGGGCAGGGCAAACGGACCTGTAAAAAGCTTGGGAAAAAACCAGAATCCAGAAGCGACGATCAGCATATAAATAAACCCTACATAGAAACCTGACCAGCAGGCACGCTGGGCTTGTGCCGGGCGATTTTTACCGATCGCCTGACCCACCAGGATCGTTACAGCAATCCCCAATCCGATGATCGGCATGAAGGATAAATAGTTGATACGGAAGGTTACCGCTGTTGCACTGAACGCCTCTTTATTGATACGGCCCACCAGAGTCAGAAACAGCGTAAAGGCCGACATGTCCAAAAGAAACTGTATCCCGTTTGGTAATCCATAGCGCAGCAGCCGTCGGAAAAGATCCCATTCCGGTCGGAACCCCGAGAGGGTCGCAAACATCCGGCGATGCTCCCGCCGGAAAAAAATAATCAGGAAAACAACCGTAGCGAAGATACTGGAGAGAACTGTCGCCCAGGCCGCCCCTGCGATGCCCATAGCAGGAAACCCCAACCGCCCGAAGATCATGCCATAATCCAGAACGATATTAACCAGCGTAGCTACAACCCGGACATACATTACAATATGAGTCTTACCTCGTCCCGTGAAGAAACCTCCCAGGGACGATCCCACCATTAACGGAAACGCTCCCAGGCACATAATCTTGAAATAGCTCACTTCATGGCCCCGGATTTCGGGGGCGTGCCCGATCATATCGAAGATAGGCCCCGCCAGTGGAACCAACGGCAATATCAATAGCGCCGCCAGCAGTGCAAAATATATCCCCTGCCAGACCGCCGGTCCCACCCGCTTATCGCGGCCCGCGCCGGTGTATTGGGCCACAAAAGTATTCACATATATAACCGTGCCGAAAAACAGACTGATAAAAGTAAACGCGGTTGCTCCCCCCTGCATAGCCGCGGCCATAGCATCGGGCGAATACCAGGTCAGAAAGATACTGTCCACGAACATCTGGATGCTAAATGCTCCAGTACTGATAATCAAAGGCAGAGCCAGACGCAAAACCTCCCCGCAGCCCCCTTCTCCCCGCCAGCGTTGTATAATTCGATCAAACATAAAGCGGCCATGGTAACAGAAAGATCCCTATAATGCAAAGTAAGGAATATGCCTTTACCGCTTACACATCTTCTGGCCGAGACTATCCTAAATGAGATATAGACAGGCACCTGTAAGTAAAGTACAATCTATAATCAAAGTTAGCATTTATTTTAGCTAATATTGAACCTATGGATTGGATTTTGCACGCGCCCCTAGCAGTATCTAGTCCGGCGGCAAACGGTAATCTGTAATGAGAAAAAGAAAATCCCCTTCACCCCCGAACAGCAATCCTCCCCCACCAAATATCGAAGAACAGCAGGACAAAAAGTTCCATTTCCTGTTTTTGATAGCCTTTTTCATCGTGCTGTTTTTTGCCCTGGCCCTGCGCATATATAAGGGAAATCACGCCGGAATTATGTTCGACGAGTCCATGACCAATTCCCTCTATGCCCAGGATCTGGATAAGGCCCTCTCATCCTACTCTCACGTGAATAATCACGTCTTGAATTCGGTTTTGATTTATTTCGCCCGCCAATGGTTCGGCACCTATGAGCATTATATCCGCATCCCCTCAATAGTGGCCGGACTCTGGTTCGTGCTCATGCTCGCTTACGTAGTCAAACGAACCATAAAAACCCCTCTGCTGCAGATTGTAACTCTGGCCTGGGCCGCCTTTGTCCCCCTGACCTTTAACTATACTATTTTGGCCCGGGGCAATTCTCTTGCTATGGCGGCCGTCTATACCCAAATTGCCCTGGTGCTCTGGTTGCTCTCCCACAAAATAAAATTCCGCCGCTGGTGGTTGCCCCCCGTTCTGCTGGGCCTGCTCAATTTTGTGGCTTTCGGGGCTATGTTGGCCAGCGCTTTGTTTTTGGCCTCTTTGAATATCTCCTATATCTTTTTTTATTCCCACGCGATCTTCCCTGCCGAATCTCAGGGAATTTCTAAAACTTCCGTTCGTAATCGTTTGCCGTCTGTCAGACGCATACCCACTATCATTTTAAACAGTATTACCATCTTTGTCGCAACTCTTGTTCCTACGTATTTGCTCTATCGGCACATACTCTCCAAAGTGGCTCACGTCGCCGGGAAAACAAGTGTGCCGAAATTTCCCGATTTTCCCGGCTATATGTATAAACTGCTTATACAATGCGTATTCCGGCCCGACAATATATGGGCAGTCATCTTGACCCTGGTATTCGCTCTGTTAGTCCTGATCAGCCTGGGCGTCGTGTTTTATCGGGGCTTGAAAGAACCCCCGCCGGACCGGGACAAAAATCAAAAACGAAAAATTGATCCGGCCAACTTTATCTTACTCATCACCGGATTTATGATTCTGTTCATGTTTATCTACAATGTACTTCTAAATCGCTTGCTGGCTCACGTCCGCTATAATGTTTACTTGCAGCCGGTTTATATCCTTTCGATAATAATTTTACTGGAGCGTTTCACCTTGGGCCTGCGCCCCGGCAAATGGCCCCGGCTGTTTAGGGCGGTGACCGCTGTTTTGGTTGTGGGGATTCTTATACATAACTTTCCTTCGCCCCGCTCTAGCGGCAGCAGTACCATGTCCGGACCGCTGCTGCACCGTTTAAAACAGATTGACCCCGATAAAACCTGGAAAATCATCTTCTCGCCCCGCATGCGTACCCACTATGTGGGTTTTGTTTATTACTATCAATTTGGTTATAAGTTCCAGATTCCCCGCGGTTATTATAATATGAAATATTGGCCCGGATTCAAACCAGACCTGATCGTGGCCAAAAAAGACGAAGCACCACCCAACCTGGAACTTGTTGCCCCGGATTACTTCGATAGTTTGGGTTGCGTTGTCATTCGTAATGATAAATATCCCCTCCAAAAACAGTATGAAAATATAGCCGCCATATTTACCAAAAAGAAAACCAAAACCAAATAACTAGTTCATTCCCACATTGGAGCTCCCTATGTTTAGCTTTCAAAAGAACTCCTTTTTGATCCTGGTATTGCTCTTAACCACTTCTATCCAAAGCGCTTTTGCGGATATGAGCGCAGCGGAGAAACTTGCTTCCCAAATCTTCGCAGCTACCGGGGTTAAGGGTATCTGCCTCGCTCCTGAGGAAAAATAAACCTTAGACCCCATTCACATTTTCAACCACGCAGCAGCACGCTTAAACTATTTTGACCGTACAATCTTCGTATTAGCTGAATCGTAAGTATTTCTTTTGAGCTTCGCCGGATCATGCAGGCGAAAGATATTGATATAGCGAGGGTAATGTCCCTGCGTATTACCCACCGTGGTCAGATACTCATAGTAACCCACAGGCCGGAACTTGCCTTTCCTTTGCGGATCAGCTTCGGTCAGCAATACGGATTTATGAGGTTCCCAAAGGTCTTTGACCTTTTCCATATGCCATTTCTTATAATAGCTGTTATGGGGCAGCAATCCGATCCGTGAATCCCACGCCACATAAATAACATTTTGTTTTAAGCAATCACGGGTAAAAGCAGCCGGACTGCTGCTGTCCTTGTATGCTATATGTTCAAAGTGGGCCCCTTGTTTGGGGGCCAATATTTTTAGAGGAGCAGGTAACGTGGTAAGTAGTTTTTCCTCTTCTTGAGCGTTTGCCACGTACCAGTCCACCATGAGCTTGAATTCGATATCATGCTGACTCTTGGAGTACATCCTCGCCGCCAGAGTGAGCTGGTTGGAGAAGATCATCAACAGAAATACTGCCGCCGATGTAATATTACGCCCCAGATACCTCGTTTTATAAACCAACAAATGTGCTATGATCACCGCTAGCGCCACTCCCCCGACCAAATGCGGTATGTAGGCTGTCTTGGAACTGTACTGCGCCAGCTTATCTATCGTTCCTAGCAGCGTACAGCTCCAAATAACCGCCCCCAAAGTCACCATTACCTGCAAAGTAATAACCAACGGCCGGGGAATCCTGTCTTTCCCATTAATCAAACGCCATATGCCCTGCACTCCCAGACAACAAACCAAAATCACCAGCCATCCTATGGGCCCATAGTACCTCTCTTTGGCACTGCCCCGGCCGAAATGCACCGCCAGATACAAAAAAAGGAAAATGAGCAAAACCAGCATCCGCCGCTCTCGCTTGAGCGCCGCATAAATAACCCCGGCCCCAAACGTGACCACTGTAAGCAGCTTGCTCACCTTGAACAACAGTTCCATTGATGATTTTTTTACCTCTCCCCCCAGAGCCAACAGCGGCCCCGTACTTACCTGCCAGATCAAATTCAGATATCTCAGCCACTGCCTGTCTTTCGCGCCTTTATAGTGCCCGATATAGTGGGAGGCATTCGGATCCCACGTAAGCGCCGTACCTGCCAGCCACACTATCAGCGGTACCGATGCCAGCCCTGCCCATAATAGCGCCCGCAATCGCTGTTTATTATTCGCGGACGCGATCATATCCAGTACAAAAGCCCCCACAATCAGCGCCGTCCCTTCATAGCGCACCATGGTAGCTATCGCGGCAAACAGATAACACCAGCTTGAGCGTCTCAATATTAAATAAATTGTCAGCAAACAGAAAAACGTCAGCGGTATTTCAGCAATCGCCTCGGTCAGCCGCATCATCATCTGCGTATTCAGAATACATATTACTGCTACCCAAACCGCCGCCTCCCCGATGATCTCTCGACTGATCAGATAGAGTAATAATAAAATGAATGGAAAAAACACGGCATTTAATAGGAGCCCCGCCGTCAGATCCGGATGCTGCCCGCCCACCAGCGCACTTAGTGGTACTTCCATAAGTCCCAGCCCCGGTGCCCGCTTGAACGTTCTGGGCACCTCAAAGTCCAGTAGTGCTCGGGCCACACTGATAAAATAGGGCGAATCCGGATGCGCCATTGGCGCCAGCCCCCAACATCTAACCGACAGATAAACCCCCATTAACAGCAATATCCCGCAGACAAATAAGTGCAGATTCCTTTTTTGCTTATCTGTTACTATCTCTATCGGCTCCGTTCTATCCTGCCGAACCTGATGAACCGGACCTTTATGCAATTGCCGTCTTGCCTTCGACTTAACCATATCACCCCATGCTATTATTTCCCACCCCAATAATCAACCTCCATCTCCCCGACCCTGCCTTCCGCATTAGATAGCCTTCTTTATCTTTTATTTAAGATTTTTGTGTTTTTTGAGCTTTTTGCGGCTCTTGTTTGAATTTGATAATGAGCGTATATCCGCGTTCACTTGTCCGCCATAGCTTTATGCGAAGGCGTATCCGTGGTTTGATTTATAAATATTGGCGTCTTTGCGCCTTTGCGTGAAACATATTGTCTCACCACTGCCCATTATCTACTTTTTTTCTCTTGACTCCGCCGAGCAATTTGCTAGAATAAATGCACTGTCAGATTGAGGTTTATATATCTCCCGCAACAATTTCCGGAGGTGGTCTTGAGAACAGGGCCTGGAATCTTAAAATCTCTCATCGGCTTTATTATCTGCGGATTCATTCTCGCTGTAAATATAACTTCCTCTGCTAAGACCATTTATGTCAAATCCTCCGCCCCACCCTCCGGCTCCGGTACTTCTTGGTCTGATGCCTATGACTCCCTACAAGACGCCCTCGACACCGCCGACCCCTGCGATCAGATCTGGGTCGCAGCCGGCACCTATATTCCCACTGCTCGCATCGATCCCTGCGATCCCCGTACCGCCACCTTCCAGATGATAAACGGCGTCGCCATCTATGGCGGCTTTCCCTCCTCCGGTAACCCCAACTTCTCCGACCGCAATCCCAATACCTACCTTTCTATCCTCTCCGGTGATTTGCTCGGAAACGACGATCCCTGCACTCCAGTTGAAGACCTGCTCGACGATCCCTGCCGCGCCGACAACGCCTACCATGTTTTCTATCATCCTCAAGAATTATCACTCGACTATTCTGCTCTCCTCGATGGCTTCACCATCACCGCCGGCAATGCTGTTGGGGCATACTCACACTATTCCGGCGGCGGAATATACAATTTTCTTTGTAGCCCCACAATAACAAACTGCACTTTCTCCGCTAACTCAGCTCTGCATGGTGCTGGTTTTTATAACTGCTTTAACAGTAATCCGGCGGTAACGGATTGTACTTTCTTCGCCAATTCAGCTTCTTGCGGTGGGGGGATTTACAATATTGGATCGCCGGACACGCCTTACTTGTTTAACAGTGCCCCGACAATCACTGGTTGCGCCTTCATATCCAATATAGCAAGTCAGGGCGGTGGGGTATGTAATTACCACAGCGACCCAACATTCAACGATTGCACCTTTACCGCCAACTCTGCTGGTTGGGGTGGTGGTATGGTAAACGAAACCAGTGCCCCTACTGTACGAAACTGTACTTTCACCACCAACTCGGCTGACATCGGCGGCGGGATTTGTAACCGCCCGTGGGTTCATTGTTATTACACATACCTCAACTCGCCTAGAAATGCCTTTTATTTCACTGACAACTCGGCAGATTATGACAGCGAATTATATTACCTGAGACCGACATTCACGAATTGCTCCTTCAACAGCAACTCAGCTAATGACGGTGGTGGGATGTATAATTATCAAATTAGCGCGACCTTAGAGAGCTGCTCCTTCACCGCTAATTCGGCTAATGGTTATGGTGGAGGTGTGTATAACAGTGCATACAATTCGAGGTTTGTTAACTGCATCCTCTGGGATAATATAGCATTTAATAGCGGAAATGAAATTTATAACACTAGTACTCTGGTAATTAGATTCTGTGATATTGCGGACTGTGGAGGTTCAGGTTCCGGTTGGGATAATACCTTAGGCAGTGACGGTGGTGGTAATATAGACGCCGATCCCTGTTTTATCGATGCCGACGGCCCCGATGATATTCCCGGCACCAATGACGACGATCTGAGCCTTAATTCGGGCTCACTTTGTATTGATTCCGGTGACAACTATGCTGTTCATATAGCGTATGATTTGGATGGCCAACCACGTATTATGGATGGCGATAACGATGGCACCGCTATCGTCGATATGGGATCATATGAACACAATGGCCCCGCTTATGAACCTGTCGTGGTGTATGTCAATGCCGCTGCTTCCGGAGCTAATAATGGCTCAAGCTGGACTGATTCCTTTCTCTCACTTCAGGATGCCTTGGATGCGGTCATCTTCGGCGATCAAATCTGGGTCGCTGCCGGTACCTATACCCCCACTGTTCGAATCGACCCCTGCGATCCCCGTACCGCCACCTTCCAGATGAAAAACGGCATCGCTATCTACGGCGGCTTCCCCAACTCTGGCGATCCCAATTTTTCCGACCGCGACCCCAATACCTATTTTTCTATCCTCTCCGGCGACCTCCTCGGTAATGATAATCCTGACGCACATGTTTCATTCCTTTTCAGAGACCCCTGCCGCGCCGACAACTCTTATCATGTCTTCTATCACCCTGAAGGATTAAATCTAAACTCTTCCGCCCTCCTCGACGGCTTCATCATAACCGCTGGTAATGCAAATAGTGATGATTATGATGAGTCTCCCCACTATTACGGAGGCGGTATGTATAACGCTGTTAGCAGCCCTGAAGTGACTAACTGTACCTTCTCTGCCAACTCAGCTGATGTCGGCGGTGGTGCGATGTATAACGAAGGTAGCAACCCGACAGTTACCAACTGCACTATCAGCGGCAATTCGGCTGACTATAAGGGTGGTGGGATTTATAACAGAGTATGGGAGAGTTATACCAGCTGTTTTAGCAGCAATCCCACAGTAACTTCCTGCACATTTACTGATAACAGGGCTTATTTCTCCGGTGGTGGTATGTATAATATAGGTAGCAATCCCAATATAACCAATTGTACATTCACCCACAATTGGGCTGATATCTATGGAGGTGGGATGTCCAACCTGGCATGGGCACCTTATGGCTTCGTTATTGCTTGCAATCCCAAAGTAACCAACTGCACCTTCATTGCTAACGAGAATGATTTCGGTGGCAGCGGGATGTATAATTCCGCTAGCAGCCCGACAATCACCGCCTGTTCGTTCTGTGGCCAATTATTCGTTGAATATTCCTATGCCATGGTAAACGAATCAGGTAGCAACCCAATCGTAACCAAATGTACCTTTAGTAACAACGCCATCGGGATGTCCAACTATTCCCATAGCAGCCCCACCGTGACAGATTGTAACTTTATTGACAACACGTCTTACATGGTAGGCATCGGGATGGCTAACAACGAATACAGCAGCCCTACAGTAACCAATTGTACCTTCACTGCTAACTACTACTCAGGCATGTATAACTATGATCACAGCAATCCCGTAGTATCCAATTGCATATTTAACCAAAACTCATGCGGAGGGATGTATAACGGTTTCTATTGTTGCCCCACAGTCAATAATTGCATTTTTACTGCCAACTTGAATGAATACTTCAATGGTGGTGGCATGTATAATATTTTATACAGCAGCCCATTTGTAAATAACTGTATCTTTACTTGCAATTCGGCTGACTACGGTGGTGGCATGAGTAATTTTGATGATTCTAATCCGATAGTGACTAACTGCCGCTTTGTCGATAACACTGCTCATGAGGGCGGTGGTATCTATACCTCCCGCGGCAATCCAACTATTGCCAACTGTACCTTCATTGCCAACACCGGTTATTATGGCGGAGGGATGTACCTTTACGACGAAAGCAGTTCGACAATCGACAATTGTACCTTCGCTTACAACTCAGCGCAGATAGGCAGTGGTCTGCTTAATGCCACTAGTAATCCCACCTTGACCAACTGCATATTCTGGGCCGATTACACACCCTTTCGCTTCGAAATCGACAACTTTGGGGGTAATGTCCTAATAAGCTTCTGTAATATTGCTGACTGTGGTTCTAGCGGCGCTGGTTGGAATTATTTATTAGGTACCGACGGTGGAGGCAATATTGATGTCGATCCCTGCTTCGTTGATCCCGGCCGTTGGGACGACCCCTGCAATACCCCCTCTGATCCCACCGATGATCTCTGGATTGCTGGCGATTATCACCTCAAAAGCTCCGGCTGGCGCTGGGATACCATCCGTCAGCGCTGGGACTATGATAACGTTACCAGCCGCTGTATCGACGCCGGCAACCCCGGCTCACCGTTAAGTAATGAACCGCTCACCATTCCCGATGATCCCGGTAATAGTTGGGGTGTGAATATCCGCATCAACATGGGCGCCTACGGCGGCACCTCCCAGGCCGGCATGCCCCCTTATGATTGGACCTTACTCGCCGATCTCACCAACGACGGCACGGTTAACTTAATGGACTTCGCCGGCCAGACTACCTATTGGCTCCAATCAGCGAACGCACAACCCCCCGACCTCAACCGCGACGGTACTGTCGATATAATCGACTTGTCCCTGTTACTTTCCGATTGGCTCAATACAACTTCCTGGTTCCACTAACCACTCACAACTGACCACTTAGTAACTTTGTTATCTTCGTTATCTTCTGTTTGGGAAATTAGATTTTTGTGATTGGAATTTGTTTAGTATTTAGAGTTTAGTGCTTAGGATTTTATATCTTGTCCGCATTTATCCGCGGTTAAATATCTTATGTTTTCTCTTGGCGTCTTCGTGCCTTTGCGTGAAACATATTGTCTCATCACGGTCCACGATCTTTACCTTACGCACTGGCTCCACCCAGCTCATCCAACCTGCGGGCCAGGGCCTCGTGCTGAGCCCAGAGTTCCAGCGGCAGCCGATCGCCGAATTTCTGGAAGAATTCCGTTACATTGTCCATTTCCTGTTTCCAGGCTGCCGGATCGATTTCAAACAGCTTTTTCACAGTTGCCTGGGATAAGTTCAATCCCGTTAAATCGATATCGTTGAGCTTAGGTACAAAGCCGATAGCGGTTTTTTCCGCCTGTACATCGCCGCGACTGCGCGCCAATATCCACTCCAGGATCCGCAGGTTTTCTCCGTAACCGGGCCATAGGAAGTTACCTTCTTCGTCCTGGCGGAACCAGTTGACATGGAATATCTTCGGCTGCCAGCGCATCCGCACACCCATCCGCAGCCAATGCTCGAAATAGTCCGCCATGTTATATCCGCAGAAAGGCAGCATCGCCATGGGATCGCGCCGCACTTCGCCCTGCTTGCCGAACTGGGCCGCGGTCCGTTCACTGGCCATCGTTGCTCCCACATACACACCGTGCTTCCAGTCATAAGACTGATAAACCAGCGGAGCTAAATGTGCTCTGCGTCCACCGAAGATAATGGCCGAGATGTTTACACCATGATGATGATCCAGACGATACGTATGCGACGGACACTGGGCTATTGGTGCCGTAAAACGACTGTTAGGATGAGCCCCTTTGATGGGTTTACCCTCTTTATCTTTCATTCCCGGTTTCCAGGGATTACCCTTCCAGTCAAGCGCACCTTCCGCTGCCGGCTCACCTTCACCGTCCTCCCACCAGACCGTGCCGTCCGGATTAAGAAGAACATTGGTAAAGATGGTGTTTTTCCCTACCGTAGCCAGCGCGTTGGGATTACTCTTGGAATTGGTACCGGGCGCGACACCAAAGAAACCTGTCTCCGGATTGATGGCCCACAACTTACCGTCCGTATCGATCCGCATCCAGGCAATATCGTCGCCCACCGTCCAGATACGATATCCTTTCGAAGATAGTCCTTCCGGCGGAACCAGCATGGCCAGGTTGGTCTTGCCGCAGGCGCTGGGGAACGCCGCGGCCACATATTCGATGCGGCCGGACGGTTCCTCAATACCCAAAATAAGCATATGTTCGGCCAGCCACATTTCTTTATGGGCGGTGTGACTGGCAATCCGCAGGGCCAGGCACTTTTTGCCCAGCAACACGTTGCCGCCATAACCGCTGCCCACACTCCAGATGGCATTGTCTTCGGGGAAATGCAGTATAAGTCGTTTTTCTATATCACGTTCGGCCTTACCGTGCAGACACTTGGTGAACTCGCCGCCTGTGCCCAGGGCGTCGAGAACTTCCTGGCCGGCTCGGGTCATAATGAGCATATTCAGGACGACATAAATGCTGTCGGTCAGTTCCACGCCGATCTTGCTGAAAGGTGAGCCGACCGGTCCCATGGAAAAGGGAATGATGTACATGGTGCGACCCTTCATGGACCCGGCAAAAATTTCACCGGCCCGGCGGTAACCTTCCTCCGGCGACATCCAGTTATTATTGGGGCCGGCGTCGTCCTTAAGTGTTGTGCAGATAAAGGTTAAGTTCTCGGTGCGGGCGACGTCGTTGACGGCGGTGCGGTGGTAGAGGCAGCCGGGGAGTTTTTGCTGATTTAGTTTTGTGAGTTCGCCGGTAGAGCAGGCTTCGTCGGTGAGAGTCTGCTTTTGCTTTTCAGAACCGTCAATGAGGACGGTGTTGTCGGGCTGACACATTTGGGCCATCTCTGCGATCCATTCGTTCAAACGGTTATGCTGGGTCCAACTCATAAAATGTACTCCTATTTAAAAAATCTGCGACTTATAGACAAAAACATAACCACTTGCTCAGAAAGTGGTTACACAGTTTCCCCCTGTGGAATAAGGGGGGTGAAATTCATAGAATTCCGAGAAACAGTAGCAGAAAAAATAGCGGTAGTCAAATGGATTTTTTAGATTTTGTAAGGCGGTAGATTATTGGGTAGTAGAAAAAATGCCTATATGCATATAGTAAAACAGGGGATAAAGGGGTGATGTAAGTCGTTATTTTATGATTGGGGGAATTGTTGTAAGTCTTTATTTTAAGTATAGAGATTTTTTTGAAAAAAATGTGGTAGGGGTAAATTTGGTGCGAAATTCGTAAAAAAAGTGGGTGATTTTTTCGCGAAAGTGTTTGACTTTTTATTAAAAGTGTGGTATATTTTATATGTTCTTAATGGGGGCAGGTGGGGAATACATGTCTAGACAGAATCGAAGGCACAAAGAGAGCAGGGCCTCGGGTCTCGGGTCTCGGGTCTCGGGTCTCGGGTCTCGGGTTTCGGGTTTCGGGAAGAAATAAAACAAAGATCAAAATAGTTTCACGCAAAGGGGCGAATAAGCAGGTAAACGAGTAATAAGAATCTATCTAGAAAGTCACAAATGGGGCAAAGGCACAAAGCAAATTAAAGATCAAAAATTAAAAAGCAAAAATACATATCAAAGATAATATATTTCTCACGCAAAGGGGCGAAGACGCTAAATTATAAAAAATAAAACCACGGATTACACGGATTTTAATGGCCACAAAAATCTCAAAAATATGTTTCACGCAAAGGCGCGAAGACGCTAAGATATTTAACCGCAGATTAACGCCGATTGACGCAGATTAATATTTAATACAAAGAAGCAAAAAAAGATTATTTAGCCACAAATGGACACGTATAAATACTAATAAAAAACAATTAGTACTCTGTGGTAAAAAAATATTTGAACCACCGAGGACACAGAGAACTCAGAGGCGGCAAAGTTCAACAACGAGAAAATAAGTTTCACGCAAAGGGGCGAAGGGCGCCAGGAAAAACATAAAATATTTAACCGCAGATTCGTCCTTCGCAGTAAAAATGCTACGGAGAACAGGTGGACACGAATTGACGCTAATTATCAAATTCAATAAATAGCCACAAAAAGAAAAAGAAGATTTAGCCACGAATGGACACGAATAAACACCAATAAAAAATTAAAACTCTGTGGTACTCTGCGAGTTCTGTGGTAATAAATATTTAAACCACCGAGGACACCGAGAACGCAGAGTAAAATATTTAACCGCTAATGAACGCGAATATACGCTAATTATCAAATTCAACAAATAGCCACAAAAGGCACAAAATTCACAAAAATAATTAAACAGAAGGGAACGAAGGGAACAAAGTTACTAAGTGGTGAGTGGTCAGTGGCGAGAAAATATGTTTCACGCAAAGGCGCTAAGACGCATAAAAAAATATTTAGCCACAGAGACCACCGAGGTCACCGAGGCGGTAAGGTGCCGCTGCCAGATAATTAAACAGCAGGTCGCGAAGGGAACGAAGAGAAACCACTGATTATTTGCTTTAAGGTGATGTTTTTCAAACATCTTAAAATTCAAATTAAAACCCTTGTGCAAACGCGCTTGCAACGGCTTTTGATTTTGAATTTTGACTGCAAAGCAGTCGCTCCTTAAAGCAAAATCAACAAGCATTGGATGGGAGACGGTTCTAAATCTTCCAG
>Ga0272442_10002050_pt1 | contig 29670 bp, 28 predicted proteins | sample SSMForm2O_FD_200262 | JGI IMG/M metagenome (GOLD analysis project Ga0272442, IMG submission 200262) | Marine sediment archaeal communities from Little Sippewissett salt marsh, Falmouth, MA, United States - SSM-Form-2O | ecosystem: Environmental > Aquatic > Marine > Wetlands > Sediment ...
CCTTTTCTGATTTTTGGCTCCCCGGCGCGGACTCGAACCACGGACCCGCTGGTTAACAGCCAGCTGCTCTACCTGCTGAGCTACCGGGGAATATTTCCTTTTTCAATGTTCATCCCGTTTCTACGGAATGCCTATCGGCATCATTCAATAGAAACGAACAGACGAGCTTCTACCAGAATATGAACCAATTTGCAATGACTTTTTTATCTGCAGCTCACACAGGTCGTCAACTTGCTGTATGGCACGCCCGTTGTCTTGCTGATATACCGCAGCTGATCTTCCGGTGCAAAGTAGCGTCCGCAGACTTCACAGGGTACCATCTTGAATACCTTGTTCCATATGGTTCGCTTATCGTCCTCTGCCACCATCTGTACGAAGCCGGTCGGACATACATAGGCGCACGACCCGCACCCGATACAGGCATTGGGATCAAAGGCAATTCGGGGTGCATCGATGTCGCGGCCGAGCCCCCGGTCTTCGAATGTCAGAGCGCTGACGCCCACGATCTCCCGGCAGGTTCTGACGCACAACCCACAGAGTATGCAGTCGTGTTCCTCGCCCTTCTCGGCAAACACATCAACTCCGAGCTTCTCGGCCATCTCCCGAACCGCTTCGGTTTCGGAATACTGATAATACAGCATTTCCGCAGCCTTTCGCCTGCTTTCGAGCACGACATCGGAGTTTGTTTTAATCTCCATTCCCTGCTCTACAGGTGTATTGCAGGATGTGGTGACGACCCACTTGCCGTTTGTTTTCACTTCCACTATGCAGAGACGGCAGGCACCGAAGGGACTGAGATCTTCGTGATAACAAAGCGTCGGAATATCTATCCGGAGTTCCCGGGCATTCTCCAAAATCGTCGAACCCTCTTTTGCTTTCACCTTGCGACCGTCTATTATTATATTTACCATTACATTCCCCTTGCGTATATTATTCAAAGATAAAAACGATCAGTCAGCTTACTCCCACACGACAACCCTGTAACACCTGAGACATCGTTGCGCCTCCTGCATTGCATCGGCCGGGCTGAATCCGCCCTCCACCTCGGCAAAGCCAGTTGTGCGTCGCTTTTCTTCGAGCAGTGCCACGTGTTTGGCCGCCTTTTTGGCATTGTAGGCAGCATTTCGCTGTGCGGCAATATCGACGCCCCCAAACGAAATAGCTTCCGGTAACGTTGCACCGGTGAGATAGGCATCGATACTGTCGGCAACCTTATTGCCCGCATCAAGAGCCTCAATCAACGTCGCCGGACCGGTCACACAGTCTCCACCTGCGAATACGCCTTCGAGCGTGGTCTTGTAGGTGACGGGATCTGCTTCGATGGTACCCCAAGACGTGGTCCCCAGTTTTTTCTTACCCTTCACAACCGGCAGTTCCGGGCTCTGACCGATAGCACATATCACCATATCGGCATCGAGAGTATGCTCCGAATCTTTCACGGGCACCGGTCGCTTGCGGCCGCTTTCGTCGGGTTTTCCGAGTTTCATTTTGACACAGCCCAGACACTCAAACTGACCTTCAGCAGCAACAATCTCCAAGGGGGCCGTCAGGTACCTGATTGTCACACCCTCAGCTTCCGCGCCCTCGATCTCCTCATCCCGGGCAGGCATTTCGGCACGGGATCGTCGATAGACGATTTCAACATCTTTGAAACCAAGACGCACACAGCTTCGTGCACAGTCAAGGGCCACATTACCGCCGCCGATAATGATGACTCGGTCTTTGGAGGCAACCTTTCTGCCAAGGTTGATATCGCGCAGGAATTCGACCCCATCAACAAATCCTTCGCAGCCTTCATCCTCTCCCGCGGCGCCCATGGGATTACCCTTATGGGCACCGACGGCAACAAAAACTGCATCGTAGCCTTGCTTTTTCAGGCCGGCAACATCGAGGTTTTCGATTTTGGTATTTAACTTTATCTCGGCCCCCATACGCTTAATCAGGTCAATTTCGTGACTCAGGATGTCGGCAGGAAGTCTGTACTCCGGAATCCCCACGGCCGCCATGCCGCCGGCCTGCGGGAACGCCTCGAATATCGTCACGCCATATCCCATGCCACGAAGCCTGGACGCAGCCGCAAGGCCCGCAGGACCCGACCCGATAATAGCAACTTTTTTATCTTTTTCAACCGAGGGTGCCGGAAGAGAACTCCCACCATTCGTGAGATCGACGTCGGCTGCCGCCCTCTTCAGCAACCTGATGGAGAGCGGTTCATCCATCGTGTTCCTCACACAGGCATCCTCGCACGGATGGGTACACACCCGTCCCACTACCCCTGGCAGAATACATTGTTGCCGAATCACATTGAGCGAATCAGTAAATTTGTTGTTCTTGATCAATTCGATGTAACCCGGGATATCCAGGCCGGCAGGACACGCCTCGATACAGGGAGCGGTGACGGCGGTCAAATATTCTTTTTCCTGAAGTTTCTTTTCCCCCTTGATCAGGGCCATAAACTCCGGTTTGTAATATTTGATGACATCGAGTACGGGAAGGAGTGCAGACTGCCCGTAAGCACATTTACTGTTATCTGCTACAAATTTGATTATATTTTCCATTTCGGCAAGATCCGTCTTGTCGCCATCCCCCGCGGCGATCTCTTCAAAGAGATCCAGCAGCCTTTCTATTCCGATCATACAGACGGAACATTCTCCGCATGAGAGTTTTCTCGCCTCCTTCAGGTAACCGAGGGTCAGGGATATTACATCTGCTTTCGGATCCGCAACAACCAGGCCACCCCACCCGAGGAGGGCTGTCATCTTTCCAGGTGTCTTTGGAAAGTTCACGACAGCAGATTTCGAAATCTTGGACGTCTTGCCCTTTCTATTATCTACGATCTTACCGTTCCAACTGCTAAAAGCAACTCTTTCCATGCTTATGTCACCCTTTTTAAATTATATTCGAAAAATGATTTATTCAAATAAAGTCCAGTCATACATGAGATCCGACCAGGCATGTAACCCATTGACCTTATCAAGCAACTTGTTATATTCCTGATAAACTTTTTCCTGAATCATTTCGATCTGGTCCGGTGTGAGATGGCGGAAGCGACCCTGCAGCTTCAGGTAATCCTCTACCGGCCTGAGGTCGTCCGTCTCAAGCGTCATTCTGTATCTACCATCCTCCACTTCATACAGGGGGAAGATACCCGTTTCCACCACCAGCCGTCCCAATTTGATCGTTTCTTCCGACGCGCTGCGCCATCCTGTCGGACACACCGTGTGGCAGTGAATGTATGCCGGCCCCTCAAACTTCATCGCCTTTTTCACTTTGTTCATGAAATCCAGGGGGTAGCTGGGACTTGCAGTGGCAACATAGGGAATACCGTGGGCGACCATGATTTCCGGCACGTTTTTCTTCCATGTCTTCTGGCCGAAACTTGCTTTACCGGCCGGCGATGTGGTCGTCGACGCGCCCAACGGGGTACCGCTCGAGCGCTGTATACCGGTATTCATGTAGGCCTCGTTGTCCAGACACACGAAAAGCATATCATGCCCCCGCTCCATGGCACCCGAGAGGGCCTGCAGACCGATGTCCATGGTGCCGCCATCACCGGCGACGCCCACCGATTTGACGCGGCGGTCGGCAATCTTGCCTTTACGTCTCAGTGCCTTGAGCCCGGCTTCAACACCGGAGGCCACGGCAGCGGCATTTTCAAACGCCACATGGATCCAAGGCACTTCCCATGCCGTATAGGGGTACATACTGGAAATGATTTCCATACAGCCGGTTGCATTCGAAATGACGACATCAGGACCCAATGCCTTGCAGAGCAGACGAAGTGCAAGCGCCTCTCCGCACCCCTGGCATGCCCGGTGCCCGCAGCTGAAGTATTCCTTCTTATCAACCAACTTCGGGGCATATAAATCAAAATTTTCTATAATATTCATTATCCCCTCACTCCATAAAATTCGTATTCTTTGCTCGTTCCTTTCTCACCGGCTTTCACTGCCTGCTCAATTATGTCGACAAAATCCGGTACCGCAACATCCCTGCCGCCAAGACCGATAATATAATCGAAGATCATGGGACGGTCTTTTTCCTCATAGAGGGCTGATTTCACTTCGAGGTGCACGGGTCCGCCTACTCCTCCGAAGGATACCGCCCTGTCGGTCACGATCAGTATCTTGGCCTTTTTCACCGCCGCCTTGAACTCTTCAAAGGGGAACGGTCTCCAGAGTCTCAGTTTCACAAGCCCCACCGGCATACCCTTTGCCCGCAATTGATCGATTGCGATCTCCGCCGTCTCACCCATGGACCCCATGGTCAGCATCAGAATCTCGGCATCGTCGGCACAGTATGTTTCTACCGGGTTGTAGCGCCGGCCAAACATCTTTTCCCATTCATCCCAGACTTCCAGTATCACCTTTTTCGAGTTGATCAACGCCTCGTCCTTGGCCTTCATCGCCTCGGGGAATATATCCGACATGGCAAAGGTCCCCATAGAGGCCGGTTTGTCCGGATGGAGTGTCGCGAAAGGTTTTCGCGGGGGGAGAAACTTGTTGACCAGTTTCTGATCGGGAAATTCTATGGGCTCCACCATATGGGTGAGCTGAAAGCCATCCATGTTGACGCAGCACGGAAGTGATACATCGGGATGTTCCGCGATCTTGAAGGATTGGATTGTCAGATCGACCACTTCCTGGCCGTTTTCCGTAAACATTGCAATCCAACCATTATCCCTCTGAGGCATAATGTCGGAATGATCATTCAATATGTTAAGGGGTCCCGACACGGCGCGATTTGCAATTCCCATGACAACGGGAAGCCGCATGGCAGACACAATGGGCAGTATCTCGTGCATCAGCATCAATCCCTGAGAACTTGTCGCCGTGTAGACCCGTGCACCGGTTCCCGATGCACCTGTCACGCAGCTGATTGCAGAGTGTTCGGATTCGACCGTCACGAATTCGGCATCAATTCTTCCGTCAGCAACAATGTCCGACAGATGCTCTGCGATATGCGATTGGGGAGTGATCGGATAGACAGCCGCCATGTCAATATTACACATCCCGACGGCCTCGGCCGCCGCGATCGCCACTTCCATACCAACACGTTTTGCCATTCTCAACCCTCCTCAATCATTGCGATGGCTCCGGGCCAGCACTCGTGGGCACAGATCCCGCACCCTTTACAGTAATTCATGTCCGCTTTGAAAAACCCGTCCTCTTGTTCGGTAATACATCCCTCCGGACAGAAGATATAACAAATTCCGCACTTGATACATTTGCTGTTATCCCACTCGGGATGTTGCGCCTTCCAGCTACCCGTATGATACTCGTGCGCGTTTGCCGGCGAATGGACAACACATCCCGGACTCATCTCCTGCCAGGTCTCAGGCCATTTTTTTTTCTTCATAGGAAAACCTCGAATATGTTACGCTGCTTTTAATATTTTCGCTTCTTTATACGCCCTCTTGAGGGCCTTGCAGTTTCTCGCGGCCAATCTTCCAAATCTTTCTTTGAGAGGAGCATTGAGCGATTCAACCTTTACGGGACTGACTGCTTTTAACACTGCACCAAGCATGGTTGTATTCGTAATGGGTACTCCCAACTCTTCACGTGCAATATGGGTTGCATCAACCGTCGCAATCGTACCGTTGTATTTCAGTATTTCCCGCACTTCTTCGGGAGATTTCATTGTGTTGACGATCAGTGTCCCCGTCGGCTTTAATCCTTCGGTCACATTCACCAACCCCACCAGTGACGGATCGAGGACAACGACAACATCGGGTTCGTATATGCCGGAACGAACCTTGATCTGCTTGTCGGCAACCCGAGTAAACGCCGCAACCGGGGCTCCGCGCCTTTCGGGACCGAAGCTCGGAAACCCCTGGGCATATTTGCCTTCGTGAATCGCAGCCAAAGCCAACATCTCAACCGATGTGACTGCACCTTGACCGCCCCTTCCATGCCATCTTATTTCAATCATTAGGCAATTCTCCCCTTTACTAAATTATTTGAGCCCGAATTCGTAAGTAAAACGAATAAGTAGTATATTTACTTTTTACTGTCAATAATTTTATTTGACAAAAATGAGTTTTTTTATTTATATATGGTATCTGACGAGGCTTTCTTCATAGAGATCCTTCCCCTTGGTATCATTTACTACCACCAGCGGCATGTCTAAAATCTCAAGACGCAGCATCGATTCCGGGCCAAGATCAGGATAGGCAAAAACCTCCGATTTCTTTACGCATTGTGCCATTAATGCCGCCACACCGCCCATGGCCCCGAAGTACACCGCTTTGTGCTGTTTCATAGCCTCCCGGACTTCCGGGGAACGCTTGCCCTTACCGATCATACCTTTGAGTCCCGACGCTATCAACAACGGCGTGTAAGGATCCATGCGACCACTTGTCGTGGGTCCGATGGATCCGATGACCGCACCCGGTCTGGCAGGTGTCGGGGCCGCATAAAAAATGGTTTCCCCTTCAAGGGTAAGGGGAAGTTCCTCACCGCGTTGTACCGCCTCATACAGCCGTTTGTGGGCAACATCGCGTCCGGTAAAGACAGTGCCACTCAACAGGACAAGGCCTCCGACGGAAAGCCTTGCGCATACTTCAGCGGTGAGCGGTGTATGTATTCTAATGGCCTCTTCCATATACAATCCTTTCAAGTCGCCAAAACCATTGCGGTTATCAATTGACAATCATGGTACAGCAGCAACACCGGTGATCACAACGCGTGCATGATGCGGTGCATTACAGTGAGTCTATGGGATATACGGGAATCATGACTATAAACTGAACGCCAGGACGTGACGGATACACATCGTTAGATAGTCGCTTCCCGGTGTCGGGCGGCATGGCACTGAATGTTCACCGCCACCGGAAGGCTCGCAATATGACACGGCATCAGCTCCACATGCACTGCCAGAGATGTCACCCTGCCGCCATAGCCCTGGGGACCTATTCCGAGTCGGTTGATGTCATGCTGGAGTTCCTCTTCAAGCCGGGCCAGGCGACTATCCGTCAGGTTGCGTTCACCGACCGGCCGCAACAGCGCCTTTTTTGCCAGGATAATTGACCTTTCGATCGACCCGCCGATGCCGATTCCGACGATAACGGGCGGGCAGGGATTCGGACCCGCCGCGGCTACTTTTTCGATAACGAGAGTTTTAATACCCTCTATACCGGCAGCCGGAAGAAGCATGGTACAGCTGCTCATGTTTTCGCTGCCGCCGCCTTTGGGCATCGCGACAATTCTGATCCTGTCACCTGCAACGATTTCGGTGTGTATTATGGCCGGTGTGTTATCACCCGTATTCTTCCGTGATAGAGGATCACAAACCGATTTTCTGAAGTATCCGTCTTCGTAGGCCGCTCTCACACCCTCCTGAATGGCGGCATTGAAATCGCCATCAACGATATGTACGTCCTGCCCCAATTCTATGAAGAGCAGCGCAAGCCCGGTATCCTGACAGATGGGCACCCCCGTTTCGCGCGCGATGCGGGCATTTTCTTCAATTTTCCGGAGGGTGAAACGGCCCAAGTCGGATTCCTCGCGTTCAATCGATTCCCGGAGAACAGTCAAGACATCGTTTCCCAGTTCCGTATTGGCCTTCAGAAAGAGCGCCCGAACCGTGTCGCGCAATGTCTTGCATGATATTTTTCGTACTGATGCCACACCCATAATTACCTACATTCCGCGTCGGAATTCCATGGCCTTCGCCATGGTCATTTTATCCGTATATTTCAGATCACCCCCCACGGGAACTCCCAGCCCTATCCTTGTCACTGTCACGTCAGTGTCTTTGAGAAGCCGGGCCACAAGCAAGGCCGTCGATTCACCCTGTACGCTCGGGTTAGTTGCCAGAATAATTTCTCTGACTTTATCCCGTAAAACCCGTGTCCTCAGTTCCTGTAGACGCAGCCGTTCCGGGCCGATACCGTCGATCGGAGACAGCAAGCCATGCAACACATGGTACCGTCCCCTGAAACTGCCGCTTTCCTCAATGGCAACCAGCGCATCCGTATCCGACACGACGCATATCACATCGGTCTCACGCGCCTGATCACGGCAGATTTCACAAAGGTCCTGATCGGTCAGGTTAAAACAGACAGGGCACAAACGGATTGTTTTCTTAACCTCGACGATGCTTTCAGCAAGCTGCAGGGCCTCTTCTTCCGGGGCACCCAGGATGTAAATGGCAAGTCGAGTCGCCGTTTTTTCCCCTACACCGGGGAATCGGCTGAGTTCCTGTATAAGGCGTCGTATCGGCGGTGCATATCCTGTCATACCGGCGCAACCCTCACATCAGACCCGGGATATTGAGGCCACCTGTCACTTTGGACATTTCCGAGGCAGTCATCTCCTGGGCCTTTCGAACCCCTTCGTTGACTGCGGCAACAATGAGATCCTGCAACATTTCGATATCGTCAGGATCGACCACCTCTTTTTCGATCCTAAGCGAGATGAGCTCAAACTTACCATTGACGACGGCTGTCACCATACCGCCTCCGGCTGACGCTTCCACTGTTTTCGATGCCAGTTCCTCCTGAACTTTCATCATCTGTTCTTGCATCTTCTGGGCCTGCTTCATAAGTTTCTGCATATTGGCCACTGCTATTACCTCCTCATCCTAATAGACAGCTAACCTGTCATTCGGTTACTTTTGAAATGACCTCGTGCAATTCGGCTCCATCGAACACATCCATGACCTTCTGTACCAGCGGATGATTCAGGGCTTCGTTCCTGACGTCATTGTTGTTACTCTTTGACCTGCTCGTCGCCGCACCGTGTGGATTTTGTCGATCCTGTTCCACGAGCGCAATACTGACGGTCACCTCATCCCTGAAAAATTCCCGCGAAAGGACGGTCAACTGATCCCTTTGAGCTGTTTCCATCAGACTGTCGTAAAATATATATCCTTCGGGGAACCCTATTTTCAGGCACTTATTCTTGTATCCCATGAACGTTCCAGGATCTATTTTGGACCACAGAAGCGTGTTTTTTTTCTTAAGATAATTCTTATAATTTTTCCAGAGATTGGCACCTTGCCCAGTCTCATCGTGATCGGGCGGCGATTGCGTGGTCTCGGCGTCAGGCAGTTCATGATCGGGAGGCATGCGCCGCCGTTCCCCGTCGCCCGGCGAAGATAATTTTTTTTCGAGACGTTCCATTTTGTCCAGGATTTCATCGATGGGTACGAGGGGGTCGAGATATGCCATCCTGACCAGGGTGAATTCGAGGTTCAACCGGGGGTCAAGACTGCGTCTGATGGTTTCTTCCTCGGCCATCAGGATATCGACAAGGCGTTGCAGGGTCTCCCTCGACGCAGATGCCACCTGAGTCTCCAGAACCGAGACCTCGTGATCGGGAAGATCAACGAGACCGGCATTCTTCCCAACGATTTTAAGCATGAGCAGATTCATGAAATGCTGCAGGAGCATCTGATAAAACTGTTTCATATCAACGCCGGTATAATACGCATCATCGATAAATTGAAGGCATTCACCGGCATTACGGTTGAGCACACTTTCCGACACACTCAACAGGAACCTTCTGTCTTTGAGCCCGAGAAGCTCCGCCACATCACCATCATCAATCCCGGTGCCGGCATAGGAGATGACCTGATCAAAGACACTCTGGGCATCCCGAATGCTGCCTTCACCGGCCTGGGCAATCCACATGAGGCTGTTTTCGCTGACTGTAATTCCTTCCAACTGTGCGATATGCCCTAGATTATCCGCAATCTGCTTCATTGACACCCGCCTGAAATCGAAATGCTGGCATCTGGAAAGAATCGTCACCGGCACCTTATGACTTTCCGTGGTGGCAAACATGAAGATGACATGCGCAGGCGGTTCTTCGAGAGTTTTCAGAAGGGCATTGAAGGCTTCTTTTGTCAGCATGTGCACTTCATCAATAATATATATTTTATACCGCGCCGACACTGGGGCAAATTTTATATTTTCCCTGAGTTCGCGTATTTCATCAATTCCTCTGTTGGAGGCACCGTCGATTTCGCGTACGTCCATTGAAACGCCATCGGTGATCTCCCGACAGTGAGTACATTCGTTACAGGGAACTTCGGCCGGCCCGTGGATACAATTAAGGGCCTTGGCGAGAATACGGGCCACAGAGGTTTTACCGACCCCTCTGGGTCCGCTGAACAGAAATGCGTGGGCTATGCGATTATAGTGTATCGCGTTTTTCAGTGTCCTTACAACATGGTCCTGTCCGACCACATCGTCGAAAACCTGTGGCCTCCATTTTCGGGCCAGCACAAGGTATTCCATACAACACTCCTGGGATCAACTGCGATAGATTTTATTCAGGATTTTGTCGCAAAAAAAGTGATAGCCAGGCTACCCCGCAGCACACAAAGGTAATTGCTGCCGCTGCTTCCTTCCGGACCTGACGGGGTTCACAACCCTCTGTTGCACGGGACCCGGCTACCAAACCGTTGAAGATATCTGGCGGAGAGTGGGGGATTCGAACCCCCGGTACACCTTTGTGGATGTACACACGATTTCCAGTCGTGCTCCTTCAGCCAGCTCGGACAACTCTCCGTACGTATTTCAAAGGGCTGAAAAAATAATGGCGGAGAGGGTGGGATTCGAACCCACGTGGGGGCTGTTACACCCCCAAGTCGATTTCGAGTCGACCCCGTTACGACCACTTCGGTACCTCTCCGCACACATACCATTACGATGGAGTGAATGGTGACAATAACCTCTTTTGACGAAAAAATCCACTTAAAATTTTGCGGCATTCTTCCTCTCGAATGCCCCCTGTCACTACCACAGTGTGGTTGAGCCGGTCATCGTGCAATATCGAGTATAGCGAGGTTGCCGCACCTCCCTTCGGGTCGTATGCCCCGAAGACTACCCGCGCAATCCGTGCCTGGATAATAGCACCGGCACACATGACGCACGGTTCAAGGGTTACATAAAGGGTTGCCCCGCCAAGACGATAATTTTTCATCTGGTCCGCAGCCCTGCGAATTGCAAGAATTTCTGCGTGCGCCGTCGGATCCCGCAGCCCAATGCTGCTGTTGTGGGCTCTCGCAATCACCCTGCCCTCGGCCACCACCACGGCCCCGACAGGAACTTCGTCAGCTGCCCGGGCAGCAACGGCCTCTTCGATGGCAACACCCATTAATCTTTCATCATCGCTCATATATACAACATACTCAAGTTGTGTAAAATAATTTCGATATACTATCAATAGACGAAAAAATCTATTTCTTTTGTACATACATGTAATTAATAATTGATTTATTTCAATCTGTTGAACTATGATACGTGTGAAATGATCATGGAGCCCGTATGATATCAAACAAACTACTCATTACAGCTCTCATTGTGTCACTTGCGGGGCATATGGTGCTTATCGCCCTGTCCAGCATGCTGTTTTCGGGAAGCGATGCCGCACCGAAGCAAGCCTTTTCCGTTCATTTTGCAGACCAATCTCAGACCCTCGGGGCACCCCATTCACCTCTCCTCGATACCTTGCCCGAGGATACCGCGGAGGCCTTGCCCTGTAAAACCGAGGAAACGGTTGAACTGGGAGATGCAACCACCATCTACTATTCGTATCTCAAGCGTCTCAAAAAGAAGATCGCACAGCAATGGAAATATCCCCCCCTGGCATATTACCAGCAGGAAGAAGGTACCACGATCGCTAAATTTTCGATCACCGAGGGAGGCAATATCGTTGATGTGATTGTCATCACATCGTCAGGCCACAATTCGCTGGATGAAGCGGCCCTTCGTGCAATTCGGGCCGTTCCCCACTACGCACCGATCCCGGTGAGATTCAACCTTGCTCGTCTCAACGTTGTAGCCAAGTTCTACTATACCTTGGTGCAGTAGCTCATCCCGGAGTCGCATGGACATGCCAGGGCAGACCGGGAGGTGTCGTAAGCCGAAGGCCCTTGGATCACCCCGGATAATGAAAACATCACCTTACACCTTGCAGGTGTCATCGCCCTTGTGGTGTTATTCATGACCCTACTCGTGTGGACCTCGCGCCACCTGCCGTGCCGAAATGCTGAGTGATCTCCCGTGCGGTCGCGGTCGCTCCCTGCCTGAATACCAATAACACTCATTCCATACAGCTTGACAGACAGAGATAATTTACCTATAGTTCGGTGCTGAGTTTCGCAAGGCAAACCCTAAAATCATCTAACACCCAAACATGTAAGGAGAATCGCATGAAAAGGAAATTATTGAGCATCGTCATACTGATGGTATGGACACTCATCCCGCTGGCAGCTCAGTCGGCTGATATGTCGGGCCGTGAGATCATGCAGACCCAGAAAGACATGCACACAGTACAGAGTGAAATAGGAAATGAAATCATGCTCCTGGTCGACGAAAACGGCAGCAAGGAAAAGCGCCTGGTCAAACGTTACGCCAAGGAAACCGGAGACGACGTTCATCGCTACCTCGTGGTGTTTCTTGATCCCGCTGATATCAGGGGAACAGCCCTGCTGACATGGGAGCAGAAGGACCGAGAAGATGACCAGTGGCTGTACCTGCCTGCACAGAAAAAAATGCAGCGAATCGCCAAGGGAAGCAAAAAGAATTATTTTATGGGTACGGACTTCACATACGAGGATATGGAACCGGAGGATCTCGACAGTTTCAATTACACCGTCCTCCGATCGGAAGCCCTTAGCCATGACAAGACCTCTCATAAATGTTACGTCATAGAGGCGGTCCCGGTCAACAAGCAAAAGCAGAGGGAAAGCGGTTATTCCAAGCGGATTATGTGGATTGATAAGGAAAATTATTTCACGCTCAAGGCCGAGTTTTACGATCGACGCGGAAGGCTGCAGAAAATCCAGACCAATCATGCCCTTGAAAATGTATCCGGGACAGTATGGCGTGCGAAGAAATCCCTGATGAATCATCTGCAGAAAAATCACAAAACCCTGACAGGAATCACATCGCGAGAGCTGAACAGCCCCCTCGATGATGCTGTGTTTACGGAGCGTTTTATCCTTTCCGGAAAGCACACGAATTAGCCCGGGCGCAGTCGCAGCATGCAATAAACCGTTCGATGACGGACGCCTGATACTGTTGATCTCTTACTGACTGGATACGAGGATAGTACCCATGCGAAGATTATTACTGTGGAGTCGGACTCACCCCTGGATTGTGATACCCGGCATTCTGCTCATTACCGCCGTTGCCCTGTATAGTGCACGAACCATTCGAATTGATGCGTCAACGGAAGGTATGATGATCCAGGGAGACCCAGCCCAGGATTATTACCATGAGACGTTGCGCAAATTCGGGACCGACAACATAACGGTTATCTTCATTCAGGACAAGGATCTGTTCAGTCCGGAAAAGCTGAAACTTCTGGACGATCTGGTGTTCAGTTGTGAGGACATCAAAGGGGTCAGCAAGGTTGAGAGTCTTTACTCCGTCACCAATTTCAAGGGCCAGGACGGCATGCTTGAAACCAATCCCCTGATGGACTGGCCACCGGAAACTGCGGAAGAAGCTTTGCAGGTCAAGCGCGACGCCCTCAGAAGCCCCATACTGATCAACAGCCTGGTATCGAAGGACGGCACAGCGACAGCCATCAATTTGTTTGTCGACCCCAATCCCGACGATCCCGAGTTCAATGTGAATTTTTCACGGCAGGTGGATGAAATCCTCGCGCCGTTCCAGGACCAGTTCGACAGTGTCTTCCAGATCGGGCTCTCGTACACGAGGCGTCTTATCACCGAAAACATATTGGGCGATACGGTGAAGCTGGTCCCGCTGGCAGCCTTGGTATTGTTGCTTACCCTCGTGATTTCCATGCGTTCCGCCAGTGGCGCCATACTGCCGATGCTGACGGCAGGCACCAGCGTGATCTGGACCGCCGGATTCATGGCCCTGGTTGATATCCCGTTGAATGTTCTGACCGTGATCGTACCGGCCCTCATTATCGTGATCGGATCGACCGAGGATATTCATATCCTGTCCGAATACCTCGAGGGGATGGAAGTAAGCAACGGCATCCGCAGCGAAGCCATAAGAATCATGGCAGGCAAGGTCGGCACGGCGGTGTTGCTGACATCACTGACGACGTTTATCGGGTTTCTCTCGATTACGGTCAACAAAATCGTCCTGCTCAAACAGTTTGGCATCGTATCGTCCTTTGGGTTGTTCGTTAATCCTCTCGCAACCTGCATGATCGCCCCCGTGTACCTGCATTTCTTCGGATCGAGGGGCATCAAAACAGTGGGTGCCCAGCGGACAAGTCTCATGGACCGTTTTTTTACCGGCCTGGCCACACTGATCCTGAAGATCATCACCCGCAATAAACGGCTTGTGCTAACTGTATTTCTGGGGTGTGCCGCCGTCGTCGGACTCTTTACGGTAATAGTCAATGTAGACAATGACCTTTTGGGATATTTCAAAAAAGATTCGGCCATCCGGCAAAGGAGCGAAGTCCTGCATCAGCACCTGGCAGGCTCCCAGACGTTTTTCATCCGCATCAGCAGCGGATTTCCTGGTACGTTCAAGCAGCCTGAAAATCTGGCACAGATCGCCCGGATCCAGAAACTGATTACGGAAAAGGGTTGGTTCGATAAAACCAAGTCACTGGCTGACGATATTTCGCTCATTCACCGGGAAATGAACAACGGCAAGGCCGCATACTACAGGGTCCCCGATTCAAAAGACCTCATCGCCCAGTACCTTCTGTTCCTGCGCAGAGATGATATTGCCCGTTATGCGACAGCCGATTTCAGTGAAGCCAATATCCTGGTCCGGCATAACATCAGTTCATCCTATGAACTGGCCGATGCCCTCGAGGAACTGGAAACGGAAATCGGCAAAATTATCAACCCTCACTTTTTCTGGGGATTTACGGGCGAAAATATACTTATCAATACCGCGGCTGACAGCATGGCAGCGGGCCAGGCAAAATCGCTTTCACTGGTTTTGATCCTGATCTTCGTTATTATGTCCATCCTGTTTGTCAATATGAAGGCAGGGGCCCTCTCTCTGGTGCCCAACCTGTTTCCCATCGTTCTCAATTTCGGTCTCATGGGCATCTTCGGAATTCCCCTGAACACGGGCACGGCCATGGTAGCAGCAATTGCCATCGGTATTGCCGTTGACGACACAATCCATCTTATGAGTCGCTACAATAACGAAATGCGGACCCTGCAGAGCCAGGATAAGGCCGTCGATGTCTGTATCCATGCCGAGGTACGCCCTGTTATTTCGACCTCGGTGGCCCTCGCCCTCGGATTTGCAGTGCTTGGTTTTTCCAACTTTGTGCCCGTCATAAGTTTCGGATTGTTATCGGCAGTCGTCATGATATTTGCAATTATCGGTGATCTATTTATCACTCCGATTCTGCTTTCGTCAACACAGCTGATGACACTGTGGGATATGCTGGGCCTGCAGCTTCAGCAGGCTGTCATCCAGCATGCAGAGCTATTTCGGGATCTCCGACCGTGGCAGATGAAACGCATCGTCCTGCTCGGCAGAGTGGTCACCCGGAAGGCAGGAGAATTGGCTGTCGTCCAAGGGGCCCAAGGAAACTCCATGTATCTCCTGTTGGAAGGCAGTGCAGAAGTTATCACGAAAGACGCGCGGACGGGCAAGGACATGAAACTTGCGACCCTCGCACCGGGAGATGTGTTCGGGGAAATTGCACTCGTTGAACCGGGTCCGCGTTCTGCTGATGTCCGCTCGCTGGAAGCGATGACCTATCTTGAAATCGATTGGAACGGTCTCAAGAGGATTCAGAGAATTTATCCTCGCATTGCGAGTCGCCTGTTTCTGAACCTCTCACGTATTCTGGGCGGTCGCCTGGTACAGACCGACATGTTACTCTTTGAAACTAAATAATACGAAAGGAACTACACATGAAGTGGGCACGCGCTATTACGATTTTTCTGGTTATACTGGTTTTGACCGTCGGATTCCACGAGGCGAACGCAGCCGATGATACGGACTTGCTGGATGCACTGGATCAGGAGATCGCAACCGAAACGGACGCAGGCGCATCCGACCTGGATCTTCTGGATGAGGTGGAAGCGACGGTCCCGACTGAACAACACAATGGTACATTCAAGTATGTGTCAATGATCGGCACGAATCTGGAAGGCAGCCTGCGCCTCAGAGGACATGCGTTTTTTCAGGATCCGACGGACCGCGAGGGGGTCGACGACAAAAATCCCGTCGGAGAAGCCTTGCTCCGTTTCAACACCTGGACCGGTAATGATTCGCTGAAGTTGGATTTCTCCGGTTGGGTGGAAGCGGGAACCCAGGAAGACACCTATGACGGAATATCGAGGTGGCCGCAGGATAAAGAACGCCGAAGGCATTATCTTGAATTGAATGAACTATATATGACACTGTTCCAGAACAGCTACGACGTTACCCTCGGGAAAAAGATATTCACCAATGGGATTTCCACCCTGTATTCTCCGGCCGATAGATACCGTATCCAGGACATGAACGATCCCTTGGACCCCAAAGACCTCGGTATGTGGCAAATACGGGGGGATTACTACCTGGATCAGCATACGTTTACGGCCGCGGTGTTTCCCGTTTTCAACACTTCGAAATATCCGAGCGGCAGATCACGCTGGTCGGACACCACAGGTGACTACAATATTTACGAAGAGGATACGGAAAACAAAGAGATTGAAGAAGATTACCCCGCACTCTCCATCAACAGTATGGGCTACTTCGCTCGCGCCAAGACGACCCTTCGGGGCTGGGACCTGTTTACCTCTTTCTACCAGGGCCTCAATCCTTATTATGTATTGAGAGAGGAAACCCGGGGCGGTACCGACGTGTTGATCAAGGAAAATGTGAAGGTCGGAAATTATGCCGCCGGATTTTCCACAACGTTCGGCAAATGGGAGTTTCACGGCGAGGTGCTGTATAACCACAGCTACGACGGCAAAGACGACAACTATCTCAATTCTGTCGGGGGCGTGACGTACACCATCGATGAATGGGCCCGGAAACTGTTCCTGGAAAAAATCGATATCACCATCGAATACGGCGGAGAAATTATCACCAAAAAGCAGTACGCCGAGACTTATACGGAAAGTTCTCGCAAAAGCAGACTGGGGAGAAAAGATTTATTCACCCGGATCAATTTCAAATACAACGAAGACCTGAGTTTCCAGTATATCTCCGATTTTGAATTTGCGGAAACCGGCCGATTTAACTGCTTTAAGTCGGAATATCGCATCATGCAAGGCCTAGTCTGGACTGCGGCACTTGAATTCTTCGACGGTGAGGACAGCAGCTACTACGGACGATGGTCGCGGAATGATCGCTTCATCATGGATCTGGAATACAGTTTTTAATTACATCCAGCGTGTATGATATCACGAGAGGGGAATAATCGATTCCCCTCTTGTCATTCGCTCCGATACAGTCAGGAGGTATGCGCCACAGTAAACAATTATTCCTGACCATTGCATATAACCGTTATCCTATCAATTCATTATTATCGTTGACATATTTTCGAAAAGTGGTATGTAGCTATAGGTGTTACACAATAATACAGGAGGAAAATACTATGGGTTATGAAGCTGTAGTAGTGGAGAAAAAGGAACAAGGACACGTTGGTATCGTCACATTAAATCGTCCTGATGCACTTAACACCTTCAGCGTCGCCTTGGCACGGGATCTTAGCCAAGCACTCATCGATCTTGACGAAGACAAGGAGGTGCGGGTAATCGTCATTAACGGCGCCGGCAAATGTTTTTCCGCAGGTATCGACGTAAGCCCTAGTGTATTTGAAGCCATGACACCCTACGAGTACTACGACTGGATCACCCTGATGGAAGGGGCCATCGTTACCATCTCAAAACTCAAAAAGCCGGTCATCGCGTCGGTCCATGGGTTCGCAGTCGCTAACGGCATCGGCATCGTGGCGGCAGCCGACCTTGCTATTGCTGAAGAAGGCGTCCGCTTTGGCGCTACGGCTATCAATGTCGGCCTCAACTGCATTGGCCCACAGGTATCCCTTTATCGCAATATTGGCAAGAAGAAGACCCTGGAACTGGTACTGCGGGGAAATCTTATCCTGGCTGATGAAGCGGAAAGAATCGGCCTTATCAATAAGGTGGTTCCCAAGGGCACCTTGGAAGAAGAAACCATGAATCTTGCGAAAGAATTGGCCTCGAAAAGCCCGCTTGCACTGCAGAGCGCGAAAAAATCCTTCTACGACATGTCGGATCTCCCGTTTGGTAAGGCCATGGAACTGGTCAATAATCAATTCGCTCTTCTCTGTTCGCTGGAAGATGCATGCGAGGGCATTACGGCATTCAGTGAAAAGAGGGAGCCTACGTGGCAATTGAAATAGTTTCTAAAACGGCTTGTAATGCAACCGGCCGATAATGTGAAACACAAAGGGGAAGTACGGGATAATGAAAACACACCCGTCACTTCCCCTTATCTTTCCACATTCTGAAGGCATCGTCACAAGCTTCGCCATGCCGACTTGTCGGCATGGTCGTGAAAAGTAAAGTACGTTTTTACAATATTGTTTTTCCGGCATAATCAAAGTGGCCGTGATTCCGGCACAGGTAGCGTTTTATCCGTTTTCGCCAGCGGTCCCCCTTTCATCCTGGTGTCCCTGAAAATGAATTTCCGGTCTCGTTCAGCGTCGCCTATGGCGATTATTTGTCCGTGTTGTATGTCAGTCTATCAGAATCAGGCCGGTCCACTCGACTCGGTCGCCAACCGGAAACGAGGCTGACAACCCTACTCGCGCCAACGTCGCGAACACATCAATTCCGACCGCCTCCATTGACGGGCGTGCCTTGAAAGGAAAGCGACAGAGTTTGCCGTCGTGCACCGCCACACATTCATCACACAGGCGACAACAACCTCCGATAAATCCCGTGGCAAACCGAAACCCCTCCTCAAATGCCTTTTTCTCGCCCAGATTGATCAGTTCGTGAAGCTTTTTTGCGGGCCCGAACACGTTTGCAGACGTATCGCCGACGGGAGCGGATACCTGCACAAGAATCGCCTTGGAAAACAGCGCCAGAGCCGTACGAAACTCAGCGACCGATATCACGTGGGGCGGACACATCAGGTTTTTATTGTAGCTGTCACAGACGGGAACCCGGCATTTCAGACGCACGCGCTCATCAACAATCACATCTGCCGCGTCGATGCATTTCACTTCCGTTGCACCGTGTTCCCGCAACAGCAACATTATCCCCTTGTATTCCTTGTTGATTTTTTTAAGTCCCGTACGCATATAGCCTGCCTCATTCTTTGTCAACGACAATGTCATAACTCCCCGAAGTCAGCTTGTCACTCCCCGTCTCAGTGACGACATACATGTCCTCAACCCCAACCACACCGGCATCGGGAAACGAAAATTTAGGTTCAAGGGCGCACACCATTCCCGGTGCAAGTGGCATGCGATTGTTCTCTACAAACACGGGGAATTCGTTCAGTTCCAGTCCCACGCCATGACCAACGAATCCGGTCTTCCAGTCGCCATAACCCATGAAATGCTTACCAAGACCATGCCGTTCGGCAACCTGTTGGGCCGCCCCGAAGAGGGCGCCGGCTTCTGTGCCCGGCATGATCATGCCCGCCAGTCCTTCTTCAATCTCTCGGCTGACATTATAGGCTTCAGTGAGTTTTTCAGGCAGACCGCCCAGACACAAGGTCCGCGTCTGGTCCACATTGTACCCGTTCAATCCCGCACAAAGGTCTACCATGACGGGCTCGTATCGTCGAATCGCCCGCCATCCCGCACCGCTGGGTAACGCAAGGCTGAGACCTTCGCCGCCGGTGGCAAAATCGATGAATGCCGGATTGGCGGCTTCCGGTCCGGAGACAAGATGCCCCCAGTACACTTCCTGATTCCATCCCCGCATGCGGATATACCCCTGGTGGCCCCGCAGTCGGGCCGCCCTCTCTATTTCGGCGGCAAGCTCGATCTCTCTGATGCCCTCCCGAAGGCATTCCCGGGCAACATCGATCATGTAATCGGAAAGTTCCGCCGCCTGCCGGATATGCTGCAGTTCATAGGGTGATTTGAACGTTCTGACCTGTCGTATGGCAGGCCATATATCGACAATCTCGGTGCCCTTAAACATATCGGCATATCGAAGATACTGCCGTACGGGGAGGACATCGAGTTCCATGCCGAGCTTACGCAACCTCGCATATCCGAACTCGGCCAGCCTCGTGCGAAGCTCCCCAATCCCTTCTAGGGCAATGACCGGTTCCAGCAATGACTCGTTTTTAACCCGATCGGGATTTTTCCCGACAAAGAACAGCGCCTCCCGTTCCGCCGGGATAAAAAGATATGCTTTCTGTACGGTTCCACCGAAGTAGTACACATTCACATTGTGTATGATAATAGCTCCGTCAACGTCGGCGGCCTGCAGAATGGTCTGCAGTGACGTAATACGGCGCTGCAACTCCTCCCGTGGGGTTCTTTGCATAAATGGTCGCATGCCCTATCGATCAGGAAAGCGTGTCTCCTGTTGTCAGGTCAATGGCAAATGCACAATCCGTCACGTGCATTCGGTATCGATCCCTCACGCACTTTCGTAAAATGAAAGCCCGGGAGTCAGTGTCACTGATCCTCCCGGGCCATGATTACGTTCACGCAGACAATCACACAAACCGCATATTATCCGGGGAAATATCATTCATGGATAAATTGATCTGCGATCTTTTCTGCCAGCGTGTAGGGATCGGTTTCTTTTTTCACCAGCATATCAGCCATACGGTTCATTTCGCCGCTCTCTACGAGTTTCGTCAACACCGGGTCTAAAATGGCCGAATGAAGCGCTTCATTCAGCTCCAGCATCGCCTTTCGTCTGATTCGATCACCAAGAAGATTGTTGTCGATCAGATTTTGATAATGTCCATCAATGGTGTTGGTCAACTCTTCGAGACTTCGCGAGAATGAATCGGCATCGAACATATTCTCGGATCTTATGATGGGCGGCCGCCAGCCTCCGGGAAATCCATCTGCCATATCGAGCATGTACATGAGCTCCCGGTAGAGCTTGCCCGCACCATCACGATCCGCCTTGTTCACCACAAAGATGTCCGCGATTTCCAGGATTCCTGCCTTGATCGCCTGAATCTCATCTCCCATACCCGGGATGAGCACTACGACGACCGTATGCGCATGATTGATGATATCAACCTCCTGTTGACCAGTACCGACGGTTTCTACAATAATGAAGTCTTTCCCCATGGCATCCAGAACATGAATCGCATCACCCACAGCCTTGGAAAGTCCTCCAAGAGCACCCCGTGTCGCCAGGCTTCTGACGAAAACGCCGGGATCAGTGGAGTGTCGCTGCATTCTGATTCTGTCGCCCAGTATGGCCCCACCGGTAAACGGACTGCTCGGATCCACCAGCAGCACACCGACCGTCTTGTCTTTTTTGCGCAGTTCGGCAATCAGACTATCGATCAGGGTACTTTTTCCGGCACCGGGCGAACCCGTAAACCCAACGACGTGGCCTTTACCAGTATGAGGAAAGATATGCTTTATTGTATCTTTCGTCCCTGGTATGCGATCTTCCAGATTCCTGATGAGACGGGAAACGGCTCTCACGTTTCCCTCCCTCACTTTTTTCGTTGTTTCCATTAAGTAACTCCCAACTTGCTGCTCTTTCGCAACGAGAGCAGCACCAGATATCAGTCTTTAATGTTTGGAACGATGTTGTCATTTATCCATTTGACAATATCATCAAGGGTAATACCGGGAGTAAAAATACCCTTAAGTCCGGCATCGTACAGCAGTTGAAAATCTGCTGTCGGAATAATTCCACCACCGATGACCTGAATATCATCACCGCCCATTGACTTTATCTGATTGACACACTCGGGAAACAGATATTTATGAGCACCTGACATGCAGCTCAGCCCGACACAGTCAATATCTTCCTGGATCGCCGTCGCAGCGATCTGTTCCGGTGTCTGATGACACCCTGTATAAATTGTTTCATATCCCGCGTCGCGGAAACATCGTGCCAGTACTCTGGCGCCACGGTCATGCCCGTCAAGTCCGGGCTTTGCCACCATTATACGAAGTCTTCTTTTTGCCATATTGCTTCTCCTCCCTGAAGTCTCTTCTTAGTACATCGCCGGATCACGGTATTCGCCGAATACTTCACGATAAACATCACAGATTTCCTGTACGCTGCAGAGGTTCTTGACAGCTTCGATACAGTAAGGCATGACATTCTCGCCTTTTTTACAGGCATTCTTGATATCATCCAGGCTCTTCATGGCTGCCTTACTGTCACGTTTGTTTCTGACGGACTTCAAACGTTCGATCTGCGCTAACTCGATGGCATCATCGATATCCAGGAGAGGAATTTCGCCTTCGTCTTCGGTCACATATTTGTTGACGCCGACCATGATTTTCTCTTCAGAGTCGATCTGGCGCTGGTACTTGTAGGCTGCATCGGCAAGTTCCATCTGCGGGAATCCCTTATCAATGGCTGCAACCATGCCACCCATATCATCGATCTTGTAAATATATTCCCACGCCTTTTCCTCCATCTCGTTCGTCAGGGCCTCCACGAAGTAGGAACCGGCCAGTGGATCGATGGTGTTCGCCGCACCGGTTTCTTCGGCTATGATCTGTTGAGTCCTCAGGGCGATTTCAACGGCATGTTCTGTCGGCAGGCACCAGACTTCATCGAGGGAATTGGTGTGCAACGACTGGGTTCCTCCCAACACCGCGGCGAGGGCTTCCGTTGCCGTGCGAACAACATTATTGTATGGCTGCTGCGCCGTCAGCGAGCATCCTGCCGTCTGGGTATGGAATCGCATCCACCAGGACCGTTCACTCTTTGCTTTGTATCGATCTTTCATCGCCTTGGCCCATATTCTGCGGGCGGCACGCAGCTTGGCAATCTCCTCGAAGAAATCGATGTGCGAATTAAAGAAGAACGACAGTCTCGGTGCGAATTCGTCAACATCAAGTCCTTTTCGTTGCAGTACGTCTTCAACGTATTCCATACCATCGCGGAGCGTAAACGCCAGTTCCTGGACTGCAGTAGACCCGGCCTCCCTAATATGGTATCCGCTGATGCTGATGGTGTTCCAGCGCGGTACGTATTTTGAGCCGAATTCGACGGTATCGCTGATCAGTTTGACTGAGGCCTCGGGCGGGCACATGAGGGTCTTCTGGGCAATGAATTCTTTCAACATGTCGTTTTGGATCGTCCCGCCGATCTTAGTGAGAGGAACACCCTTGAGCTCGGCGGCGGCACAGTACATTGCCCAGAGAATCGTCGCCGGCGGGTTGATGGTCATGGAGGTGGTAATCTGATCCATAGGAATGCCGTCAACCAGAACCATGAAGTCTTCCAGGGTATCAATCGCGACACCGCATTTGCCGCACTCACCACGGGCTTTGGGATCGTCCGTGTCGTAACCCATGAGCGTCGGGAAATCAAACGCCGTACTGAGCCCCGTCTGTCCGGATTTCAGCAGCATATGCCAGCGCTCGTTGGTGTCTTTCGCGCTACCGAATCCGGAAAACATTCTGAAGGTCCAGTACTTGCCACGATACCCCGTCACCTGATTACCGCGCACAAAGGGATATTGGCCCGGATATCCGATATCTTCTTCGAAATTCAAGTCCTTGATATCATCCGGGGTGTAGAGCCGTTTAAACGGCAGGGAAGAGACAGTTGACCAATCCTCTTTCTGATCGGGCCACTTAGCAACGCTCTTCTTCACTTCATCTTCCCACCGCTGTCTCATTTTGCTGGAACTGTCCAACACTTCCTTGGCAAAATACATCATAGTCCTCCTTTCAAACCCTTTCTAATCTCTCATTTTATTTATGATTGCGGCCAACCACCCGTCCCGCAATTCTCCATTCAACAACAACATTAACAGGAATATGTATGAGGGATTTTACCTAACAGAAACCGTTCGTGGGAACTCTTCGCCTCCTTCCGTGATCAAGATTAAAAACTGCTGTAATCAGGGCCAGGTAAGCCAGCATTGACGTGTACTATATGCTCATCAGCGGTAGAATTCAGCGACCGTCAATACAGGGTACGACAGTGTGAACGAGTGAATCGTGGCTCTCAATCTCCGTGTGGATGACAAGAACCCATTGTAATACGAATTTACGGATATAACGGAACATTGCTTTTGTCAAGAGAAAAAATTCCCATTATCATACCGTAATTAATAACGATTAACTCTTTTGAGGTTCGCCTTCGCGTGTTACGGTTCTCAGCGCTTCCCTGACCAATTGCACACCCACAGGGCTACTCCGACACGGACCGTAATCGGTCCTGACCTGAATAGGCACAGGCATCCCATACCCTGCAACCTGAGATTATGGTTCATGATTCTTGTCGATCTTCACCACAAGGATGCGTACCCCAGGCGCACTGCCAATTGTAAATTTTTTTGTGATTATGAATACCTTTCCCTTTCGCTCTTACGGGCACCTGAGCGTTCACCCCGTTGCTCTTTCACTCTCTCACCCAATGCGGGTTTCTTTTCGATGCCATAAAAGCAAGTGCAAATTATAGCCGAGTCGCAGTCCCGGCAATCGGAATCTGTCTGATTATGGCATAGGATTAATGAGCGCTCTCCGATAGGACTATACAACTTTTTTGCACCGGAATAATATATCACGGATGTCGGGAGAACTCCTGAGACAGTGTTGGGGGGAATATTCTCACCACCAATTACAGGTCCACTATCGCGCAGAATCGGTGTTGCTGCCTCCTACCTGATCAGATGCTGCCGGCAGGCACCATGACACCTCTATGCGAAACGCACATCACCGTACATGCCACCGTGAAAAGCATCAAGCATGGAGAAGATCTCATATTTTACCTTTGACAGATGCCCGTGATTACTTGTAAATACTATTATAGATGTGATGGGTATATCCTGTCGTGTCACGACAGGTTCACAGCGGTTGCAAACAACGAGGAGGGCATCCATGGAACTTACAAGTACGGCATTTGATAATGGGGGCATGGTTCCCGACAAATATACATGCGAGGGAAGCAATGTCTCCCCTCCACTGGAATGGGATAACTTGCCGGAGGGCACAAAAAGTGTCGCGCTCATCTGTGATGATCCCGATGCCCCGATGGGTACCTGGGTGCACTGGGTTGTCTACGATATCCCGGCAACCATAAACAAGCTACCCGAAAATACCCCTTCTGACAAAACGCTTACCAACAGTGGAAAGCAGGGAAGCAACGATTTTCATAAGATCGGTTACGGCGGCCCATGTCCTCCTTCGGGAACACACCGGTACTTCTTTAAGCTGTATGCCCTCGACACATATCTCGGCCTCGATCCGGGCATGACAAAAGAACAGCTCCTGCGAAGCATGAAAGGGCATGTGCTGGAGGAAGTGAAATTAATAGGGCGGTACAGGAGGTAACGTCGGCATACCTCTCACCTGCCGGAATTCCTGTAATACGTTATGACAAACCCCGCACCCTCTTATTTAAAATTGTATCACGACGGAACCTTAACGACACGTGTGCAGACCGCATTGAAACTGTTGCAACACTGCGAACTTTGTCCTCGCCGGTGCGGTGTCGATCGACTGGCGGGTGAAACGGGCTACTGTCGAACAGGCCGGTACGCGCAGGTCGCAAGTTTCAGCCCCCATTTCGGAGAGGAATCACCCCTTGTCGGGAGATGCGGATCCGGCACAATTTTTATCAGTTCGTGCAATCTGCTGTGCACATTCTGCCAGAACTTCGAGATCAGCCACCAGCGCGAAGGACAAGTGGTGGCACCCGAACATCTGGCCGGTATGATGCTGAAACTGGCGCAGCAGGGTTGCCACAACATAAATTTTGTCACGCCCACCCATGTTGTCCCGCAAATCCTGGAAGGATTGAGCATCGCCATCGATCATGGCCTCGATGTTCCCCTGGTGTATAATTCCAGCGGATACGACACCGTCGAAACCCTCCAACTTCTGGACGGTATTTTCGATATCTATATGCCCGATTTCAAATTCTGGGACACGGAATGGTCCGCACGCTTCTGCAACGCACCGGACTATCAGGAATGGGCAACCGCGGCCATAAAGGAAATGCACCGGCAGGTCGGTGATCTAAAAATTAACGCACAGGGTATTGCCGAGCGGGGACTCTTGGTACGACATCTCGTCATGCCGAACGGCGTTGCGGGAACCACCGCGATTATGGATTTTCTGGCGCGCGAGATATCTCCTAACACCTACGTCAATGTGATGAATCAATATCGCCCCTACGGTCTCGCCGTGAAGGATTCTACAATCAACAGGCGCGTTTCGGAGCAGGAATATCAAGAAGCCGTCGATGCAGCACGGCATGCCGGACTGAAACGACTGGACCCCCGGATACGTTTTTTCCGTTCCATGTGATGGTACAGACTGACCTGCAGGAATTAGAAGAAAAGCAAGGTCGCGCTGGCGGCCGCCTAATCCTTGGCGGCTGCCTAATCCTTCTCGACAGATATTCCGAACTTTTCGATTTTTTTGTGGAGGGTGTTGCGATTTATACCGAGAAATTCTGCGGCGGCGGATTTGATATAATTTGATCGACGAAGCGCAATCTTGATCATAATTCTTTCGAACATGGAGAGTACCTGTTCATACAATCTGCTTTTCCCATAGCGTTCAGAACTGAGAATTGTGACAATGTCTTCCAATCGTTTCTCTAAGACATTCTCCACAATTGAGTGCGGGGAGCTTTCTCTCCTTCCTTCTACTGCCACTCTGTCAGCATTCTGAGAATTCATCGTGACCATGTTTCCTTTCTTCGCATACTGGAACGCTCTAATACACCCTTTTCACCCGGGAAAACACACACTCGGCCGTAAAGCTCTGATAAGCAGCATAATGTTGGGATGGGATCAGGAAACAAATACCCGAATGTACGTGATGATCAAAAGAAGAATCGCCGCGATCCACGCCCCCATGATGTCCGAAAGCTTGTGTATCGGACGCTCAATAAGTTCCCTCACCCGTTCTTCAACCTTCTGGTCGCCGAGGGGTTCCACAATGCGCTGTACCAGATCGGTGAAGTGTTCATACGAGTTCGATATTATAAAAAATCCCTTGGTCGTTGTCAGCGTGAGATATACCTTTTTCTGCAATATTACGGCATCGATATTGGTAATCTGCTCCCACGTCAACATTTTTCGCCTCAGGAATTTCTTGATGTGTATGCCGACATCGTCGATTCTGATTTCACGCACTAGCGTTTCGATCACAATACAGCCGAGAATAATGAAGATCATGGTCAACACGATCCGTTCCACCGGATGGTGTGGCCCGATCAATGAATTGATAAGAAGCACGAACACGAAAATGACATTAGCAATCATGGGAATCAGAAATGATTTTCGAATCTTGTACTTGCGTGTCGACATCTTGTTTTCCTGAACTCAAGGCATGAACCATCAGTATTTCACGGCTCTCGTTTAAATGTACCGCTCTTGCCACCGCGCTTTTCCAGTAACTTAATATCCGACAGAACCATTGCTTTATCGGCGGATTTACACATGTCATACACGGTCAAGGCTGCCGCACTTACTGCTGTCAGCGCTTCCATCTCCACACCCGTCCGCCCGAAGGTGCGGACACGGGCTTGGATAGTGATTTCACCACGTGTGCTGTCAATCGAAAAATCAATATCGATACCGGTTAGTTCGAGGGGATGGCACATGGGAATCAAATCGCTCGTCCTCTTGGCAGCCATGATGCCTGCAATTTTTGCAACCCCGAACACGTCCCCCTTCGCCATGTCACCGGCTTCTATCGCCTCGGCCGTGGCGGGCGTCATGAGTACTATTCCCTGGGCATATGCCTCCCGCAGGGTCGGCTCTTTGCCGGTCACATCAACCATACGAGACTTGTTCTTTTCATCCAAGTGGGTAAATTCCGTCATAGGCCTGTAATTTTTGATCATTGGAAGGGACCAGAATTTGGTACTGATCAATCCAGTATTTCAATAGAACGTGAAACTAGCATAGTTGCCAATGACAGTCAAGACAGACAAATCAATTTATTTGCAGGATGCACTTTTCGGGTGCCTTCGTCATTCCTGCATTATACACCGCCCCGATACCGTAAACAGCAGGTGAATACCCGGCGACATTTGATACACGGCAATCTTAACGGCACAATGTGTCCAGAGAAAGCAGTTTCGAGTGGATGGAATTACCGTAAAATATTCGCGCGAGGCGATCGAATCTCTCCGATGTATCCGTGGTCAGGAAAAAACGTTTCCCCCGCCTCGCAAGCCGCACCTCCACCTCCGGATGCCGGGCAAGATATGATTTGAGTTTACGGGCAACGATGGGCCCCTGGTCAAGAACGCGGGACTTCGATCCGACTTGACGAATGAATTTTTTATAGAGAATCGGATAATGTGTGCAGGCAAGCAGGATCGTGTCGATACCGGCATCCTGCGCGAACAGCTGTCCGAGATATCTTTCTATAATCAGATCGGTACCCACCCAGTCCACCTCTCCCGCTTCTATAATGGGCACCAAGAGCGGGCAGGCCTGGTGGTATACTTGGATATCCGGAGCCAACGCATTGATTTCCACCTTGTAAATATTCGATGCCACGGCACCCTCCGTCGCCAGAATTCCCACGCGGCGACAGTGCCGTTCCACAATTTCTTCCGCCGAAGGACGCACAACACCGAGCACGCGCCTGTCGGGGTAGTACGCCGGTAGAAACACCTGCTGTATGCGTCTGAGCGCTTTGGCGGAGGCGGTGTTACAGGCAATGATAACAAGCGGACACCCTTGCCTGAAAAGATAATCGACAGCCTGACGGGTAAATTCGTAGACAATCTCCTGCGATCTCGTCCCGTAGGGCACACGGGCATTGTCACCGAAATACAGGTAATCGTACTCGGGAAGCAGTCCTTCGACACTTTTCAAAACGGTGAGTCCTCCGAAACCGGAATCGAAAAAACCGATCATGGACATCCCTCCTTGCGTTTTTATATGTACATTTTTCCCCGGGGCAACACAACAAAAATTGACAATGCCGCACAGGTCCTGTCTGCAGTTGTTACGGCAAAGCGCGTGTCACGCAGATGGTGGTCTTCCGGGTCAGTCGCATTGGCAAATGTATTGCAAAACTTTCATTTTCTGGACGATCTGCCACAAACAAGGGGTTGCCAACCGCGTGTCACTTCTAATTATGATGTCGTTGCGTCGGTATGACGGAGCCTTTTCCGACGCCTTCACAATTCAATATTTGAAAATTACTTGCCATATCATTCGTACTTTATTAATATTGCGTGACAAATATGGCAGCAACCGCCGGCTCGCGATGCAACGGCACCAGCGTCAGGATTTGCCTCCACCATTCCATGACACACTAACATAAAAACAAGTGAGAATAGCCCTTGATCGTTAAGATACTCAGCAGTGCGATATTAGGCATTGAATCGTATCCGGTGGATGTGGAAGTCGACACATCACGCGGATTACCCCAGTTTTCCACCGTCGGACTGCCCGATGCGGCCGTCAAGGAAAGCAAGGACCGCATCAAGGCGGCCATTAAAAATTCAGGCTACAGTTTTCCCAAGGGAAAAATCACCGTCAATCTTGCCCCGGCAGACGTCAGGAAAGAAGGCACCAGCTTTGACCTGCCCATCGCCATTGGAATTCTCACAGCGGAGGAGCTTGTTGAGATAGAATCACTTCGTCATTATATGCTGCATGGC